>Ga0257124_1001960_pt1 | contig 13123 bp, 6 predicted proteins | sample SI106_150metaG_FD_190154 | JGI IMG/M metagenome (GOLD analysis project Ga0257124, IMG submission 190154) | Marine microbial communities from Saanich Inlet, British Columbia, Canada - SI106_150 | ecosystem: Environmental > Aquatic > Marine > Inlet | place: Canada: British Columbia | collected...
GGTTTATATATTGATATAATATTAAATATTCATGACAAAATACATAATATAATAATAGTAGAAATATTTTTACAATTAATATAATTAGCGTTAGTTAGTATTTCGTCTAACAGTTTCCAACCTTTAACAATAATTTCTTGGTGATTGGAAAAAGCACCTGTGTTTGAATAATATACGTTAAATTCAGTATCATTTATTTTTTCAATAAAAAATACAGTAGCATGTTTTTCAAAAGCAACATATAACACATAATAATTTCTATTATTTAATTCATCAAGTATTTTTTCTACTATTGTTAAATCGGTTGGACTTGTTAAACTATCTTGTCCATTGTAAATAAAACTATTATCAAATAATGAGTTTATCTTACTATATATATCATCATTTATTATCTTAAGTTTATCAACTAAAAGTTCTTTTGATGTGCTAACTACATCTTTAAAAAGATCTATCATTATATTAATATTGCTACCAAATTCACTATCATATAAATTTTCATTTATTGAAAACATAAACAATACATCAGATAATAATTGTATATCCATATTTGGTATATATATACAATAATATTAGAAAATAATAGTTATATTTGTTTCTAATATCGTGGTTTATTTTATGTTACTTTTTAATTCCAAATATTTTTTCTTATACATCAAATATTTTTCTCTATATTTATTTCCACCTATTTGACCATATAATTCTCTATATAGTTCTCCAAATATTGAACCATAAATTTTTAATCTAATAAAACTATTTACATTTAATGTTTCTGAAATATTATCATTTATAACATCTACTAATGAAATATTAAACATCAACAATGATACGAATTCATTAATGTACTCTGGTATATTTTCTTCTTGTTTATGATTTAATTTAATATTTATTAAGTTTAATATATCAGATAATTGTTTTTTCTCTGTAAAATTAATACTTACCCGTTTTTTACATACTATTATGTTATATATAAAACTATTAGATATTTTACTTTTATCAACTGTTATTAATATATCGTCTATAAATGATTTAAAATCTATTATAAAATTATCTATCATATAACAACAATCTACAATATTTCTAATTTCCAAAAATACAATATATTTCGATAATGATCTGATACCAATATCTAAATGTAAATCATAATCCATATCTATATTAACAGTATCGTTTTTTTCGATATATTTTGTATATATTTTTTCATATTCATCTAATGTTATCAATAATATTTTTCCATTAGTTGTTTTAATCATTCGATTACTATACAGATTTGTCATCGTTAAAATATGTTCTTTTATAAATTTTTTACTCATATATATTTTATTTGTATATGGTGTACTAATAAATTTGCTTGAATTCGTATTAGATCCGTAGTTTGACTCGATAAATATATCATTATATGAGTATTCAATATCGTCTAAATTAATATCTCCATATAGTTTAAGTGCTAATCTAATTTGTTGAGTTAATTCGGTTTCTTGTTTAACTAATTGACTAATATCAATTTCTTTACTTTCAATAACATGAGTTTTCATATGATATTCTTTGTTAATATTTTGATATACAGTATTTATGGTATCATTTAGGTATCCTTTTAATTTTAGATATTTCACCATACTATTAATATCATCTATATCATTGTCAATGTCATGTAACCCAATTTGTGTATATTCAACTGATGTTTTGTTAATATAGCAATTAATTCTTAAATGTTCTTTATCAGATAAAAATTCTCTAATAGTTCCATTTGTTATCATTTCATTTCTGTATAATGTTTTTAGATTATGTATATTTTGTTGAGTAGTGTTTGATTGTTTACGAGTTTCTTCAATGTTTAACAAATATGAAAATAATCCAAAACGAATATCACTATTTTTAATTTTATCAAATATCAGATCACTAATACATATATCAATATGTTGTGTTATATTTATTTTTCTTAATCTAAAAGCTCCCTGCCCATAATTTCGTAGTCCAGTATCATATCCAATAGTTAATAGTCCTCTAGCATCATACGGTATAATTTTTATATCTATTCCTGTAGTATGTTTTTGATCGAAGTATACTATCATTTTTTCATCATTGTCATATGTATAATCTAATATTGATATTATTTCTTTATTTGTCATTACCATTTTATTATTATACTTATCTAAATAAATAACTTTTGAATATCCACATCTATCTATTAATTGTTTAGCTATGTCTTCATTTGTATATCCAATAAAATATGAACCAACATCAATTAAAGCATTATAGTTATTTCCTGACAATAAATTAAAAATGTCTTGTATAATATTAATATTTGGAATAACCTCATTTTTAGTGTCAAATATTGTATAGAAAATACTTCCTTCAGCATCATTATCTTTTATAGGATATCTACTTAATTGTTTTTTATTAATACGATCATAAGGACTTATAAAGTATGGTGTTCCTGTGAAACCTGTCCGATTGTTACAAAAATCTGATGAGACTATATCTGTAAATGTTGAACTATATTGATATTTATATTCAAATATATATTTTACACAAATAGAATACATATATTTTCTTAACAAATTTAATTGGGATGTGATTTGAACAACACGGGATACAATAGCATGATGTGATTTTGTTTTGTTAAGTATTTTATCAAATGTATAATATTCGTTTATATCTAAATCAAGTTGTTGTTTCGTTATAGCAATAATTACATCTCTATATTCTTGATATTCAGACGAATATTTCCAATATTCTTTTCCTATATTATGAAATCTATTCCGTAATTCAAGTAATATTTTATCATAATCTCCTATTCTTAATATGTAAATATTGCTCATATATGAAATAATAGTTAATGCTAATAACATGTTGATATCACTAAATTCTGAATCTTTTAATGGAGTTTCCAACGCAGTAAATGGAATAGCAATATAATCTCTTTTATTATCTTCTAAAGCTTTGTCAGTTCTATATAATCCAAAATCTTTTCTATTTTTATGTGTAATTGCGTATGGTATTATATCAAATAAAATATAATATAATATATTAATTTTTTCGATATATTGTTTATCAACCATTGTCATTTGTTCTTTAAATCTAGATTCATTTGTAATAAATTCAATATCAATCGTTATATTTTTTTCTATCATCATATCATATAATCCTAATAATTTACATGACTCAACAACATTATTAATTATATTTTCATAAATATATATTTTTTTAACATTATCAAAATCTCCTTCAATATAATAATTATTAAAATTAGAGAAACTATATCTTTCATATGATTTATTACTATTTGTTCGAAACTGTATAAAATAAATATTTTTAAATATATTTATCATGATATCTATCCGCTCGTTAAGTAATACAGGTTTCGATTTACTTTTCTCAATTGGATAATTTAGTTCACTTTTATATGGATCAGACATAATATCTACTTCGTCAAATATCAAATAAAAGTTACTCATATTTATCATTAATGATCTGATATTATCATATGCTGTTATATTATTTAATAATATTGATTTTAGAGTAGTATCACTCATTATTATATTAGTATTTGATATGTTCAATATATCTAGTGTTTCAAAATTAAAAGTATTTCCTCTTTCAGATTTTATTACTGTAGTTTGTATTCCGAAACGGTTTAATATTTTCATATTGTCAGACGATTGTTCAATTAGATAATCAGGCATTATATGTATTGGATATTTTCTGATACTAACTAATAATAAACTTAACAATGGCGCAATATATGAACTTTTTCCAGCTCCCATAATTAATTGATAAAAATTATTTGAAGTATTTATTGTACATTCTTCAGTTAATATATCAGTTATTAGTTTATATTGATTATTTTTGATTAAAGTTCCACCTCTTGTTTTATCGTGTATAAATTCCATTAAACTAAATAAATAATCAAAAAATACAACTAATGTATTAACTTTAATTTTATAATTATCATGGCTGTTATCAATATATCCATGAATCTGTAATAAATCACTCATTAATAAATCAATATTACTTTTAACATCATATAGTTTATCATCTAATTTATTTAATAATACTTCATACTTTTTCATTAGTGTAACATACACTAAATTTTTAGCAATAAATAGATCATCAGTATTATTAAAATTAATGGAATTTACATCAAATCCATTTAATTTAACTTTACAATTATTTATCTTTCTTTGTATGATACTTATTATTTTTGTTTTAAATTCGGTATTAAACTTAGATTCATTTGTTATAGAAAATACCTTATTATTTTCAATATATGTTGATATACATTTATTACAGGTATCTTTATTCTTTCCATTAATATTTACTGAATCTAAATTCTTAATGTTTATCAGTTCATGTAATTCATCCATAAGATCTTTAGTTGAAACAAATAATTGTTTATCAATAACCATTTCAAGCACATCCCATTTAATTCCATTATTTCTTACAAATAATTCTTTATTGAAATTAAAATTCATTTTTGGTTTTTTACTTGAACTATAGCTATTAATATTTTCTACATAACGTTCTAAAAGTTGTTGTATTATAACATTATTATCAATATTAAGTTTAAATTTTTTAGAGTCAATAATTACTTTTAATTCATTTTTGTTAGAAGTGTATCTAATATCTTGTTTTGATGATATAGTGATAGTACTAAATAAAAATACTGTTTTTTCGAAAACTAAATCTAAATCTTCTTTACTAATCTTGAACATACTACTATATTTTTCAATATAATATTTATAATAATCATCATAAGTAATTTCATCAAAATCACTATATGAATAACTACCATTATAACTTTTATCAAATGTTAAACTATTATTGTCTTTCCATAAATTCCCCTCTTTAGCATGTGGGAATTCTGTTTCAAAAGATATATACCGTTGGACTTCCTTTTTTAATATATTTATCTGAGACTCAATATATTCAAATAAAAATACAATAATCCTACTATTTACCGAAATTTGTTTTAAATAATCGACAGTATTGGTAACCCCATATACAGTTTTAATGTTATCATCAGTTATATACGAAATTAAATTACAAAATGGAGATATGTTATTGTATTCGTTTAATTTTACAAATTTATTCATCGTTGAACTTGTTACATAATAACAAATATTCCTAAATCCTATCTTTTCTAACTCATAATTATGATTTAACATTGCGCTATAAAATATATCTGATCCTGTTTTAATATCATTAATTACAAACTGATTATGGATAAACCTAACATCTACAGTTCTTATCATACAACCAATTCCATCATATTTATTAATACCTGAACTACTTAATGGCATATTTCTCCATGGTCTTACTTCGTCTGATGTGAATAATTTATCATGTCCCATATAATATGTTAATTTCATGCTGTCAAAAGTACGTTCTCGATAATTAACATATCCATATTTTTCAAAAATCATAAATTTAAATACAACGTTATCGTTATATTTTTCTACTAATACGTTTTGACAATTCTTTAATAGATTAATATACTCATTATTAATTATTTTTGACACTCCATTTGTTAGTTCATATGTACTATTATCATTTATTTTAAGTTTAAGTTCTATATTTAATCTCATTAGATAAATATAATATTCATTATTAATTGTTTTCAGAATAAATATATTTGCCATATCATCAACTCCAGATATACGTAGCACATCCAAAAATCGTTTATAATCATATTTTGAAATAGCATAATATATTTCACCATTTTTTATGTAAGTAATGTTATATTGTTCATCAGTTAATATTGCATTCATATCATATTCTTCAAATTTAGTATTGTTTATTATTAAACGATCATTATTTACATTTACTTTATGACATTTTATAAAATTTTCATGTTGTATAAATAAATTATTGGTACATATTACTGATGGTAAAACATCTCTAAATCTTTCGCTTTTAATAACTCTATTTAATTTACCATCAGTATTAACAAAGAATTCGATGTCATCCGCATCTTTTTCATTAAATTCTTTCAAACGTTGGTTTTTTGTGACGTAATATTTAAAACTAATAACAATAGAATCACTAACATACTCGAACATTTTACTGATATCATTATATAAAAATTTATTTTTTTTATTTAAATTATATAATTTCTTTATTTTTCGAAATTCAGTATATCCGATTCTATCAGTATAATAAATTAAATCATTTACTGTTTTTGTGTTTTCAATTCGCATATACATATTTTTCAGTAGAATATCATCTAATTTTTTATCAGTTTCTTTTAGTTTTCTATGGAATAATAACAGATCATAATTTACACTATTATCCATAAGTGTTGTAACTACTTCTATATTACTACAATATTTATTCAGGTCATTATTATTTAAACATTTAATTATTATGTTAGAAATATCATCAGATATTAATATTTTGATATGATTTCCAAGATCATCAGAATAACGATAATTTAAATATTTGTTAACATATCTAACAAATTTATCAAAATTTTCCAAAGGAGTATTTACTATTCCTTTACTTATTATTGTTAATATATCATTAAATTTAGTTCGTACTTTGATATCTTCATATAGTATATTTGCAGATTTAGTGTAAAATATATAAAACAATATAACAAATAATTTATATTGAATATCGTCAATATTTTTAAGATCATTTCCATTTAAATAATCATAAATAACATCTCCAATTTGGCTATGTGTTTTTCCATATATATCAATAATACAGTTAATGTAATTATTACTATCATACATATTAACTACTGATTGATTTTCAGTTTCTTTATTAATTTTAAGCATATTCATATTAGGTACCAAATCAAATATGTTCATTTTATTTATAAATTGCTCTTGTATCATATACTTGATGTATGATTGTAACGTATATCTATCATTTGATTTCTCAATGTTTAATAATTCATCTAATTTGAATACTTCATCACATTTCAAACACATATCAATTGGATTCATAACTTTGTCACTATGTATTAACATATACATACAATCAACAACAACATATGATTTTGAAATTTCATAACTAATGCCAATATTATCTGAAACCTTATTTAAAGATGAAAACCTATCTTTTCGAGAATCAGTTAATACATTTTCAAGACCAAACTTGTCTAAGAAAGTTTGGTTTGGTTTTAATAAATCTAAATTAGCGATATCAGCATTCACGCTACTTTTATAAAAACGATAATCTATTGCTTGTAATATGCTCTTTACTTCATCAAAACTACTAGTAATATATCCAACATTTGATTGGGTATCAATCCTATCTTTGTAATAATAATTAATATAATAACAGTCACCATACTTAAGGATAAAATTATAATCATTAACTGAAAACTGATAATATTGTCCATGAGTGTTTTTATAATAATTACTGACTAATAAGCACTCTATTTTATCATCGATTATATTTGTAGCAATTTTTTTAAGGTTATTTATAGCAGTTCGTGAGTCTTTATCTTTTACAAAAAATAACTCAAAATTGATAAACATCTTTTCAAATAATTTGACAACTTCTAATTTTTTTAATTCGTCAATATCACAACTATTAACTAACTTATCAAAATCGCTTTTGAACTCATGTATATTTTTATTTTGTATGAAATATTCAAATATAATATTTACATAATGATCAACATTGTATAATCGTTGAACAGTGTTTGTAATATCACTATATATATCCATATTTTCAATTTTTAGTTTATTCACATAACTATTAATAAATTTATGATTATGTAATATTACCGTAGATGGCTCATATTTAATTTTTTGACATAATTTCTCAAAAAATTTATTAATTGTAAGATACATTTCCATTAATTTCAAATTTACAACATGTCTGTTGTATTTACTTGAATCATGTTTACCAACAGACATGAACATTATATTAAACAACTCAAACACTACTATTTTCCTATTAATATTTTCAAAAAAATTATGTAGATTTTCTTCATATTTTTTATCAAACATATCTTTAGTTAATTTATTAAACGCATCAATTTCTACATATCTAACATCTTCTTGTTTACAGTAATATACTATGTTATTGTCTATATTTTCATAATATTCTTTGTAATCCTTTTGTGATGTCATATTTACATCGTAAAATTCATCTATTAATTGAGATTGTTCTATACCATTAATTAGGTTAATATTTTCAGGAATATGCCTATCAGCTACCCGTTTATAAATAATTGTAGTGTTAATTTTAATATCATTAAATATATTATTTAGATCAGAATATAGTAAAGTTAATTCTGTAGATGTTGTATTTTTCATTATAAAATTATCATTACAAAAATCAAATATAGTTAGTAATCTCATAAATGATACAGTTAATTGATCTTCATTATATGTCTCCAAATATTTATTATAATTAGATGACCATTTTTTAATTATATTTAGTTTTAATATATAAAATATATCATCTATAAATTCATGAGATTGATCATGAATCATTAAAAAAATACGCATTAACATTAATAATCCGATATATGCACAATTTCCAACAAATTGGGGTTCAATGTAATGTTTTTGTTTTAATTCATTATAAAATAAAACATCATCTACCTTCATCTTATAACAAGATGATGACAACATTACAGGAATAGTATTGTAAAAATCTTCATAGCGTTTTACACCACCTAAAAACACGAAAAACGTAATCAATGTTTCTCTATCAATAGTATATTTAATGATAGAATCAACTAATATTTTATTACCTATCGTTATATGTTTTTGATATGATGATCCAAGCCCAGTATTTGAAAAATATACGCAATATTTATTATCATGCTGTTTTTCAATAACAACAGATGTAAGATGTTGTTCCATACAAATATAATAAAATATATATCCATTTCTATCAAGTTTTTCATTTACTGTTTCTATTTCTTTAAGATCTGGGTTACTATTAGTTATCGAATTAGTATACATATACTCATCGTATAATGTAGTTAATTTACTATATATATCATTATCTAATAGTTTTAACTTATTTACTATAAGTTCTTTAGACTCGGATAGAATACCTTGAAAACTATTTGTCATCGTAGTATGGATACTACCTATGTTACTATCATATAACCGTTCATTTATAGAAAAAATAAATAGTAAATCGTTTAGTAATTGTAAATCCATTATATACTATAACATTAGAAAAAAATTGAATATTTTTACCTTAGTATTACTTATATTAAAACGTTAAATAATCTCACAAAATGTCATCTAGAATTGCCATAGTAAATGCAGATAAGTGCCGACCAAAAAAATGTGGAAAAGATTGTAAGAAGATATGTCCAGTTAACAGAATGGGTAAATTATGTATCGAAATTGAAGATTCAGATAAATTAGTAACAATATCAGAATCTCTTTGTAATGGGTGTGGATTATGTATAAAGAAATGTCCATTTAATGCTATCAAAATTATTAATCTACCTAAAGAATTAACTAATGAAACTACTCATAGATTTGGAAAAAATACTTTTAAATTATTTAGATTACCACAACCTCGAATAGGTCAGGTTCTTGGGTTAGTTGGTATTAATGGTATTGGGAAGACAACTGCTTTGAATATATTATCTGGAAAAATAAAACCAAATCTTGGTCAATATTCAGATCCACCACAATGGAATGATATCATTAATTACTTTAGAGGGTCTGATCTTCAAAATTATTTATTAAAAATAGTTAATACGTCATTAACAGTTTCATTTAAACCACAATTTGTCAATATTTTATCTGAAAAAATGTCAGGAACAGTTAAAAATATTCTTAATGTGAATGATAAACATAATATATTACATACAATAGTTGATGATTTATATCTTAGTCCAATAATGACTCGTAATATTAAATCATTATCTGGTGGTGAATTACAACGATTTGCTATTGCGCTAACATTACTAAAAAAATCAGATGTATATATATTTGATGAGCCTTCTTCTTATTTAGATATTAAACAACGTCTCCATGCCGCTAAAATCATTAGACAAGTATCATGTGATAGTAGTTATACAGTAGTTGTTGAACATGATTTAGCAGTATTAGATTATTTATCAGATTATGTTTGTTGTCTGTATGGAGAACCAAGCGCATATGGTGTTATTACTACACCATATTCAGTTAGAGAAGGAATCAATATATTTTTAGAAGGGTATATTCCTACAGAAAATATTAGGTTTAGGGAATTTCCTTTAATTTTTAATTTGAATGAGATATCAACTGACGAAATAGAACATATACATACTTACTTGTATCCATCTATGTCTAAAACGTTTAATGATTTTAAAATTGATATAGAAGAAGGATCATTTACAGATTCTGAAATTATAGTTTTACTAGGTGAAAATGGAACAGGTAAAACAACATTTATTAGACTATTATCTGGTATATTGAAACCAGATAATGATATTGTAATACCAGAAATGAATATTAGTTACAAACCACAAAAAATAAAACCATTATCTGAAAATACTGTTATTCAACTATTATACGAAAAAATAGGCGCAAGTATAGTAAATGATCCACAATTTAAAAGTGATGTTATTAAACCTTTAAATTTGGAATCGATTTATGATAATGTTGTTACGACATTATCAGGAGGAGAAATCCAAAAACTAGCAATAGTTATGACTTTAGGAAAATCAGCAGATATTTATTTACTGGATGAACCATCAGCATATTTAGATTCTGAACAACGTATTATAGTTTCAAAAGTTATAAAACGTTTTATTGTTCATAATAAAAAGACAGCATTTATTGTAGAACATGATTTCATGATGGCCACTTATTTAGCAGATAAAGTAATTGTATTCAATGGAATACCATCAATACAAGCAACCGCAAAAACTCCTCAATCTTTAACAGAAGGTGTAAATGATTTTTTACAAAGTTTGGAAATAACTTTTAGAAGAGATCCTATTAATAAACGGCCAAGAATAAACAAATGTAATTCAGTTAGAGATACTGAACAAAAATTAACTGGTAAATATTTTTATGTTGATAACTAGTTGAATTTTCCCCATTATATTTTTTTGTCTTGATTCTCAAACGAACATTATTAAATCTTGAAAAATTTATCATATTACATTTCACGAAATCAAATGGATTATTTTCAATAAGTGGTAAATAATATATAATTCTATTAGAATCACTTATACGTCCAGGAAGGATTGATTTAGTGGAATATGTTTGATATATTGACAATATTGATATTGTTGAATATCTCAATTACTTTTATAATAATCAATTGAAAGATATAAAAGATAATATCCAAGAAGAACTAAGACAATTCTCCCAATCTTTATTGGAAACATACAAAAACGTAACAATGAGCGAATTACAAAATTATTGCATTAAATTTAGAAAAAATTATAATGATATTTTTGAAAATATTAAACGATTCAAAGAGGATAATAATATTAAAAATTTAAGTGTTCCAGAAATTGCAAAAGAATAAGAATGTTATTTCAGATAAATTTTTGATTTAATATCTGAATTTCTAATAGGTTCTGGATTTTTATATTTACATGTTTTCAAAACTAATTCATTTGCAGTATTCAATGATATTTTATGTCCAATTGATATATATATTGGATTAAATGCAAATAAACTTGTTCTAATAGCAATTCCATAAATAGTTCCTGTATTTCCAATAAGTTCTATATAATCACCTTTTTTATGACATTTACGTTTAAAATTAGTTTTAATTTGTTTTTCAATCAATCCATCTATACACATCATTGTTTTAGCAATACCTACAGTTGGTATATCTAATTCTAATCCTAATTGAGATGCTGAACCGAATTCTCTAGGATGTAAAATACCAAATCCATCTATAAATATAACTTGTGGATAAAACTCTTTTCCAATTATTTTATTCAATAAATATTTATAATGTGGTATTTCTCTAAAACCTAAAAATCCACTTATATATGGTATTTCCATTTTACATAATTTATAATCTTCATAAATTATTGTATTTGTTTGTAAATCAAAAATAGTTAAATATGCGCATGCGTTTTGCTCGTCATGTTTGTCAAAACTTATATCAAGTCCACCAATATACCTAATAGTTGCTATATCAAATGTATCGTATTTAATAATATTTTTTTTGTTTGATAACTGATATTTTTCCCATTTGATTTTATCATTCTCCATTAAAATACTTAGACATCAAATTTTTAAGTATTAACTTATGAAAAATTGAAATTATTTTAATATAATAATATTATTTTGTATTCTCATCAAATTAACTATGAGTAATACTGATTTAAACAATATTGTAGCTTATGTTAATGATGGTATAGCTTGTTCTTCTTCACAACCACCGTGTGAAGAAGAACAAGCTAGTGTTGATATAGAGAAAGATTATGGCACGATGTTCGAAAGACTAAATAAACTTAAACAAATATCAGACTCAAAAAAGTGTTATAAAGTGTTATAAATACTTAAAGACATTTATCCTTATCATGATAAAAACATAACAACAATGAAAGCAAAAGAAGTTATGAAATTATTAAAAATTTCTAGAGGAACTTTACATAATTATGTTAAAGATGGTAAATTAATTATTACTAAATTAAATAATGGTTACTATGATTATGATGAAAGTTCTGTTTTTAAAATTATGAAGAAAGATAATCGTATTAATGTTATATATGGGAGAGTATCCACTAATAAACAAAAAAATGATTTACAAACTCAAGTGAATAAGATACAACTTTATTGTAATGATAATAATATTCAAATTGATAAAATTTATTCTGATATTAGTTCTGGAATTGATTTAGACAGAAATAATTTCAATAAGTTAATAGATGATGTAATAGATCTTAAAATAAATAAAATTTATATCACACATAAAGATAGATTAACACGATTATCATTCAAAACCATCAAACAATTATTTTTAAAATACAGAACTGAAATAATAGAAATAACCAAACATAAACAAAATGGTAATAGTTCGAATGACAATGAAATTTTTGAAGAACTTATTAGTTTAATGCATATATTTTCAACTACTATGTATTCTAATCGTAGAAAAAATAAAATTAATATTTATAAAGATGATATTAAAAATTTTATTTCTCCTGAAAAAAATTAATAAAATACTTAAAGAAATG
>Ga0257124_1002000_pt1 | contig 12966 bp, 9 predicted proteins | sample SI106_150metaG_FD_190154 | JGI IMG/M metagenome (GOLD analysis project Ga0257124, IMG submission 190154) | Marine microbial communities from Saanich Inlet, British Columbia, Canada - SI106_150 | ecosystem: Environmental > Aquatic > Marine > Inlet | place: Canada: British Columbia | collected...
TTAAAAAAAAAATTTTTTTTTCAATTTTTTTTTTTTTAGAATTCTTCTTATTTTTATATATTTTTGAAAAAAATTTTTTTTTTCAATTTTTTTTATATTTTTTTTTAAATATAGTTATTAGAGATAGTTAAAATATCCCTAATAACTATATTTTACATTGTTTTTGTGTTTTTATTAGTTTTTTACTTGTTTTTGTGTGTTTTTTATTAGTTTTTTTACTCGTTTTTGTGTTTTTATTAGTTTTTTTACTCGTTTTTGTGTTTTTATTAGTTTTTTATTACTTGGAATGTTGTTCTTCTTGTGTAGTATCAAATGCCCTCAATATTTTACTAATGCAATTCTCTGCTTCAACTTGTTTTATCACTTTTTCTTTAAGTTTTGGGTCTCTCTTTATATGTTGTATTAAATCAAATTTTTGCAAAATTTCAGCTATTATTTATCTTATCTATGTATTTTGTTAATAATTAATGTTTTTATCTAAAAAAAAATTTTTTTCAATTTTTTTTTAAGTATAGTATTTTTTTATGTATTTTTTCAAAAAAAAATTTTTTTTCAATTTTTAAAAAAAATTGAAATTTTTGTATTTTAGAAATAGCAAATATTAAAAATGCCAGAAGGAAGTAGTGTAAAAATTTTATGTAAAAATTTACGATATCTATTAGAACACCAAGTGTTATCATCATTAACATTCCATAATAAATGTAGATATTTAAAAAAAAATTGTATACATTATGATGAATTTGTTAGCGATTTACCATCAAATGTAATTAAAATAAATTGTAAAGGTAAATTTACCTATATAATTTTACAGAACGGTTGGTATATATTTCTAACATATGGATTAAAAGGTACATTATCATATGATAATACCACAGAATCTACCAATTTAGGTATAAAATATAAATTTGTAACTACTAATAATACATTTTATTATGAAGATCCTATGAACTATGGAACTTTAAAATTTACAAAAGGTAGTTTAGGTCAAAAATTATTAGATAAAAAACTTTACAAACTTAAAATTGATATGCTAAAAGATATTTCTAATGATACCAAAATATCGATAATTAATCGAATACGTAATAAATACGATTGTAAAACACTCGGTTATATATTTACTAATCAGGATAAAGTTGTATGTGGTATAGGAAAAACAGTTGCAAAAGAGATATCATATATAAGTGGTTATGAATTAAACACAATATTATCAACTATATCTGATGATAAAATATATGATATTTTAACTATTGCGAATAAAGTAATGCGAAAAATATACGATAAATTCGATGATAATAATGATAATCATAACTTTATGTATGATAACAAAACAAAAAAATTAAGAGACTCTATATTATCCCATATAAAGTGATTCGTATAAAATTGTTATTTTTATTTTATTAAATATAAAATAAAATTGTTATTTTTATTTTATTAAATATAAAATAAAATTGTTATTTTTATTTTATTAAATATAAAATAAAAATATGTGATATCATAATTTTTGATATGGAAACTGATATTTAGTTTTACTGGTATAAAACAAAATATATATATATAATAATTTAGTTTACCTAATAATTTCTAATCAAATAAATTATATATGTAACTATAGAGGGATGGATTAGAAATTATTGATCTATGGAAAATGTACGTGAAACAATTTATATATAATAATATGATTAAAATTAATGATAGATATATCATAGATTCCTATTGATAAATTTAAAAAATATGCTACAGAAATAATACTTCTACCCGGTTCTAATTTGTGCTATAATAAAATTGTATATTGTAAACATTTATATGATGACGATCACGTGTCACATTATACATTCTGTGTATTTTATACAAGCGACGCGCTCCTCCAATGTCCCTTTAACATAAAAACTATATCTCTAACTATGTTATATGTAGACGATAAATATTTATTATTTATTTGTATTGTTGTATATAATGTATTAAAATATTTAAATTTGACACGATGGGCATCTCTGTCGTTACAATCAGAATATATATTTATATTACTAATTCTATATACATTTTCAAAATATACACCTAATACCATTATAGAATTATTTGCTCTAATGATATTAAAAAAATTTTCACACTTTTTATAAGATTTCATATCAGGATCAACATTGTTATCCGAATCGTTAGAATTATCAGAATCATCCGAATCATTAGACTTATCTGATAAAACATCATCTAATAAATTATTTGTAGTTATGTTGTAGTCGTCATCGTCAATAGATATATCCGATAATATGTCGTTTACTTGCGTTACTTTTTCATTGTCTTTGTTATCATCATTTTGTTCGGAAGTTAATTTCGTTAATGATTCATCTGATGAAGAATTGTTTTTATTTATGAGTAAATTAAATGTCTTTTGAATATCTGGGGTTGTTATAGGAAAATCGATTGCATCAAAATCTATATTACTACAGCATTTGTTTAAAAATGCTGCGTAATATGGCGGGGCCACTTCTATATCACGTTTCTCTATTGAATTTGGGATTTCAAGTTCTAATTTAGTATTATTGCTTAGTGTATTTATTTTATTTTCTTTATTAGAATTATCCATTTTATTAAAACATATTTTTTAAAAAAGATAATATTTTAAACAACAATTTGTAGTTTATTTTTTACCAATACATCATGTTTATATCGCATATTTAGATATCTTGGATATTTATGTTTATTATCCGATTTATGATATCCTTTCATAAACCCTGGTTGCATATTGTTTGTTATATTAATCCATAATGATCTTTTATATGATTTATGTAGACTATTCATTTTATGATGATGATTAGTAATAACCATATTTATAATAATAAATTATTATAGTTTCTTATCAAATTTTTATCTCGTGTAATTTTTATCTCGTGTAATTTTTATCTCGTGTAATTTTTTAAAAAGAATTGTATAAAACTGATATAATATGTTAATATATATATCATTTTAAAAGTATAATGTTATTAATTTTTTAAATTATATAATATAAATGAATGATAAATTAAAACTATTCTTATCGTTATATAGTACAAATAAAAATTTACATCATTTGGTATTAAATATAAATACTAAAAAATATACTCATAAAAATTATAATGTTGTAATCCCTGATAATCCTTTATCAGTTCCAATTTTAGTAAATATAAAAGATATATATATCGTGTGTATAAGAGAGGATAAATTTAAATATAATAGTTTATTATATGATAATAAATTAAGTACGATGTTTAAAAATAATTTTTATATATATTTATGTTATAATTATAATACACATCAAAAATACACTATTTATATTTCTAAACAACTGCGGTATACATGTATATATAATTTAATTATAAATCCAAATGCACATAAAATTACGATAAACGATATAATGATAAATGATATAGGTATAATAATTAAAAAAGAGAACGTATATAAATTGTATCATTATAAAAAAGATATTTTTAAGTTATTATATACCAATACAAAAATAAATAATGAATTTGTGAATAAATATGACTGTATAGCATTTGAAAAATATGTTAAGGATAGTAATACAATATTTCCGGATGAAATAATGTCGTTAATAGGTGAATATTATGATATAAATAAAATGATAATGCAAACTTTAAGTCTTGGTATTTATAAACAAAATAAACTGTGTATTGATGATGATCCCCTCAAAATACTAAGTTTTAAAAAATATATAACAACTTTATATGGTACACAAAAAATATATATACACCGTTTTGATATAAATTTAACTGATATATTGCTTTATAATCCTTGTGTAGTATTTAGTTTTTTAGAAACTAATTTCGCATGTGAAAATGAATTTATAATATTTCGTAAAATGTTGTATTTTATCAAAGATAATATTTCTCGGAGCAAAATCAAACTTAAAAAGATATGTGAATATTTACGAAAATATGATATTTTATTAAAATGTACTATAGATCAAAATGGACTTTTTGATTATATAAGTATATACATATCATATAATGATGAATATATACCAGTAATTAGTTATATATATGGAAATACTTTTAATAAAATAGAATGTCATATATATTTATATAAAAAAAGTTCTGATATGTCAGGAATATTTTTTATCAATAAATATATTAACGATAAAAGACAAACCAAAAGAAAAACATTAAATTATTCTAATTATTCAGAATTTATTCAAAATATCAGTTATAATTTAGATCGATCAATTATATAATTACTAATAACTGATATTATCTGTTTATCGTCTATACTATTTTCACTTTTAAGTTTTAATTGAATTACATATTCATCTAATATACGTTCTAAGAATTGATAAGCGTGAAATAATGTTTTTGAATTTTTTGAACTAACTTTAAACGACCCTGTTTGTGAAATTATATATGTATGATTGTGATCTTTTGAACATTGTTTTATATATTGAGCATAAGGAATTTTGATCCGCGGTTTACAATTCTTAAATTGATCATCTATAATAAATGGTCTATGTTTATAAATATCAGTTTCTGGATATTTTGTACAATCGAAGTTACTTACAACTCGATTTAAAATTATTTTATCTATTGGATAAAATAATGACACAGACGAATTTATCAAATATTCTTCGACAATCAATTCTGTTATTTCAGTTAATTTTTTATTAGGGGAATCTTTTTTAAATATATCTATACCATTGTCCATTAGTGTTTGAAGATGTTCATACATATAAAATATAGATTTAAATGTACCTTTAATTGTACTACCCCCAGTTATATGAAATCTATTAGAAAATATTCCAATATTTACAAAACTACCACCAATATATATTTTACAATCAACTCGATTCTTAAATCCTCCACGTGCATATGTTTTTATCTTTTTAGATACTATACGTGATGGTTTTAAATCATATTCTTCTATTAAAATTGGTATATTTTTTTTGATAAGTTTGTGATTATAAGTGTCGACAAATATATGTTTATATATATTTGCATAATCTAATTCAAATTTACCTCCAAAATTAACAGATATCGTACTCTTTAATTTAGTTGGTATATTTTTATAGTGCTTAAATCCATTTAATGAAAATTGCGATTTACCAGTTTTATCTAAAAATTCATCTTTCAACGCATCGTAAAATGTATATGCATAATTAACAGAATCTATCAAACCGATATTTCTATCTATACTCTCAGAATTTATGTTATCCTTTGTATCATCCATTTTTATTGGTATCCACTATATTTATATTTTCATTTTTTTTAAAGTTTTCTAAAAAAACTTTATAAAATATATTTCTATAAAAACATTAATTAAATATGTTAACAAATATCAATTTCTATATACATATTTATATACCAAATGTATCACAAACATATATACGATATATAACACTCAAAATCAAACAAGTTACAGATGTATATATACATCGAAATAATATACATAAAAAAAATAAATTATCTGTAATCCATAAAGATAATGATAATATCATCAATATTGTAAATGAAAATAGAATTCATATTATATATCATAATCATATATTCTATAATCATCTACTAATAAATGATAATGCAGATTTTTATATAATATCTAATAAATCAAAATTAATAGAACATATAAAATGTTTATTTTATATTGACCCTCTTAATTTTATAAAATATTTCACAAAATTACAACAACAATTAGATATCATCTTACATGATAATAATTTCGTAATAGATAATTTTATTAAAAATGGTGATTATAATACTAAAAGTATGTGTAGTAGTGATATTTCTAGTGATGATGACGAAATTGATGATATGATTGATGATATAGTTGCACAACGTAAAAATATCAAATATACGAAAATAAAACAACATGATTTTATTCAAGAACTTAAAAATATATGGAAAAAGAGACATGAACAGGAAAATACATATATAACTAAAGAAATTTCAAATGATATATCGATATGTAGTGACGAACTGAGTGATGATTATGATTCTACTGATGAACAAATAGAAAATATAACTACAAACACCAAAAATATAAAATATATAAAAGTTGATAATGTTTATAATGAAATTATGGATATTAGAAAAACTAGGATCATTAAACCTAAAAAACTAGAAGATGAATATTATTCTAAATATATAGGTGAAGATACGATATCAGTAAATAGTGATGATTTGAGTGACGATGATGATTCTACTGACGAGGCTATCCAAACAATTTTAATAAATAATAAACAAATAGAATATACTACAGTTAATAATGATGATGTGATAAAAGAAATGTTATTACAACTAAAAAACTAAAAAAATATAAAATATAAAATTCATAAAATCGCATAATACTATAGTTAATAATGATAATGTGATAAAAGAAATGTTATTACAACTAAAAAATATAAAATCGCATAATACTACAGTTAATAATGATAATGTGATAAAAGAAATGTTATTACAACTAAAAACTAAAAAATATAAAATCGCATAATACAAGAATCATTTAATGATATGATAAAAATCTTATCTTTAAAAAATATCTACTTTATCAACATGTACAGATATTCTTTAATTGTCTATATATTCATTAACTATAAATTGTAATTTATCTTCTTCTTTAAAATAACCACGTTTGATAAGTTTTTGTAGTAAGAAATCAAATGCTTTAGGAGGGACCAACAATCTTCTTTGCTAAACGATTATTATAGTTATATTCATAACTATAATGTTGTGTTCTTCTTGACAATGCATTATTCTATTGTAGTTTATCTATAATATTAATTAAATATTTTTCTTCGTATTTAATTACAAAGTTCTCTTCATATATCAGCTTTTTTATATTACTCATATTTTTATATATTTTCAATATTTGTTATAACAAATACTCTTATTTTTGTATGTTTTTCAATATTCGTTTTGCGACAATATAATTAGATTTTAATTTATTGTTATTATTATCGTTTACAAAATTAATGAATTTTGTAAAATACTCGGTAGCTTTCTTATAATTTTGTGTGGTACCAATGCCGTTATAATAACATATTCCCAATGTATACGTTATTTTACATTTATTTGTATTATGTAATGTTGAACAATTATTTATTGATTCATTTGATAAATTAAAAGCTTTGACATCATCTTGTTTAGTACCAATACCATTATGATACATGTTTGCCAATGCGCATATAACCCGTTGTATAATATTTACATTTTTTAATTTATCTTGATGTTTATATATAAACATATAATGTGAAAATGCTTCAGTATAACATTTATTATGATAATAAATGTCACCAAGAACTTTTTGTAATACACAACAATCCGCAACAGTAAAAAACTTAAAAATATCTGTTTTATATACATCAGATAATAATATAAATGATTTTTCATAGTTTTTTTTAGTTACAATGCCGTTATAATACATAAACCCCAATAGTAACATAACAATGTATTTTATTTTATCATATAAATATTTTAATCCATCATTATCTATTATATATGATAATATTCTAAATGATTTATATTTATTTATAATAGATTTATTATGTGTATTATTATATAATATATTACCTAATACAAACATTAATCGATATCGAAGTTTATTTTTTAAATATTTAATTTCATTGTTATTATATAAATTATTAGCTAAAGTAAAACATTTTGTTATATTATTATTATCATAATAACTTATAGCTAGTTTTGCTTGTTTTTGTAGTAATTGTATATATCTTTTTGTGATATTATTTTCCATCTTAATAAATATATCAATAAAAAATAGTTTCAATTTTTTTATGTGATTATTGATATATCTCAAAAAATTGAAACTATTTTTTTTTATCACATATATATATATAAATAAATGGATAATATAGTTAGAGAGTATAAAACATATTTAAATAAATTAACGTTATGTAATTTTCATTTATCTACAAATGATTTGAGAACTTATAATATAATAGTATTTTATAACGTGATAACAAATGTGAACCCCTTAACAAAAGAATTAATCATGGGATGTGCTAGTTGTATAGATAATAATTCTGATATATATATAATAGCATTATATAATGGTCATCTATATACTCCATATAAAGTACATACATATATTAAATTTTATAAAAATGATGATATGATTAGATGTTTCTCAACATGGTTCAATCAGCAAACGCATGCATATGATTTCTGTCCGGAAATAACAAATTTAATTTTTACATATTTACCAAAAACTATACGTTTAGTTGCTAAAAACATTAATAAATTATATGATATGTTTTTTTATAGTAGATATTATATAAATTTTAATAAGGTGCAGGGTGTACTAAAAAATACTAATAAAATTCAACGAATAAAGAAATATAACGGTAAGTTTGATTTATCTCAATTTGTTACATTAAAATATTTGCATCTCGAATGGAATTATAATAAAGATATCATATTGTCGCCCCAAACGATAACTACGATAGTTATGGGATCAAAATATAATTCACGAATAATATTACCACTTAACCTTGAATACTTGAAAATGGGTATGTCATTTAATCAATATATTGTATTGAATACTAATTTAAGAACGTTGATATTAGGTAATATGTATAATAAACCATTAGATATAAAAAATATCGAATTATATGAATTGATATTAGGAAAAACATACAATAAAACAATAATTTTACCAGATACCTTGAAATATTTGAGATTAGGACATTTATATAATAAAGAATTGATATTGCCTCCGTCTCTAATATTTTTTATGATGGGGTATTCGTTCAATCAATATATAGAATGCCCATATACATTACAGAAACTATATATGGGATATAAATACAATAGTGTAATTACAGTACCAAATACTATCAAACAATTTACGAGAGGTGCGTCTTGTATCAATGAAAATATATTATATTATAATTGAATATAGAAAAAATTTTTTTTCTACATAATCGTTTTTTTTTTGACATATAAAATATATATTCTAAGAATTAAAAAAATATATATTTTGAGTGATTAAAATAATATAATTAACACAAAATGATACTGTCGGATTGTGAACATGTCTGCATAATCGTTTTTTTTTCACATATAAAATATATATTCCGAGTGAGTAAAATTATATAATTAACATAAAACGATAATGTCGAATTGTGAAAAAATTTTTTTTCTGCATAATCGATTTTTTTTGACATATAAAATATATATTCTGAGAATTAAAAAAATATATATTTTGAGTGATTAAAATAATATAATTAACACAAAATGATACTGTCGAATTGTGAACATGTCTACATAATCGATTTTTTTTGACATATAAAATATATATTTTATATGTCAAAAAAAATTTTTTTCTACATAATCGATTTTTTTTGACATATAAAATATATATTTTGTGGTGTTAAAATTATATAATTAACACAAAACGATACTGTCGAATTGCGAAAAAAATTTTTTTTCTACATAATCGATTTTTTTTGACATATAAAATATATATTCTGAGAATTAAAAAAATATATATTTTGAGTGATTAAAATTATATAATTAACACAAAACGATACTGTCATAATACGAAAAAAAATTTTTTTCCTACATAATCGATTTTTTTTGACATATAAAATATATATTCTGAGTGATTAAAATTATATAATTAACACAAAACGATACTGTCATAATACGAAAAAAAATTTTTTTTCAACATAATCGATTTTTTTGACATATAAAATATATATTCTGAGAATTAAAAAAATATATATTTTGAGTAATTAAAATTATATAATTAACACAAAACGATATTGTCATAATACGAAAAAAAATTTTTTTTCAACATAATCGATTTTTTTGACATATAAAATATATATTCTGAGTGATTAAAATTATATAATTAACACAAAACGATACTGTCATAATACGAAAAAAAATTTTTTTTCTACATAATCGATTTTTTTGACATATAAAATATATATTCTGAGAATTAAAAAAATATATATTTTGAGTGATTAAAATTATATAATTAACACAAAACGATATTGTCATAATACGAAAAAAAATTTTTTTTCAACATAATCGATTTTTTTGACATATAAAATATATATTCTGAGAATTAAAAAAATATATATTTTGTGGTGCTAAAATTATATAATTAACATAAAACGATACTGTCGAATTGTGAAAAAAAATTTTTTTTTTATATAATCGATTTTTTTGACATATAAAATATATATTCTGAGAATTAAAAAAATATATATTTTGTGGTGCTAAAATTATATAATTAACATAAAACGATACTGTCGAATTGTGAAAAAAAATTTTTTTTTATATAATCGATTTTTTTGACATATAAAATATATATTCTGATAAATAAAAAAAATATATATTTTGTGGTGCTAAAATTATATAATTAACATAAAACGATACTGTCGAATTGTGAAAAAAAATTTTTTTTTATATAATCGATTTTTTTGACATATAAAATATATATTCTGATAAATAAAAAAAATATATATTTTTTTTGAGTGATTAAAATAATATAATTAACACAAAACGATACTGTCGAATTGTGAATATGTCTACATAATCGATTTTTTCGACATATAAAATATATATTCTGATAAATAAAAAAAATATATATTTTTTTTGAGTGATTAAAATAATATAATTAACACAAAACGATACTGTCGAATTGTGAACATGTCTACATAATCGTTTTTTTTGTGCATATAAAATATATATTCTGATAAATAAAAAAAAATATATATTTTTTTTGAGTGATTAAAATAATATAATTAACACAAAACGATACTGTCGAATTGTGAAAAAAAATTTTTTCGACCTGATCATTTTTTTTGACATATAAAATATATATTCTGAGAATTAAAAAAATATATATTTTGAGTGATTAAAATAATATAATTAACACAAAACGATACTGTCGAATTGTGAAAAAAAATTTTTTCGGCATGATCATTTTTTTTGACATATAAAATATATATTCTGAGAATTAAAAAAATATATATTTTGAGTGATTAAAATAATATAATTAACACAAAACGATACTGTCATAATACGAAAAAAAATTTTTTTCGACATATAAAATATATATTCTGAGAATTAAAAAAAATATATATTCTGAGAATTAAAAAAAATATATATTTTGAGTGTGAAAAAAAATTTTTTTTCTACATAATCGTTTTTTTTTGCATATAAAATATATATTCTGAGAATTAAAAAAAATATATATTTTGAGTAATTAAAATAATATAATTAACACAAAAATGATATTGTCAAATTGTGAACATGTCTACATAATCGATTTTTTTGGTATATAAAATATATATTCTGAGAATTAAAAAAAATATATATTTTGTGGTGTTAAAATTATATAATTAACATAAAACGATACTGTCGAATTGTGAACATGTCTGCATAATCGATTTTTTTGGCATATAAAATATATATTCTGAGAATTAAAAAAAATATATATTTTGTGGTGTTAAAATTATATAATTAACATAAAACGATACTGTCGAATTATGAACATGTCTGCATAATCGATTTTTTTGGCATATAAAATATATATTCTGAGAATTAAAAAATATATATTTTGTGGTGTTAAAATTATATAATTAACATAAAACGATACTGTCGAATTGTGAACATGTCTGCATAATCGATTTTTTTGGCATATAAAATATATATTCTGAGAATTAAAAAAATATATATTTTGAGTGATTAAAATAATATAATTAACACAAAAATGATATTGTCAAATTGTGAAAAAAAATTTTTTTTCTACATAATAGTTTTTTTTTGCATATAAAATATATATTCTGAGAATTAAAAAAAAATATATATTTTGTGGTGTTAAAATTATATAATTAACATAAAACGATACTGTCGAATTGTGAAAAAAAATTTTTTTTCTGCATAATCGATTTTTTTTGCATATAAAATATATATTCTGAGAATTAAAAAAATATATATTTTGAGTGATTAAAATAATATAATTAACACAAAATGATACTGTCGAATTGTGAAAAAAAATTTTTTTTCTACATAATCGATTTTTTTTGGTATATAAAATATATATTCTGAGAATTAAAAAAAATATATATTTTGTGGTATTAAAATTATATAATTAACATAAAACGATACTGTCGAATTGTGAAAAAAAATTTTTTTTCTACATAATCGTTTTTTTTGTGCATATAAAATATATATTCTGAGAATTAAAAAAAATATATATTTTGTGGTATTAAAATTATATAATTAACACAAAACGATACTGTCGAATTGTGAAAAAAAATTTTTTTTCTACATAATCGATTTTTTTTGCACATAAAATATATATTCTGAGAATTAAAAAAATATATATTTTGAGTAATTAAAATAATATAATTAACACAAAATGATACTGTCGAATTGTGAAAAAAAATTTTTTTTCTGCATAATCGATTTTTTTGGTATATAAAATATATATTCTGAGAATTAAAAAAATATATATTTTGAGTAATTAAAATTATATAATTAACATAAAACGATACTGTCGAATTGTGAAAAAAAATTTTTTTTCTGCATAATCGATTTTTTTTGCATATAAAATATATATTCTGAGAATTTAAAAAATATATATTTTGTGGTATTAAAATTATATAATTAATACAAAACGATACTGTCGAATTGTGAAAAAAAATTTTTTTTCTGCATAATCGATTTTTTTGGTATATAAAATATATATTCTGAGAATTAAAAAAATATATATTTTGAGTAATTAAAATTATATAATTAACATAAAACGATACTGTCGAATTGTGAAAAAAAATTTTTTTTCTGCATAATCGATTTTTTTTGCATATAAAATATATATTCTGAGAATTTAAAAAATATATATTTTGTGGTATTAAAATTATATAATTAATACAAAACGATACTGTCGAATTGTGAAAAAAAATTTTTTTTCTACATAATCGTTTTTTTTGTGCATATAAAATATATATTCTGAGAA
>Ga0257124_1002017_pt1 | contig 12895 bp, 9 predicted proteins | sample SI106_150metaG_FD_190154 | JGI IMG/M metagenome (GOLD analysis project Ga0257124, IMG submission 190154) | Marine microbial communities from Saanich Inlet, British Columbia, Canada - SI106_150 | ecosystem: Environmental > Aquatic > Marine > Inlet | place: Canada: British Columbia | collected...
TGACACTTTCTGGCGTGTTGCCATATCCCACTTCTCCCCCTGGGACTTCAACTGGCCATATGGCCCGCCCCTTGATGCCATTGACCCCAACCCGATAGCTTCGCCTGATGCAGACCTGCAAAAAAAGGAAAACCGAGATTGCGAGAATTATAACAGCTCTTTTGTTGAAGAACGCAGTCGTATTTTTCATGAGGAGATTCCGGTTCCCGGAACTGATATGATGCTTCATTATACCAGCAGCCGGGTTAAAGGCTATAAGACCGTGATTTTGATCCCTGCCAGCGGTGATACTATACCTGAAAGCCTCAAAGGTATTATCGTCAAGATGAATGTAGCAGGCAGGGTCTTTGAAAAGATTTTGGATCCTTTGCCTGACCAGACGGCAGAGTTTACCTGGGATGGATTTGATAGTTTAGGCAAATTAGTTAACAGTCCAATAAAAGCGCATATCACTATTGGATTTAAATATGACCTGATTTACTATAAAAGCAGTTCAGATATTGCCCAGGCATTTGCCCAGTTTGGTGATACTCCTACTTTTATCACAGGCAGGCAGGATATGATTGTTTGGAAACAAAGTGATATCTTACTTTATCAGGATTCTCAGGTAATTGTTAATGGCGGAGGGGTCCTTGCCCAGGGTTGGACCCTGTCCACCCATCATTTTGGCAGCATGAAAGGCCCAACACTTTTCAGAGGAGACGGCACAAAAGGTGGAAATTATGTTGGAGGTATTATCTCAACACAATTAGGGGCTCCCAATCCCAATCACATTACCATGGATTCATCAGGAAACTTCTACATTTCCTCAACGCCTTTACATAGAATTGGTAAGGTTGATACAAACGGTAACGCCTCCACTTTGGCCGGCAATGCATCTTCGGCATCCTGTGGAGGTTATGGCGGACCTGCAGTTGACGCACAAATTTTATATCCAGAAGGAGTTTGCCTGGATTCAGCAGGCAATCTCTATCTTTCATCTTGCCATAGGGTTCACAAGATAGATACCAATGGTTACATTACCACAGTGGCCGGGAATGGATTTTCCGGTTTTACAGGTGATGGCGGGCCTGCCGTTGACGCAAGCCTTAACTCTCCAAGCGGCCTTGCAATTGATGCTGTCGGCAACCTCTATATTGCCGACAATTGGAATCACCGCATCCGTAAGGTGGATACTAATGGCATCATCACCACTGTGGCTGGAAGTGAAAATTGGCAGAATGGCATTGGAGACGGTGGGCTCGCAACCCAGGCAATAATTCAGAATCCTGATTGTATTTTCGTAGATTCATCAGGGAACCTTTACATTGCTGCAATGCATCGCATCCGCAAGGTGGACATAAGCGGTATCATTACCACAGTGGCCGGGAATGGAACTCCCGGTTACAGCGGTGACGCCGAGATTGCGACACAAGCAACTTTAAATTCGCCTGAAGGCATTTACGTGGATCAAACAGGGAACCTTTACATTGTCGACACAAGTAACAACCGTATTCGCAAGGTGGATACCTATGGCATTATAACCACTGTGGCAGGGAATGGTACCAATGGTTACAGCGGTGACGGCGGGCCTGCCACAAAAGCAAGTTTTTCCTTTCCTGAAGGCATTTATGTGGATTCAACAGGGGATCTTTACATTGCCGATACTAATAATAACCGAGTTCGTAAGGTTGCGTTTCACACTATACATGGAACAGAATCAGATGAGATGATTTTTTCTGAAGAGAATGGCCTTGGGCATATAATGTCCAGGCTTGGACATCATCAGAAAACTATAGATCTTGATACAGGCGCTGTGCTTCGTAAGTTTGAGTATGATGAGGATAATACCCTTATTTCCATTAGTGACCGTTTCGAAAGACAGATCAATATTGAAAGAGATGCCAACGGCGTTCCCACTGCAATTGTTTCGCCTGACGGCATAAGAACTGACCTGGTCATTGGAGTTGATAATCATCTCACACAAATCATCAATGCAGATGGCAGTTTTTATAATTTCGAATATACCAGTGAAGGCCTTATGACCGCTAAAATCGATCCGGGCGGGAATCGATTTGACCATATTTTTGATTCACAAGGGAGGTTAACAGACTCTCTGGATGAAGAAGACGGCCATTGGAACTACACAAGAACAGTTCAGGGAAACGGTGATATCCTTATCAATGTACTCACGGCTGAAGGCAACCTTACAACCTACCTGGATCACACCCTTTCCACTGGTGCTTATACATCAACTATCACCAGTCCCGCAGGCGGGCAGACTTTTTTTACGGAGTCTGCAGACGGGCTGACTACCAACAAGTCCCTGGCATGCGGGATGAATCTGGAATTTCTATATGACCTGGATACTGAATATCAGTATAAATATGTCAAACAAATGTCTCAAACGACACTATCAGGACTGACTAGAACAATTGACTTCAATAAGACCTATGAAGATACCAACTCTGACGGGATCAAAGATCGAATCATACAGACCTTTGATTTAAATAATAAAAGTTTAACCATAGTCAATAACGTATTCCAATCCGAGAGGCTTATTATATCTCCTGAAGGCAGACAAGCAACAGCAGTTTATGACCCGGATACATTGGCAACCATAAGTAATTACGTGCCAGGGCTTGAAAAAACCGAATATTCCTTTTTTATCAGTGGCAGGCCGGATACCATAATAACGGGCACACGTGAAACATCATTTATATATGATGAAAATGGATTCTTATCATCCATAACAGATCCACTGAATACAACAACAACCTTTACTAATGACCTCATGGGCAGGGTCACCTATATTGACAGACCCGATGGATCAGGCATTGGATATGCATATGATGAAAATGGAAACATGACTGTTCTGACCACTCAACTCAGCGTTGACCACCTGTTCGGGTATAATAGGGTCAATAGCAATAGTCTATATACAACACCTTTAAGCGGAAGCTATTCTTATGAGTATGATAAAGACAGACGTCTGGTCAAAAAGAATTTTCCATCAGGCAAGGCTATTATCCTGAACTATGACAATCCAATGGATACCGATGATAAATCCCGATTATGGCAGATACAGACACCTGAAGACAATATTGATTATACATATTCATGCTCAAACAAGATAGAATCCATCAGCAAAGGTTCAGAATCCATCACCCTTGATTATGATGCAGGCCTTGTGACTTCACTGACCCTGGCAGGGACGTTAAATCAGACATTGGATTATACCTATAATAATGATTTTATTCTGTCTTTTTTTACCTATGCCGGAACAACCCAGGATTTTACCTATGACCTTGACGGACTTTTGATCGGGGCCGGAGATTTTACCATATCCCGATACAATGAAATGGATGTTAATGAAACAGGCTTTCCATACCAGGTGTCTGATAATTCAATCATTCTTGACAGGGTCTTTAATACCTATGGTGAAACAAATGCACAAGCTGTTTCTATCTTTGGCAGCACAGTTTATTCATGGGATGTAACCGAAAGGTCAGATGACGGCAGGATCAAAACCAGGACAGAAACCATTGCAGGCACCATTGCAGACACTACTATTATTTACAAGTACACCTATGACTCAATGAACCGGCTTAAAGAGGTTGAGAAGGACGGTATTAAGGTTGAAGAATACACCTATGATCTTAATGGTGCCCGAACACAGACTGATAATACCTTGAGAAATATCACAGGCCTGACCTGCACATACGATGATGAATCTCACCTGCTGACAGCCGGTACCACAAGCTTTCTATATGATCAGGATGGATTTTTAGCCTCAAAAATAACCACCACGGGAATCACATATTACACCTATTCTTCCCGTGGCGAGCTGTTAAACGTCACTCTTGAAGATGGTACCCTGATTGAATACCTTCATGATCCCTATGGCAGGCGCATTGCTAAAAAGGTAGACGGAACAGTCACCCGAAAATATCTGTGGCAGGGATTAACAAAGCTTCTTGCCGTTTACGATGGTTCTGACAGTCTTCTAATGCGGTTCAAGTATGCAGACGGTCGTATGCCCATGGCAATGGAAAAACCAGAATCAACCTATTATTTTGCCTATGACCAGGTTGGATCTCTCATGGCTGTTGCAGATTCATCTGGTAATATGGTAAAACAAATTGAATATGACACCTTTGGGTTCATACTCACTGACACAGACACAGACTTTGAAATACCTTTTGGATTTGCCGGAGGTCTGCTGGACAGTGATACAGGCCTTGTCAGGTTTGGCTACCGGGACTATGATCCTGATATTGGCAGATGGACTGCCAAAGATCCCATCGGCTTTGCAGGTGGGGATACTGATCTTTATGGCTATGTCCTCAATGATCCGGTTAATTTGGTGGATCCAACAGGTGAAATAGCCGGAGTCATAATAGGTGCTGTCGCAGGCGCCTATGGTGGATTCTTAAGTGGAATGCAATCCGGTAGAATGGCGACAGCTGTGGCCTCCGGAATTGCTGGAGGAGCAGCAGGCAGTTTGGTAGGTATCATTATGCCAGGAGCATCAAGCGCATTGGGTGGTATGATAGGAGGAGCTATTTCAGGTGCATTGGGTGGCGCTTTTGGTGGTGCCTTCGGGAAGAAGCTTAATGATCCTTGCTCTTCAACTGATGAAATAATTAAAGCTGCTGAAAAAGGAGCTTTGATTGGAGCAACTTCAGGTGCATTGGGTGGTGCACTATCGGGAGCTGCTGCTGCTGTTGGTATGAATAATGCTGCTGTTGGGGTTGCGACTGCAAATATAACAGCTCCTATTAGTTGGGGCTTAGGAATTGATTGGTAAAATTAATCTCTAAGCAAACTATTTGTAGACGGCTTACTTATATAAGCTTTTTTTCAAAAACAGCGGTTTCTAACTAGGACCAGGATAGATGAAATGATATCGTATAATCGGAAAAAAATATATACATTCGATGCTCCAAAATCAGAAAAATTTTTAGGTAACCATTTAGAGAAGATTTTAGTTTTTTTTCTAATGGTACCGTTTTTTTTCGTTTTTAAAGGAGAACTAAGCTTAAACGGTTATTTGGAAGTAGTTTTTTCGTGTATTGTACTAATGTTTATATTTGTAATGATTCAAAAAAAATTTGCTTATAAAATATCTATTGATTTGGTTGCTCAAAAAATTCAATTCCATATGTATCGGAGTAATAAATTGATTGAAGCGTCTTTTAGTAAATTAGATACAATACGTATTAATGGTTATGTCATATTCAGATTACATGACAGGACTATTTTTTATAAAGATTTACAAAACAATAAACTGTTTGAGTGTCTTAACCGGGTTAAAAAAATTGAATGGGGTATTCTGTGTAATATCTGGGGGCCAGGCAAAGAAATAAGAAATAAATTAAATATTGACAGATAAATTTTGCTACAGCTAAACAAGAATGAGTGGTTGAATCAGAATTCGAGGAACCTCTTCTTTGGAGTATCGGCCATCACAAAATAGTTTTGGAGTTAATTGTTTACTGTTAATATATTGGATTCTGGATGAGAGAAAAAAATATAATTACCCTAACTCAGTCAAAAATTTACGTTTTTGTTACAAGACACTTGGGTAAAATATCCTTTTGCTCTCTTTTGTTGATGTCCATAGCTGCAATCGTAAATCAAAGTGATTTTGGATATATAAAAAGATTTTCGCATATCGCAATTATATTCATTTTAGTTGGCTTAATTGTTGATAGGTTCTTCAGGAAAATAGCATGCAAAATTGTAATTGATTTTGATGCCTGTATAATTGAGTACTATATGCGTAGAAGTAGTGAAATAAAAAAGTATGGTTTTCATACAATAAAAGACATCAAAATAAAAAATTATTTGATATTTATTCTTGAGAACGAAAAAATTCTTTATAATCTGGCACAGGATGAAGGCTATATTCGTAGTGTAGATTGTCGCGCTTTCATCCCAACAAAATTTCACGCTATTGTACCCATATTGGATAGAGGTAGGCCTGGTAGCATTCACCACCAGGCCTAAGCAGACAGCAGTCTACCGCACTGAGCTATCCCTTGGCACCGGAGTCCCCTCTCGTATGCCTCCGTTTCACTCAGATATCTCTATCTGGTCACAATTAAAAATCAATTCGGCACTGATTGTTTTTTCCTGTCTGTAAAATGCTTCAGCTAAAAGTAAAGTTCCCATATTCATAATTTGTCGGCGGTTCCCTCTGCAATGGGAGGAGATTATGTTTAGCGCATCCGGATCAAACAGGGTTTCAGGGGCTTTCCCATTGGCGAGTCTGAACTTTATAAACTCAAGGCTGTCTTTGTCATTTAGGGTGTTCAAATTAAAGTGTCCGGTAAGCCGAGTTTTGACAGGTGCCATTATTTGCAGCGACAGTTTTTTTTCAAAAGTTTCATCGCCCACAAGTATAAAACTTGCCGCCACAGTTTCTCTGTGAGGGTTAAACATCAACGAACAGATATCCATCAAGGATTCTTTTTCCATCAGGTGGGCATCATCAATAACAAAGACAGGGAACATGCTGCGATTGTCTGATGCCATCTGTGTGATTTGTTTTTGCAACTTGATCAGTAAGGGTACAGTCCTGCCACTGGTCACCACGCCAAGGACATCGGCAATCGCCTTGAGCATACCGTTTCGCTGCAAACCGCCATAATGGACCAGGGCTGGCCTGTAACAATTGGCATCAAGCCGGGATAACACATAGTGGACCAATGTTGATTTGCCGGCACCGGAAGGGCCGGACAGAGCAAAACTTTTTCCTGTGGAGATCAAAGATAAGGCTGTTTTAAAAAACCGGTTGTCCTGTTCTCCCAGATAAGGTGTCTTTAACCGGTAGGTGTCTGCAAATGGGTGATATTTATAGTCAAAAAATTCTGCTGGAGATTCTCCATGGTTTATCATTATTTTTTCCTTTATTGGTTTGGATGATCAAATCGTCTGGCATTGGCGCCAAGATCAAGAATACGCGCTTTTCTCATTTCATTTCCATAGTAGATACAGGTCTTGTCCCAGGGCATATAATAGATCGTCACCCTTGAACCCGGCAGGCAGTCAGGCACTTCGTATCTGATCTTCTTGAACCGGATGGTGGAGTCGTTGTATACCCGGCATCTGCGCTCCATCCTGAACAGGGCATCAATATCGATCGAAGGCGGTAAAACCCGGCAGACATTTTTAACCTGCAGTCTCTTTTGTAACGGTGAGCATTCTAATGAAGAGTGAAGAGTTTCATGATATTGGCTCATCCATATCTTAAAGGCATCATTGATCTGTTTTAACGATTTAAATTTATCACAAAGAAATTGATCCCTGACTGTCCTGAAGATTCGTTCCACTTTTCCCCGGCCCTGGGGCTTGTATGGCGGGGTATGAACCAAGTCGATTGCGCTTCTGGCGCACAATATTTTTAAGTGACGGCTACTATACGCAGCCCCATTGTCGGTATAAAACCGCTGGGGCATGCCAAATCGCCTGACCGCCCCCATGAGATCATAGATTAAAGGTTCAACAGATTCGGTCAGGTAAAACCCACCATGAACAATAAAACGAGTGCAGTCATCCAGAATGACATGCAGGTAGGTCTTTTGTTTCTTCTTGCCATTGAACAATTTTGGGCCATGGAGATAGTCGGCCAACCATAACTGCCCAAAATGATCAAATGCAAAAGGTCTTGTCTGCTCCGGATTTATATGGGGATCTCTTTGGAGATTGTTGGCTTTAGCAAATCTGTAGATTGCCGATCGACTGGGCTTATACCCATTCCATTTGCCTTTTTTGGCAAGCTGTTTGATCATCCTGGCAATGGTCCATCTTGGGTGTTCTATCCGCATGGCAGCCATTGCATCGGTAATATCATCAGATATCTTATGCTTGCCTTTATCGGATCTGGTCTTGCCCAGCAGGCCCGGAAGCCCCTGATGAAGATACCGGTACAGCCATTTCCTTAAGGTTTCCGCACTCAGGGTGATATGTGCTCCATTCGGATGAACATAGCTGTTCCATGAGGCCAGGTCTAATACCTCTCCGGCAGGAAGATTGTTTGCATCTCGATGCAAAAGAGGGCTGATAATCCCATAGCGCCAAAGGGCAAGATCCATATTTTTGTCATTTTGTTCTGTCATTCATACCTCCATGATTAAAAAATTAAATTCCATGAAGGCTGGGTTAACAAAATGCCTGATTTTATTAAATATACGTTTTGTGTTGGTGAGTCTTCACCTCATCCTGTTCGGGTAAAAAGCCCAGGAAAAATCCCGGGTAAAGGATGGCCATTGTCTGGTTTTCAACAGACAAGGCGATGAGTTGTTATATTCCTTTTGGAGCCATTTCCGAATTGATAAAGCTTTGGCTATCCATCTTTGCACCCGGGGCCAGTTACTACCGGTGTGTCGGGCAATGTCGGCAATACTATTTTCTTGCTCATACATGTTTAAAATATAGGTCAGCATACACAAAGATGCCCGGATTATTGGTAAAAAAGCATGTGGCAGGATTGAAAACGTTTTTTGCGGGCACAAATCATTATCACATCGATAGCGTTGAATATTTATCAACTTTTCATCAAATGAGTAACGGCTGTAAAAACCCCATTTTATATATGTATGGCGGTTACCACAGTGGGTGCAGCAAACAATCGAACCGGAATTTTCTCTTGTGATTTCTGACAGAACAGTCAATATTGAACTCCAAGGGTGGCGCATGTGTTTTTTCCTCTCTTTTTATTTTGGCGATAAAAAATAATGAGGTATAACACATGCCCCCCCTCTTATCCCCCCCAAAAGGGGGGAGGAGGATTAAAGGCATATCGCGGTTCTTGCTGTCTCTGCTTAAAAAACCTTGAAGTTCTTAATTTAATGTGCCTGGCTATTTTTCACTTGGGTAAAACATTTTGGGATTTTGATCGGGATTTCGGGTAATTTTTCGGGCTTCTTTACAGTAGTATAGAAAAATTAAAGATCTTATCTGAAAAATGTAAGGAAATCAGGGGAAAGGCAAGGTCTTGAATAGTGATCAGTTCCCGGCATTTATTATTTATGATGAGACTTCCATGTGCCTTGAACTGCATCCTGCATAACCACCATCGGCCCGGTCATTGTTTAGGAGTGTATCGTTTGAGGGCCTGCAAGACCCTTTGGTGGATCTTCTGCAAGGGATGCGGCATAATCCAGGCAGGCATAAACATCATCTTGTTTGAGTGAGGGATAATCTTCCAGAAGTTCTTCAATTTTATCCCCATTGGCAAGCATGCGGATGATCTGGTGTACAGGGATTCTTGTACCCTTGATACATGCCTGACCATGACATATTTTAGAATTTATTATAATACGATTGTACATATTGGCTCCTTATGATCCGGTTTGTGGAGTTGTTTGACCGGGTAGATTTTAAAGAAGCAGTTATGAGGCTTGGCGGTAATGGTCTTACAAAAACAGCATTGAAGCGTTCGGTGGTTAAAAATAAAGAATCCTCAAAGGTCAAATTGAATCCCGGTCATATCAAATTGTTCAACCGGGTTATAGAGTTTTATCACTCAGCCTTTGCAGAGGATGACAGGGCAAGGCAGTATCTTAATATCCGGGGCATTACAGATAAATCCCTGTTCTCCGATTACTGGATCGGGTTTAGCAACGGCACCCTTTTAAATGTGCTGCCAGATGATGACAAGATTACAAAGCAGTTAAAAAAAATAGGTATCCTAAACAGCAAGGGTAAAGAACACTTTTACGGCTGTATCAAGTTCCCACTGTACGATCCGGATGGTAACCCTATGGGGATGTATGACCGCCGTATTGACGGCATGGCAAAGGGAGCAGATCATTTGTACCTGCCTGGAGGCAGGGACGGCCTGTTTAATCGACAGGTTGCAAAAACCAATAAAGAAATCATCCTGACAGAATCCGTCCTGGACAGCCTGACCCTTATCAATCAAGGCATTAAAAACACCATCCCCTGTCACGGCACCAACGGCCTGGGAGCATCCCGCATCAATCTTTTATCTCAAAATAAAGTTAAGGCTGTGTATATCTGCTTTGACGGAGACAAGGCAGGACAGATAGCTTTACCTGTTGTTAAAGAACGGGTAAACAATGCCCATCTAATGCCTTATCTTGTAACTTTACCCTATGGTCAGGATATCAATGATTTTTTTCTTTTAACCGCCAGTCCAAAAGAAAATTTTAATAACCTTGTTGCCATGGCAAACCCGGCGGTTAAAAAAGAAAATGATCCGGATATCCAAAAAACAGATTACGGCTTTACCCTTACTGTGCTTGACCTCAAATACGAAGTCAGGGGGATATCAAAAAAGGGCAACAAGCTTACACCGGCGAAGAAATGAACAAACTGTTGTGCTATGTGGCGGCTGTCTCCAGGAAGATGGCGTCTCCATTATCGGTCATGATCCAATCTAGATCTGCCGCAGGCAAATCCTACCTCCAGGACACAGTGCTGTCTCTGGTTCCAAAGGAAGACTGCACCAAATACACAAGACTGACCCAGGCCTTGTTTTATAAGGTACAGACCATGGAATTTAAGTATAAAACCATTGAATACATCAACGTCACCCTAGATGATATTGAAAAGGCCAACACAATTGCCAATTATGTTTTGGGCCGCAGCCTTGACGAACTGAGCCCCTCCTCAAGAAAACTGCTCATGCTGGTAAAACAGATGTGCAAAGAAAAAGCTGGTTTATTCTATTACGGTTATATAATTGAAAATTTTTTAGGGAATTATTTGCCTTGCATCACAATTTATTGTACCGTGATTTTGGTTTAAGAAATTTAACAAGGAAAGGTTAATTCGTCACTATGAAATACGCACTTCGCCATAGCAAGATTATTAAAACTGGAGATTCTTACTAATGCCTAAAAAATCCATCAATGGCGATTTGAAACAAAAAATTCATAATTTAGAAACGAACAAAATTGAGACTAAACTCCGCCGCACTAAAAAATTGTTAAATGATGCTGAAGAATTGGGAAGGGTTGGTGGATGGGAATTAGATCCAAAAACTAAAAAATCATCTTGGACGGATAACCAATACAGGCTTTTAGGATATGAACCCGGGGAATTAAAAAATAAAAATATATATTTTCAGGAACATATAGTACATCCTGATGATAGGACAGAGTTATCAAAACAGTTAAAAAGTCTTTTTTTAATAAAACAGCAAATCGTTACTGAGTTTAGAATTCTACGCAAGGATGGGCAAGAACGTATCCTGCATGGTGTGGCTGCATCTGAATTTGATAAGGATAATCAGATCCGGCGTATATATGGTTTGAATATAGATATCACCGATCGCAAGCAGGTTTTAAAAAGAACAGAACGTTTGAATAGTTTAAATGAAAGATTACTTGTCTCAGGTGGCCTTAACTATAAAGTTAAACTAATCACTGAAGAAATAATAAAGATATTTAAAGCAGACTTTGCCCGAATTTGGATTATTAAATCAGGAGATTTATGCGATTTAGAATGCCGGTATGCTAAAATTACAGAAGGACCGGATGTCTGCAGTTACCGGGAACGTTGCCTTCATCTTTTAGCCAGTTCAGGCCGTTATACTCATATAGACGGCGGACACGGGCGAGTGCCGTTCGGCAATTACAAAATCGGAAAGATTGCTTCAGGGCATGGATCTAAATTTCTTACTAATGATGTTGTAAATGATCCTCTTGTCAGCGATCATGAATGGGCCATGAAGATCGGTTTGGTTTCCTTTGCGGGATATAGGCTTCTTTCGGATGACGGTGGTGTTATTGGTGTTTTGGCTTTGTTCAGTAAACAAGTAATTTCTCCAGAAGAAGACGCTCTGCTTGAAAATATTGCCGCCACGACCACCCACATAATCCAGAAAGCCAAGACAGAGGAAGTACTGCAGGAGAGTGAAAAAAAATACCGGATTATTTATGAAAATGCTGTCGAAGGATTTTTCCAAAGCACCCCAGAGGGTCGGTTTATCAATGTCAATTTCGCCTTTGCCAATATGCTCGGGTATGACTCTCCGGAAGATCTCGTTTCCAGCATTTCCGACATTGCAACGCAGTATTACGTGAACCTTGAAGACAGAAAACTTTATAAAGAAATTCTCAAAGATAAGGGAATTGTGGAAAATTTTGAGTTCAAAGCCAAACGCAAGGATGGTTCGGCGATCTGGGTATCCAATAGCACCCGGGCCTATTTTGGCAGTGACGGAAAGGTGATTCGTTATGAAGGTATTGTGCTGGACATCAATGAACGCAAACAAGCCGAAAAGGAAAAGGACAGGTTACTTTCAGAGCTTAAAGATGCTCTTGATAAAGTGAAAACCTTGAGTGGATTTCTGCCCATTTGCTCACATTGTAAAAATATTCGTGATGACAAGGGATACTGGAATCAGATCGAATCATATATTCATAAACATTCCGAAGCTGAATTCAGCCATGGCATTTGTCCGGAATGTGCTGAAAAATTTTACCCGGATATGGGCCTTTATGATGATTAATAATGATTCTTGAAAATTGAAATTGCAGCCCCTTATACCAACAGAAAAATCAGCACAATGGAACTCCATGAACTTCGTTACAAAATCGCGGTAAATACACTCATTTGTTCACCTTTATTCATGTACAAGTTCTTCAAATTTGAAATGCATTACTCCCTGTGTCGTATTAGTTTTACTTTCGTGATAATATTCTTTATAAAATATCTAACCCTTTAAACCCGTGTGATACGACTTTTTTATTTTTTCTATAGGAGTTGAATTATGCCGATAACCGACCATAAAAATTATCCTTTTTCTTTTTATATGATAGACATTAAAAAGATTGATCCTTCTCCCTATCAGCACCGTAAATACTTTGATGAGAACAGCTTAAAAGAGCTGGGTGCAAGTATTTTGCTTGACGGCTTGATCGAACCCATTGTCGTGCGG
>Ga0257124_1002024_pt1 | contig 12850 bp, 15 predicted proteins | sample SI106_150metaG_FD_190154 | JGI IMG/M metagenome (GOLD analysis project Ga0257124, IMG submission 190154) | Marine microbial communities from Saanich Inlet, British Columbia, Canada - SI106_150 | ecosystem: Environmental > Aquatic > Marine > Inlet | place: Canada: British Columbia | collected...
ATTAGAATTGCTGACAATTCAACACTAATGTTTACTTATATTAACATATATGCTAATATTGTTTCCGCAGAAACTTAACATCTATGGCATACACGATCCAGTATAAGAAGTCTGCCCGGAAAGCTATTCTGAAGTTACCAATGGGCTATAAAATTGCTTTTATTGAGACGTTTGAGAAAATAGCGGCATCCGAGTCTACTCGTCATGGCGACTTGGATATATCTCCCATGAAAGGGAAAAATAAAGGTGGATTCAGATTACGGATTGGAGATTGTAGAGCGATCTTCACAATTGAAAATCAAGCTCTGGTGTTAATGGTTCTTAAAATACGATCCCGTGGGGATGCTTACAAATAACAAGAGGTGGATATGAGTCCCAGGCAAACGAATTTATCTGATCGGTCCTCAGAGGAGCATTTGGTGAAGTCTTTACTGAAAACTACTAATTCTGCTTTTGAAACCCTTCTTTCCGTGGTCAAATCAAAGCGAGATTTCGAACTCATTGAAAGGGCTCTCTCTGATTATGAAGCCCTTCTTGCAAAGAAAGAGCAAGACATCTTAGAGGAAGATGATTTAGATCAAATCCTAGCCGAAGTTGAGGGAGAGGAAACGGTCTCCCATGAAGAAGTGCTATCACAAGCCTTCAATAACAACATCAAAGCTATTCGTAAGCGGGTTGGGATGCCCCAGGTTGAACTTGCAGAAAAACTTGGCAAGAAACCATCTGAAATCAGTCGATGGGAATCTGGTACGGTTACACCTTCAATGAAGAATATGCGCCTCATCTCTCAAGCGCTCAATTGCAGTCTGGAGGATCTTCTATCTTGATGGAGCACTCCATAGAACGAAAAAAATGTATGCTAAGCCCCGCAGAACCGCAATGAAACTGACCTCCGTAACCTTCGGTCCCCTGGTCAAGCCAGGATGATGGATCTGGAGGTCCACTTAATGGGACGATCTCCGGGTCAAGCCCGAAGATGACGAAAATCAAACAAAAACACACCTACAAGAACCAAATTTTAATAGGACAGCCCTGTTATCGGTCCAGGAATGGGTGCTCCGATTTTTCTACACGTTTGCCGCACTTACCCTGCGGCTTGACCGTGGGGAGACCGGAGGAGCCATACAAACAGAGCATGATGCTATTTCTGCAGTACGATACTGGATACCGCGATCAAGTAGCGGTATGACTTGTGGTGTGCGGGTTCAAGCTTATCCGATAGCAATGATTTCCGATGGCTCTTTGGGAGGAACTAACAACAAGATTATCGAGAACAAATAAGGAAAGCTCAATCGTAGATGAAATCTGTGCTCTCGTCCTGTTTCTTATCGGGAAGCGCGGGATCTTGTGAGACTTCATCCTCCTCTTTCGCGGGGATTTGTTCTGAAATTGCAGGGGCTTTTGGGTAATCCTTACCAGTTTCCTTTTCCACTTCTGGCTTTTCCTCTTTAGTTATTTCTTGTTTAGTTATTTCTTGTTCGGGCTTTTCTTCTTCCGGAAGCTTTCTTAGCTCTACCGTGAAGGAAGGGGTTTGGCTCATGACAAGGGTGTGATTTTGACTCTCATATCCAGCCTTATGAAATTTAATGGAGCAAACCTGGTCCGGACGAGCGTACAGGGTCATCTCATCCTGGTTCATGTTGTTGTAGGAAATCGCACAGTCAGAAGCTTTCAAATAAGCCCAGCGTGGAGAGATAGCAATTCGAATCGAAATCAGATCCTTAATCATCTCGTGAGCATGCCCGGCGAACTGGGCATTTTCTCCATTAACCCTTAAGTACTCTGTGGCCTTCTTATAACAACCCGTGAATTTCCCTACTTCGCAAAGGGAATAAGCATAATGGAAATAAAAATCAGGGGGCTTGGAAACTACATCTCTACCATGTTTATTCAAGAGGGAATCATACTTCCCCAGGGCTCTGGCTACGCCCTTCCAATGCCTGTGTTTGATCATCTTTTCAGCTTTACGAAGGAAAAACTTTGCCTGAAACTCAGGGGTAAGGGTCATGGACTGAGCCAGATGAACATCAACAAACAAAAAACAGAGCAAGATGAAGAATCTCATCGGAAAATCACCTTTCAAACATTCTCAAAACCAGAGTGTGCACCATTATATACTGAAATTTAAGTTTTTTGTCCGGCTCTGAGTCCAAACCAACCTTTTTTATGCCCAAACGCATTTGGTTTGTCCTGATTCCCGGCCAAACCATGAATCTGTTGATTCCTTTGCTCATCTGCGATGAGCTTATTTTGGTCATGATCCCACAACAGGTATACTGTTTACCCTTGAGTATCGGTAACTTGAAGCCAATCAGGTTGCTATAGAAACGGTAGGGTTTTGATGAATTTTCTCGACTGGTCAATCATGGTCTTGTACCTGGGTGGAATGATAGGGCTCTCCTACCAGCTTGGTAAAAAACAAACCGACGCGAATAGCTATTACCTCGGCGGGAACAATCTTAGCTGGTGGTCTATCGGCATTTCCACCATGGCCACCCAGTGTTCAACAAACAGCTTACTAGGTGCACCTGCCTTTATTCTCACCACCGGGATGCTCTGGATGCAGTACGAGTTCGCGGTTCCCCTTGCCATGATTCCGATCATGATCTTTCTCCTGCCTTTTTACCGAAAGCTTAATTTGGTGTCCGTGTATGAGTACCTGGAAATGCGCTTTGGCGTTGGGACCAGAACTCTATTATCCATTGTCTTTCAATTCTTGAGGGCCTTTGGAACCGGGGTGACCGTTTACGGAATTTCCATTGTTCTACAGGAAATTCTGGGCATCGACTTCGTCTATTGCGTGCTTGTCCTGGGGGTCGTAACCATTATTTACGATTTATTGGGAGGTATGGAAGCTGTAGTGCTCTCCGACGTCATACAGATGGGTATTCTCTACCTGGGAATCCTGCTCTGCCTTATCTACAGTCTCAGCGCGGTCGGTGGAGTTTCAGCCGCCTTTGAACTTTTCCCTCAAACAGGGGAAACCCTGAAGAATTTTTTCCCTGATCTTAACCTCTCTTTTGAAGGACTTAAGGCCATCGATTTTTCCGGGCATGGTTTCGGGGACGGTAAAACATTTACCTTCCTTCCAATGTTTTTTGGAGGTCTGTTTCTTTATATATCCTATTATGGATGCGACCAAACCCAGGTACAAAGAGAGCTATCCTCAAAAAACTGTGATGACACCAACCTATCCTTGTTTCTTAACGGGCTACTACGCTTCCCGCTAGTTCTAACCTATTGCCTCCTTGGAGTTTGTATCGGGGCCTACATCGTAAAAAACCCCCATTTCCTGAATTCCCTCGTAGAGGGATCAGGCGAACCCAATTTCAATCTGGCTGTACCCAGGTTCATTCTCCAAAACCTTCCTCACGGAGTCATTGGAATCATGATGGTCTCGCTTTTTTCAGCTGCAATGTCTTCGCTCGACTCGACCATCAATTCACTTTCCGCGACGACTACCAGGGACCTTTATGAGCGCTTTCTTTGTCCCCAGGGAATGGATGGTCCCACCCAGTTAAAGGTCTCCAGAATCTTTACTGTTTTCTGGGGAGTAGTATGTGTGGCCTTTTCCTTCTTTGTTGGTGGAATTTCTCCCTCCATCATTGAATCAGTAAATAAGGTGGGCTCACTGGGGAACGGCCCCATTCTGGCACTCTTCGTCCTGGGAATCCTGACGCGGTTTGTTCATGGTACCGGTGCGGTATGTGGACTCCTGGGAGGTTTTGCGTTTAATGCCTATTTATGGATCAATGAACCTCAAGTTTCATGGCTCTGGTGGAATGTAACCGGCTTTGTCGTAGCGGTGGGAATTAGCCTTTTAGTCTCAGCGCTCATACCCTCACAGCGCCGGAAACCTGAAAGCCTGGATGGGTTGGTTTTTGAGAGTGGAACTGAGGATGAATTCCACTACGAACGAAATTGGCCCAGGTATCATGCGGTACTATTGGGTTACACGGTATTAATGATAACTGCGTGCTGGTTGTGGACTTCCTCTTTTAACTAGTGACAATCAAGGCTGAAACAGATCGGCCAACGGCTTAGATAGGAGTTTTTGCGAATTTACCCCTAGCTCTTCAAGAAAGACCTTTAAGGGACCAGTCCAGACCCCTTCAAAGGCATCGACGTCGCTGACTGGATAATCTAACCCAAGGGAATGAAACAATTCTGACAGGGTAGTGCGGTGTAGGTCTCTGCACAGTACATATCCTCCCGGCTCTGTATAGGCAAGGTATCCACGCATTTCTAATAATTCCAGTAACTCATGAACTTCTCCGGGAGAAGCACTCATAGATTTTAGGATTTTTTGCTCTTTGAGCTTGGTACCTTCACTCGCATTTTCGTAAAAAAGTTCCAATATGCTCAGCGATAGTGAGAGACGATAAGTGGGCGAGAATGTGGTTTCTGACTGGACCTGAGTCCCCTCAGGACTGCTTAGCAAATCCCTCTCTGGAAGTGTAGCCACAACTTCTGCACCCAATAGAGCGGCTCCCCATGATAGATACAGCCACAACAAGAAGATGGGTAAAGTTGCCAATGTCCCATACAAGACTTCGTAAAAAGGAAAATGAGTAACATACAATCCAAATCCAGTCTTTAAAATTTCAAAAAGCATCGTCGCAAAAGCTGCTCCGATCATTGAATAACGCCACCGAATCGGAGAATTCGGGACAAGGACGTACATGAGAAAAAAGGCCAGCCATTCCATAAATACAGGTAAAAACACAAGGTACGCAGAACTCACACCCGCAGCCCAACTTGCATCCAATAATTTGACTCCCGCGAAGAGATAGCTTGATACAGACAGGCTGACACCCAGTAGCAGCGGCCCCATGGTCAATGTTGTCCAAAAGGCCACCAGGTTTTGCACGGGAGTTCTTCCCTGTCTCCATTTCCAAATTTTTTGGAAACAAACCTGAATCTCCAGAAGGAGAAGAATGGAAGTGATGGCCAAAGCACTGACACCAAACAACGTGGAATGACTGGCGTTCTTTACAAAGCCTCGGACGTAGACTCGAATCGTCTCTCCTGCGGCCGGTACAAATGAATTGAAGACTAAAGTCTCGATTCTCTCAGCCATTCCTTCAAAAGCTGGAAAAGCACTGAGAATAGCAAAGGCTATGGCCAGGATCGGAGTCAGTGCCAAAAGGGAAGTAAAGCTCAAGCTTGCGGCGGCTTCCAGACAACCATCTTGGTGGAATCGACGCAAGACTGCTTTAATATATTGAGTGGTTCGAGATAATTTCACCCTTTTCATATTACTATGAGCTGACTTCAGGTTCGTAATTTCAAGTATTCGAAGCCTAATAAAATTCAACTGATGGAAGGAAAAGAACTCTCCCGATTGGGCAGTGCCAGGGTAGGTCTACTCAATATTTCCTACCCTTTCGCGAAGTTGCGGGTTTCCCGGGAGCTCGTAAAACTTAGTACCCTACTAGGAATCTATGAACTTAGCGCCTTTCAGGTAATTGAACTATATCCCATCCGATTTCTCGGAATTCATGGAATTCGGATCCTTCATCGGAAGTCTACCTACCCCGCTTTTCTTACCTTTTTTTACTTTGGATCTCGAGAAAAGTTTTTTCAGGAACTGGAGGCTACCGAGTTTCAGTCCCGCGGCATTGGTTTGCCGGTACAGATTAGAAAACAGGAGCAACCGCTTAGACCCTCCTTTCTATTGCTGTCTTTTTCAGGATTTTGGCTCCTTCTTCTGACAGGAGGAATTCCCCTATTTCTGGTGAGTATCATAGCCTGGAGTTCTTCTTTACACAGTATCGTACCCATTCAAAAATTTGGCCTGAAACGCAGGCGCCATATCGATGAGGTCAGACACTGGTTACGACTTGTGTTTTACGTGAGTTTGGCGATGCTTATAGCCCTACTCTAAGCAGGTACTAATCTTCAAGCAGTGCAAGGAGAAGTGAAGAAAATTCGGGACAAGACACGCCAATACACTCTTCATCATCGATTTCCACACTAGACTCAGCAACGAGGGAAGCAACCGTCATAGCCATGGCTATACGGTGATCTCCAAAAGAAGACACTTTTCCGCCTTTGAAAGTACAAGGACCGAGAATACGAAACCCGGTGGGCGTCACACGACACATGGCACCCAGGGTATTTAGATTCACTGCAATAGAGTTTATCCGGTCTGATTCCTTAAACCTTAACTCCTCTGCCCCGACGATTTCTGACTCCCCCTCTGAAAGAGCTGCCAACACTGCCAATAGGGGAATTTCATCAATGAGATCCACCACTTCTTCTTCGGTTATTGTAAAAGCCTCCAACTCGCGGACACCTCGTACTCTAAGATCACCTCTGATTTCATGGTTAATCTCTTCTTCCATCAGGATATCTACGTTGGATCCCATTCGTTCCAGAACTCTCAGGAATCCAAGCCTTCTCTTATTCAATAGAATGTTTCGGATCATAATCTCAGAATCTTCCAGGATGGTTGCCATGGCGATGAAAACCGCTGCTGTAGAAAAATCTCCTGGAAGATTGTACTCGAAGGGTTCTATTGGACCTCTGAGCTTCTGAATACTGATTTTATTACCCTGTACCTTTACTGGAAGACCCAGAGCCTGAAACATACGTTCAGTATGGTCCCTTGTATGAAAAGGATCAGTAACTACCGTGGCCCCGTCTGCCCCTAATCCGGCCAGAAGGAGAGCTGACTTTACCTGTGCACTCGCGATGGGCAGCTGATACTTAATCCCGTTGAGTTCCAGAGGATCAATTCGCAGGGGAAGTTTCTCATCCTTTGCTTCCAGAAACGCCCCCATGTGGCGAAGCGGATCTATGATCCTACCCATGGGTCTATTGCTGAGTGATTCATCTCCGCTCAGTGTTGCCTGGATGCCTTGCCCACAAAGAAATCCTGTAAGCAAACGTGCCGCCGTACCTGAATTTCCACAATTCAAGATACCTTCTGGATTTGAGAGTTCAGCCCCATCAATACGGTATCCCCATGGTTCCTCAATTACAGAAACTCCACATTGGGATAGACAATTTGCGGTCGATCGAGCATCTCGTCCTGAACAAGGATTGTAAATTTTACTAGCACCCTTGGCCAGGGTTGCCAGGATCAAAGCCCTATGAGTTAGAGATTTATCACCCGGAAGCGATAGAAAGCCGTCTAGCTTCATGGATTGGTTGACCTAGTTCTCTTCCAAGTGCGGAGGCTACCCCGCCACATAGTTTTAAAAGGGTTCTGAATTCATCGGGAAGCAGTGCTTGTGGACCATCACAAAGTGCCTCATCAGGCCGATCATGCACGTCTACGATTAATCCGTCGCACCCTGCTCCAACACCAGCCAGAGCATGGGGTAGTACCATGGTTCTATTTCCGCTCGAATGACTGGGGTCCACAATGATGGGAAGATGGCTGACCTGTTTAATAGCCGGAATGATGCTTACATCCAAAGTGTTACGTGCATGGGAGTTAAATGTACGAATGCCCCGCTCACACAAGACTACATCCTGGCACCCATTAAGCAATAAATACTCGGCTGACATCAGAGTCTCGTCCAGGGTGGCCCCCATTCCTCTTTTGAGTAAAACCGGCTTACCCTGGTTAGCTACGGCCTTAAGCAGCATGAAGTTCTGCATATTGCGGGTGCCCACCTGAAGCATATCCGCATATTGTGCCACGAGCGAGGCTGTCTCCGTAGTCACAACTTCTGTAACAACAGGAAGTCCGGTCAAGTCCCGGGCTTTTCCCAGAATTTCAAGCCCTCTCTCACCCAAACCCTGAAATGAATAGGGAGAGGTCCTGGGCTTATACGCGCCTCCGCGGAGCATTTGAGCACCACAATCCGCTACCTGTGTAGCAATCCTAAGTGTAGATTCCTCCGATTCGACCGCACAGGGGCCCCCAATGATGACTACATTCCCATCACCAAAGCTGACTGAACCTACTCGAACCACTGTGTTTTCAGGTTTGACTTCTCTACTGGCAAGTTTGTATGGGAGTGTTACGGGGACAACCCTGGCAACTCCCGGTAGTAATTCAATTCTGGCAATATCATCCGAGCCCCTCTCTCCAGTGACCGCGATACATGTCCTTGAATCTCCATGAACCTGGTGAGCGATATGACCTAGTTTTTGAATTTTTCTGGTCACACTCTCGATCTGATCTCGAGTGGCCGAATTTTGCATGATGACAAACATGGGTTCTGTTTCCGAATTTACCGGCTCCCTTCCTCCCTGGCCAAATCCAGCAAACTTGCCAGGGTGGCAACTGGATTTGAATATCCCACCAGAGATGGGTCTAGCAACACCCCATCAAAACCACAGCGCACAGCACTTCTTACTGCATCCGCTTGAGGGTTTACGTCCACAGCCAACTTGGGAATCCTTCGTGCTTCAGACAAAACACTGATCCATTCTTCCTCAGTGTACACTACAGGTCCTTCACTCCAACAGACCGCAAAGATCTCCGCATCCATTTTCCTTAGTATTTCTATCTGAGATGGCTCCCTTACCTCAGGTATAGAGGTCATCCCAAGCTCAACCGTGAGTTCATTGAGTCTGATCAGATTTTCCTCGGTAAGGCTTGAAACGCTCAAAGTCAGTCCATCAGCCCCATGTAAATAGGCTTGATGAACCTGTTCTTCACAAAATATCGGTCCTCGGAGCACAATAGGGACTTCAAGGTTTTTCTTGAGATTTTCAAGATCCTTCAGGGTTGTCCCGTAAATTTCTTCATCCAGGTAAAGAACAGTACAACAAGCTCCGCTTGCAATGAAATCACTTGAAAGACCGAGCATATCCACCGGGGTCTTTTCTGGAGTTTCCACGAAAGCGGAGAGTCCGCAAAGCAATTGAAACTCGCCATATTCCATCAAGGCGGTTTCGATGTCGAGCAGAACATAGGGACGTGAGCGAGAACGGAGTTGATCGAGAGACTCTTTGCCACGAAGACTCTCTATTTTCATTTCCTTCTCTTTCAACAAATTTTCAAAAAGACTCATTCATCCCGCCTTTCTCAAAAACCTCATGGGTATAGGCACGATTCGCTAATCGTCAGGTAAAGATACCAAAACGAAGCCATTTGTCCGAATTCTCGTCCAAAGCGGAATCTCAGGCCTACCTATTGTATTGGAAATGAAAAAAGCCCCCACCTTTGATGGTGAGGGCAATTTTTTAAACTAGAAACTACTTCAGTTCAACAACTTGATTAAAGCAAGCGGTTGCTTCCAAGCCAGAAGGCTTAGCGAGTACAACGGCGGTTAAAACAACGCCATTGGTTACACATCCTGGAGAAGTTCTCTCCAACATAGCCAATGTGGCTGCGTCGAGACCGGCAGATGGATAGTTATTAGCTACAATCACGGTTGCCTTGTCGCTGAAAAACTGGATGAAGTTGTTTCCACCCTGATTTCCAAAGTTGCGGCCATTGAAAGGAATTTGAGAAGCTCCAACACTATCGAATTGAGCGCCTTTATGAACTCCTCGGATTTGGCTAACATCACTACCATCTCGATAGATGGTGATATTTCCAATTTCGTTGGAAGCAGAAACTTCGTCACCGGGTGCCATGGGAACAAATTTCTGTACAGTATGGAGTTTCTGAAATTTACGAACCTGCCCGTCAAGGGTATAAGCCTTTTTCAGCTCCAGAATACCAAGAGGCTCACCAGTTACGATGTCCAGAACCTGTCCAGGAACCCAGTCAACAGCAAAAGTTCCAGTGGCGGCTACTACCGCGAGACCAAGACTAGCAATCCATTTTTTCATTTTAACTCTCCTATATTTTTTTATTTCGTATGGATGATTTCCATACTAATTTGATATTACGATTCAATGAGTACAAAAGTTTCACTTTCGAAAAAGTGTGAGGATTGTGCCTCTAGACGACCAAAGTGTCAACCCTTTTATTAATTTATTTTTACTCAAATTCCAGGCCTGCCTCAGCCTCCTTGAGAGTAGCCTCCATCATCCCCGAAGCCTTTGCTTCCATTCCCGCCTTTTTATAGGCTCTCATAAGCTCCATGCGAACCTTTGTCTTTAGCATGTCCGGCACCCCTTCTTTACCCGATTCCTGCATCGCTGTTTCAAGACTTTTCACAGCCATATTCCATTGCCCTTGCTTCCCATAAATCGAACCCAATTCCATGTAGGTGTGTGCCTTTACAGCTTTGATAAAGGGCGGAGCACTGGTGAAAACGGGTGGAAGCTTAAGCCTGGATCGCTTCTCCAGAACCTTGATAGCTTCCTGGAAACGCTTCTCACGAATATACATTCTAGAGACTTCATTGCTCGTATGCAGATATTGAACGACTTTCTGAGCCTGAGCCGCCTGATCTTCAGGAAGTCCTTTGATCCACTGCCCAACATCATCCTTCATTTTCTTGCGAAATCTGCCCTCTCCCCCCCTACCTTGCCTACCCTTCTTAGCACGAAGTCTCTTGGATCTCTCATTCCTGGGATTCTCTTCTCTGAATGAATCCGTATCAGAATCTTTTAGAAGGTGATTTTCATTGGCAAACAACGCGCTTGAAAAACCTAGCAGTAAAAATAGTATTGCTTTCATTTCAGACTCCTTTGCTATCCCTCATAGGAAGGGATGAATTCCCAGGGGTTCTCCTGCTCTAATTCCGTGGAATAAATCTCCAGGATTGATCCATGTACCACTTGATAAGCTTCATCCGCTCCATTTCTTAGAATTTCTGAATACTCATCTCCGTACAGGGATCCCACTTCTTCCCAGGGGTCCACATCTATCGCCTCTAAGGCCCCGTCCCAGCCCTCTCTCACTTCATTCTCATAAGCAAGAGCCAATTCCATTCTTTCAGTTGTTGGAAGAGTCAGCGGATTTGAGGGACCCTGCGTTTGAAAGGGAAAAAATAAAAACAGGGCAAGGGCTGCACCCGCTACAATCGGAAGGAAAGAAACTCTTGATTGGGTAGTGTTTTGGACCAACCCCTCCCGTCGAAACGCCATCTCCAGCCTACGTACCTCCAGATAAACTTCTTCACAGGATTCACAGCCGCGCAGATGAGTCGTCAACTCCTCGGAATATTCTCCTACCGGCAGTCCCATGACCTGTGCCTTTACCTCTTCACAGTTCACCAGAGCCTCCCTTCACATACTCTTTAAGTAGTCCCATTAATTTCTTGCGTCCTCGATGCAGAATCACCTTTACGTTGGAAATACTAAGTTCAAGAATTTCAGCAATTTCCTTCTGTGACATCTCCTCATAGACCGTCAAAAGAAAAACACTACGTTCTCTTTCGTCGAGCTTATCCAATGCTTCCCTGAAATCGTGACGGAGCATACTAGGCTCTTTTGAATCAGGCCCAAATGCTGTAGCCATGTTTCGAAAATAAAGATTCATGTGCTTTACCAAAGTCTTCTTCCTGCGTAGTATCTCAAGATTTTTGTTGATACAGATGGAATAAACCCAGGTCGTGAACTTGCTTCGGTTCTCGAAATATTCCATTTTTTCGAGAACTTGAACAAAGGTTTCTGACACCGCATCTTCAGCCTCTGCCCATGAGCGCTGGTACTTCAGGCTCAGGGATAAAAGTCGATCCTTCAGTTCCTCGAATTGGGACTGCAGCAACTCTTCTTTCATAGGTACATTTGAAACACATTTGAAGACTCCTTCCAACATACACTCAATAAGATGGAGGCCAACTATAAAAGGTTACAATATTCTATGGATTGAGTTGAAACCCCGGGGTAAACTCAAGAATGATGGAAGCACCTTCAAGAGAAGTTAACGCCCCCGTTATCCTGCTCACTGACTTCGGAAGCAGTGATGCTTATGTAGGAGTCATGAAGGGTAGAATTCTCACCATCAACCCTGGTTGCACCATCATAGATCTCTGCCATGAAGTCAGTGAGCAGAACATAGTGCACGCGGCCGTTCTACTCGCAGACAACTATGAGTATTTCCCCCCAGGCTCGATTTTTTGCTGCGTGGTAGACCCGGGAGTTGGAAGCTCCCGTAAGGCCCTGGTTCTGAAATCGCAGGGATATACTTTCGTAGGACCCGATAATGGGTTGTTCACAAGTATTCTTGATCTGGAAGACACACAGGGATTCAGGCTGGAGATTCCAAAGGACGCTTCAAAGACCTTTCACGGAAGAGACGTCTTTGCCCCGCAAGCCGCGAGGATCTCACTTCAAAGAGAAGTATCCCAGGAGCTCTTACCCATAGATATAATGAAATGCATTCGTTTAGAGGACCTTGAGCCAGAGAACATCGAGAACGGCTTAAAAGGAAGGGTTCTATATTCCGATCATTTCGGAAATCTGATAACAAACCTCAAAAAAAGTGATTTCCCCAAAACCTGCAAAATCCAAATCGGTGATCAAGAAGTCCCGCTAGTCAGCACCTACAGCGAGATGAAAGAGAGAGAACTCTCTGCTCTCTTCGGAAGCACCAACCGACTGGAACTAAGCGTTAAAAATGGAAGCGCTGCCCTGTCTATGAAAGGTAGTGAGTTGAGGATCATTGCGCCACAGGAATAATCCTAAGATGACTCGTCATTCTTGAACCATAATCTGGATTTCAGTTCCCACCACCCCCAGCATTGATGCTTGAAACTCTGTGCACCCCGGTTCCATTGTTTGTAGCGGTAAAAGTTTGCTCTCCCTCTGCGGTATCAGGCGGAAAGGTACCCGCCTCATCAAACTGATAAGTGATTACCCTTACGGTAAGGGGTTGATCGGTGTTGGTGGGAACACCATCAATACTATAGGTTCCGAGAGTCCCCTGTATCACAGGAGTTCCCCCGGTAATCCCGCCTTCCAGTCCAGCCTCAACTACAACCGCCGGAAACTGTGTAAACGGATTTTCTACGGTTCCTACAATGGTTACGGTTTCAGGCACCAGCGG
>Ga0257124_1002035_pt1 | contig 12799 bp, 12 predicted proteins | sample SI106_150metaG_FD_190154 | JGI IMG/M metagenome (GOLD analysis project Ga0257124, IMG submission 190154) | Marine microbial communities from Saanich Inlet, British Columbia, Canada - SI106_150 | ecosystem: Environmental > Aquatic > Marine > Inlet | place: Canada: British Columbia | collected...
AATCTTTTACGGTATCCCCTTTAAAACTCCAATTTCCACAATCTGCATTAATATTATCACCTACATAACTCATCTATCTATCCTCCATATCAGTCAACTATTTTGACTCCCCTAGAAATAATGTTAATTCTCTTTTTCCGAATATTATATCTGGATTCTCACAATGTCTTCCAAATGTATTTCGGTACATTTCTGGCATATAGTAGGCAGAGGGCAACCCATAGCCCTCTGCTACTAATTTCGTTGAAGTATACGGCATATTAATACTATATTTAGCTGAATGCATAATTAACTCCATCCTCGTATACGGGTCTACAATAATGATTTTATTTTCATACTCAATCTGGAATTTCTTCATTAAAGATTGATATCTTTCATCATAATTCGACAAGGAATATTTTGGTTTAATCATAACACCGTAACCCATTTGCAAACATGTATGGACGCACTCCGAAAGAAACTCGGCCACTACTTCATAATCACTTGTCCTATCACCTATTATCGTCCTTGAAAGCTGACCCTGACGGTCCTCAGGAGGGACGTCAAACACAGCAACATAATCTGTCGATAATTTATCACACCAGTCAGTCGATGTTGCTTTAAATCCAACTAATGCAGGAAGCTGTGGATCGCGTGTAAAATCGGGAGCAGGGAATGAACAACCCATATAGTTATTAAGTGCTTGTCTCACATGATCTAATTGATTAAATATATCCGTAAAACCAACTGCATTACCGTTCAACTTAAGAGCTCCTATAGGAATATCAGCTAAAATACCTTTCAATTTAGACTTAGATATTGACTCCCTCAAATAAGTCAAGCTTTTCGCTGGAGGGGTAAATTCATTCTGACTGTAACTATATGCTATTATTTTTGAAGAATTTTTCTTGTTATATCTTAATAATCCCATATCTTCAAATGGAAAAACGAATATTGTCCTTACCCTCGTCTCATTTACTTCTATTGCACTTAATATGTTCTCAAAGTTGAAACTAAAAAGCCATTTTCTAATGTATATTATTTTTAATAAAAAGCTACCTACAGGTATAGATGGACGTGTTTTTAAGTAGTGATAAAGTAGTCTAATTATTCTGCGATTTAAAACTAACCACTTGCTCTCAGTGGTTACTCTTATTCTTGGATACTCTCGTATCTCCTCACTTTCACACTCTGTAAACCTCTTCTTCTTGCTTTGTATTTCATATTCAAAGATGCTGAATAAAATGTGTGTCTGTACACGAGTAACATTTAAATATTCGCCAAATGACGATGGTGTATTTCGTAGTTCGCTCCCATTCACCTTCTCTATTACTTCTGAAAGAGAAAAAGCGTGTCTCGGAAAACCTAAAACCAAATCCACCTCTTCAGGGTAGTTTTGGTCTGCTACTTTGTAACTATATTTCAATTTTACAACTTTAAAAATAAGTTGTTTTATCTCGTAATAATAAGCCATTAACAATGAGACAACCACGAACGCTTTTCTTTTATTAAATGGTAATTTATTGCATACCCTATACAATTTGAGACGCTGTTTATAATGATAATAAACAATATCACTAACAGCATCAATTATAAATTGCTCATATAAATGGACAGTATTTTGATCCGAAATTTTAGATAGATAATCAAAAATAACGGTATTTATTAACAAATTAAGTCTGCGCTTAACAGTTGCCCATCGATCGAAATTCGTATCTGATCTTTTCTCAAAATCAAGAGCAATGTACGATACACGAAAAATAAATAATAAAGTCCTTTGCAAACTTAGAGATCTAAATTTACTATAGTATGGTCTTTGCTTCATTGGCACATCTATATATTCCTGAAGCTCCGTCTAGAATACAGATAGTTTTTTTTTACAAGAACAAAGCCCATAATATCAGTACTAATTGTAGGCTCGCCCATAGATTTATTCTTATTAACTTTTCTACCAATAATATCTTCAAGACACTTTGGTGACAGGCCAAAGCCCCGCCTAATACTTCTTACATGCCTCTCAGTAATAGTGTCACCTTTCTTTATATTTTTTACAAAATACAGCGAACGACGAAACTTTACATCTCCTTGCTCGCTGGATTTTAGACCATAATCAACACTACCATTACAGTCTAATGTTACGTGCTTTTCAATAATTGCAGGGTCTAATGACACCCTGCAAATCGCAGGTGTATTGTCGATTGTGTGATCCGATAAACCGGTAACTAAACCAAATTTTTTCTGCATATTATTGGACCATCCTAATAAGAACAAATGCTTCTGCATAATCCATACCAACAGAATTCCCCTCTAAGGGCATTTAATCGAATAATATTATCAATACTTCTACTATGCGGAGGTTGGCGCATTTCCTCTTTATATACTCCTAATGCTTTACGTTTGATTTCTATTTGACTACTGATATCAATATATACGCTGGGAGTAAATGGTAAATATCCTGGTGTTTGCCATTCTGTACTCGATGGAACTTCGAAGGCGTAAATTTCCTCCACAGGTAAACCGGGCTGGGGTCGACATGCTGTTATTGTTGCTTTATGTGTTATTTGATGATCTATGTTTAAATCGCCAATATGATGTGTGTGTATTATTTCAGGCTGTAGCTTATTAATTACATTTTCAATTGATTTAACAATATCCAACAAAGGGACTGCATCCATTTTATTATCAGGAAAATCAAAATGTTCCATTGACGTAACACCTAATATGTCAGCAGATTTTCGAGCTGCTGCTTGGCGATTCTCAATATCACTATTAGAAGTGGTATTACGTGATTCAGCCCCATTGGTCATAAAGATAACATGCACTTTATCGCCAGACGCAACATGTTTTGCCATTGTGCCTGCACAACCTAAAGCTTCATCCGGGTGCGCTGCAACAATTAGTACGTTTTTACCCATCAATCAACTCCCAGCTTGTGGCTGTTCCAACCACAATATCCTTGTTTACCTTTCTTCCTATTAATTCTTTTTCCAGTTTTGGGGTCAACCCGTAACCTGGCCGTATACTTCTAACATGCTCATCAGTAATAACCTCATCGGCCTTAATGTCCTTTACAAAATACAAAGAACGTCGAAATTTAATACTACCCTCCTCACTAGGCTTCTGATTATAGTCAACTTTACCAAGAGAGCCCCATGCTGTTTTAGCGCCTAAACATAGTTCTTTCAAGCCCTCTGATTCGAGAGAAAAAGAATCATCAGGGCCGCCACCATTACGATCTAGCGTTACATGTTTTTCAATAATGGATACGCCTAATGCTACACTGGTTATTGCAGTTGTATTATCAATTGTGTGGTCTGATAAGCCTGTAACTAGTCCAAATCTTTTCTGCATATCAACCAGCGTTCTTAAATTGTAATCTTCTGCTGGCGCGGGATAACCACTCACGCAATGCAATATCGCCAACTCTTTACACCCCCCTTCTCGAGCAGCTTCAATAGCTTCTTGAATCTCTTGTGTATCTGCCATGCCTGTTGAGATAATCATAGGCTTTCCGGTTTGAGCCACATATTTAATTAAAGGAAGATCTACCGCCTCAAAGGAAGCAATCTTGTATGCTGGCGTGTTTAGGTCTTCTAATAGATCAACAGCAGTATTATCAAATGGAGAGCTAAATATTGTAATACCAACTTTTTTTGCATAATCGAATAATGGTTGATGCCATTCCCATGGCATAAATGCACCTTTATACAATTCATACAAACTTTGGCCGTCCCACAACCCACCTTTAATCATGAATTCTGGTGTATTCATATCCATAGTGATTGTATCTGGGTGATAAGTTTGTAATTTAACCGCATCTGACCCAGATGCTTTAGCCATATCAATAATTTTATAAGCATTATTAATATCACCATTATGATTTGCTGACATTTCAGCAATGACATATGGCGAATGATCTACACCTATCTTTCTACCATTAATTGCAATAACTTGACTCATTTCCTGTCCTTTGGCTTAACTCCATACAAAATACTTTTTTTCCGTTTTTATTTTTTTCACTAACTATTTCAAATCCAAATTTTTTATGCAAATTCACAACTTGTTTGTTATCAGAAAAAACCTCGAGAGTTATTTTGCTCAAATTTAGTTCTCTAAATATAAAATGCAAAGAAGTTAGCTCAAGCATCCTACCTGCTCCCAATATTTGTTCAAATGGATTGGCATAAAATCCAAATATCGCCGGCTTATTGCTTGTTATATTCGCAAAGTTAACTGCTCCAATAATGGTTCCTTTCTGTTTGATTAAAAAATAACGCCTATCTATATCATTCTCTAAACTTTTAATAAAATTAAAGTGCTCTGTTTTTGAGATACTGTCTTGATTGTACATCCATTTTTTAACCTGAGAATGGTTGCGCATATTTAGCGTTAACATATTATCATGTTCATCTAAATTAACATAATTGCACAAATCAATTTCTCCGAATTTTTGAAGAATTACCTTGTAGTCTGCCATCTTGTTAAAAACTTTATAGCTACCCATGCCATCACATATCTTTAAAGCTGAACTACCAATACTTTTCATCCATTCGGATGAGCTTTCTAATAGATAAGTAGTTTCTTTAATTTCCTTCGCTAATTTTACAATATTATGGTAGGCCAATGTTTCCGCTGAAAATAGTTGGTTTTCAGCAACAACAATCTGAATGGTCGGCAAGCCCAAGCAACAGCGCTCCCAAGTCGTAGCTCCGGCCGCACCAATTGCGATATCAGAATTTGCCATAATTTCAGCCATATTGTCTACATCGACTTTAACTTCTGTCTTGTAGGGTAGTGTAATCGCCTTGAACTTAACACTCTCAAGATAGGGGGCTGCCTCCCCCATTACAACAGTAATCTTAATATCGTTTGGTAAGTTGCATATCTTTAGCTCATCTAGAGCTTTCTCAGTAACATTGTCTACATCAACACCACCCATATTAATAAGCAGTTGTTTAAACTCTGGCTTGCTACGGCGCTCCAAGCTATATGCCCTCCATTCGGCAAATTCAGGTCTTAGTAGTGCATATTGTGAGCCTAATAATAATTTACAGTCTTCCGGAGTGTGGGCTAAATAATCCTCTTGTTGGCGGCCAAATGTTTGGTCAAGCAAAATATCGCACTGGTGCTTTCGATCTGCTAAATCATCAATCACCATTAATTTTTCACAATAAGGTTTAAGCCTCTTTTGCCACTGCTCATCTAAGGCGTAATGGTCAACAATTAACCAATCAAGTTTTTCCGCTTTAAGTATATTAATACAATCATCAGCATCTTGTTGCTGGGTTGCTCCTAGCCAGTGAGAATGTGCTAATTTATTATCAACTTCAGTCTCTTCAAACACCTTTAACTCATGAGCAACAAACCCACTCGATCGAATCTTGTCTATTAAGCTTCCTTCGTGTTTTCGACAAATAAATTCAACATTTACTCCATTGTCTTTTAGAATTTGTGCCAGGGTAAGGCAACGCATAACGTGACCTATACCCATTTGCAAAGAAGCATCAACTCGAAAAACTACCTTCATCTCACTGTAAACAATGGCTGTAAAACATCGCCTTGTATATTCTCTAATAGGGTTTGATTTTTTATATTTTCTTTAACCATTGGCAACACTTCTGTATAAACATCTAGCAACTGATCAACGATTTCTTTTGTATGAGAGAAGCTTATATTGTGCGAGCCTAAGGTTAATATTCCTCGCTTAAACATTTCTTGCAAGAAAAAAGTTTTGATTTCAAATGTATTATATTTTTCTTGCTCTTTGATATGTAAAAAACTCCAAGATGGATGTCCAGAAGTCCGGAAAATATCACCTAAATTTTTATCATTGATAAGTTGATTTAATTTCTCTAACAAATAACTACCAACCTCAGAAAAGTGCTCTATCACTTGTTCTTTCTTATACTTATCAATGATTTTACTTGCTGCAGCGAGTGACAAGGTTTCGCCGCCAAAAGTACCTGAGAAGAAAATATCCTCCACTTTTTGCATCACTTCGTTACTACCAACAACAGCAGACAGTGGATAACCATTTGCCATACCCTTGCCAAAAGTCGCCAAGTCAGGAGTCACGCCAAACAACTCTTGCGCGCCACCCAAAGAATAACGAAACCCTGTGATAGTTTCATCAAGAATGAACAAAGCGTTATTCTTATGTGCCAATTCCTTCACACCTTTCAGGAAACCATCCTTTGGATATTCAACATTCATTGGCTCCATAATCACACAAGCCAGCTCCCGTTCTTGAAATATCTTTTCAAGTGATTCAATATTGTTGTACTCAAATTTATGTGTTAATTCTTTTACACTTTGAGGCACGCCCAAATCTCTCGTAGTTGAGCCAATATACCAATCTTGCCAACCATGGTAGCCACAGACCGCAATATGCTCTTTTCCTGTATAAGCCCTTGCAATACGAACGGCTGCGCTAGTAGCGTCAGTGCCATTCTTGGCAAATCTCACCTTTTCAGCACAAGGAATGATTTGAATCAACTTTTCAGCTACCTCCATCTCTAACTTGTGTGGTAATGAAAAAGTAACGCCACTCTTCATCTGTTCATGCACTGCTCCATCAACATCTTTGTCACAATACCCAAGCGTAACAGCTGCCAATGAATTGACAAAATCAACATACTCATTGCCATCTACATCCCATATTCTTGCGCCTTTACCTTTTTCAATAAAAAAAGGAGAGACGCCTCTAGGGTATTGCGTTAAGCTTTTGCTAAAAGTTTGCGATGCCAAAGGAATGGACTTTAGCGCTCTATCTAATAATTGTTCTGATTTTTTATACATTTTTCAAAAACCTCTTATCCTTTTCTAAGGTTTTTATTAACCCCTCGTTTCTAATAAAATTATCATTAATTTTGGTTAAACATGGTCGCTCATCTAGCAACCCTAAAATATCACTTGTTAAAAATAATGGATTATCTTTGTATAAAGCTTGGTATATTTTTTCCACTAAAATGAAATCTTCAGGCTCATCCACCGTCCATCGAAAGTGTGATAAATCCCTGTCACAATCAAAATCCTTATTTTTAAATCTGCTTAAATTTTTATTTATGTATTGTGTTACATGCTCTATTTCTGAAGGTAATACTGCCTTTTTCTTTGCCTCTGATAATGCAGACATTGTCATTATTTCCGCATCTAAGCCATCAGGAAATTTTGGGGAAGTTTTCATGTAGTCAAGCCCCTCATCTAAACAATACTGAATCATATTATCAATAATTTGCCAATCGGACAAAGGGCAATCACCAGTTAAACGAACAACATAATCTGGATTATACAGTTTTGCACACTGATAGAATCTATCTAAGACATTCTCTAAATCACCCCTAAATATTTCAATATTGTTATCTGTACACATCTTTTCAATGGCATCATCAGAGATATTATTTGAAGTCGCTACCACCAACTTATCAATCATCTGGGAATTGCTTAATCTTTCAATTTGATGCAGTAGCATTGGTTTTCCTAATATAGGCTTTAAAACCTTTCCTGGTAATCTTGACGAAGAGTACCTTGCTTGTAATAGTGCTAATACCATGACACTCCTTTTATATCTTCCATAGGCTTGGATTTAATAAAGCAATATCGTCAATAGGAAAGGCACTCAAACTGCTCTGTTTTTTTTTCGCCTGAACAATTTCTTTCAATTGATCAGCACTATTAACACCCACTAATATCTTGTCTATTTCTTTCATATTTAAGGCAAAATTAAGTGCATATTCTAATAAAGATAGCTTGCTTTTCTCAACCATTGCCTGATACTCTTTAAATCGACCCTGCCAACTTAGAAAATAACTTGAAAGACTGTTAAAATCTAATAATACGCCCTGTAGAAAAATGCTTCTTGCATGCACTTCCACCCCCTTACTCTTTAATGCTTTCAATTGTCCACCTTGAACTAAGCGATTATCAAATACATTGAAAGGCAATTGAACTATGTCAAAATCAAAATTATCTAGCAAAAAGTCTACTTGTCCTGGTGTGTAAGTAGAAAACCCAATTTTGTTAACCAACCCTTGTTGCTTTAACCTGTTAAGACTCCTAAATAAATTGTCAAATTCCTTATCATTTACTTCATTAATATCATGAATTAGAAGTCCATCCACTGCTTTTTGATTAAGATTGTCTAATGACTGATAAAATCCATTTATAACCTTGTCAACACCTTCTTTTAGTGAAGTAGTTTTGGTAATAATCTGATAGTTTTCAACGCCAATCTTACCCAATATTTGCTCACTGTTGCCGTATCCTGATGCGGTATCTAATGTGTCAATTTCACTTACTTTGGCGTAATCTAAAATATTTTTAACCTCGCCTATTGTTACCTGACCATCATGGTTGGTAACGCCATAATCCATTCCAAATTGAACTGTTCCAAGTGCAATACTCATTTAAAATCCAATTGCATTTTAAATCCAGTATTATTTTCTTCTATTATCTTGAAATTAATTTTTTCATAAGCAGAAATTGCACGTGCATTACTCTTATCCACGCCCAAATCAATATATTTAATCCCGTAATTATTTTTTAAATACTTGCCACTAATTTTAATCACTTCAGATGCAACACCCTTGCCCCGCCATTCTTTGTCGCCTATCAAAATACCCATAGTGGCAGTCTTATTTTTAAGGTCAATCGGTTCATATTTTATATTGCCAATATGTTGTCCAAGACTACAAAAAATCCCTAAAAATAATACATCTTCTCTATCTTTTTTATCTTTTACGTATTGCATTAAGCTATCAATACCCTCACACTTCTGAGCAAAAGAGATGTATTTTTCAATCTCTTTTGACTGATTAAACCATGATAAATATTTTTCAGTAACATCTTTTGTTGTTAGTGATTTTAACTGGAAGCGTTCAGTATTAATAATTACCATTATTTTCCTCTAAAACCTTAGTTACAAACTCAACGACTTTATCCTGCTCTTGAAAACTCATTCCCGAATATAGGGGTAAACTTAACGCAGCCTTATAATAACTCTCAGAGTTAGGAAATTCACCATCTTTAAACCCAAGTTGCCGATAATATGGTTGGGTATGAATCGGAATATAATGTACATTTACACCAACTCCAGTCTCTCTAAGTTCATCGAAAATTTGTTCGCGATTTTTACTAACTTTATTTAAATCTATTTGAATCGGATATAAATGCAATGCAGAAAAACTATGTTTATCTTGATAAGGCCTTATTATTGGCAAGTCACTTAATAGAGAATCGTATCTTTTTTGAAGAACATGGCGTCTAGCAACAAACTCATTTAACCTTTGCGTTTGGCTAACCCCTAATGCAGCTTGTAATTCAGTCATACGATAATTAAAGCCTAAATCAACTTGCTGATAATACCAACTACCTTCAGCTTCTTTTGTCATTAATTCAGGGTCTCGGGTAACTCCGTGACTACGAAATAGCTGCATACGTTCTGAGAGCTCTTTATCATTCGTTGTCGCCAATCCGCCTTCTGCTGTTGTAATAATCTTAACCGGGTGAAAACTAAATACAGTGATATCAGAATATTGACAGCCGCCAATTGGTTTGTCTAAATATTTACCGCCGATTGCATGAGAGGCATCTTCGATAATCTTAAAACCATACTCTTGACTAAGTGAATGAATTTTCTCCATATCACAAGACTGTCCGGCAAAATGCACAGGAATTACAATTTTTGGAAGTTTATTATCTTGCCTGGCTTGAATTAATTTTTTTTCTAATTCTTCAGTAGATAAATTATAAGTTCTTGGATCTATATCTACAAAATCAACCTTAGCTCCACAATACAAACCACAGTTTGCAGAAGCTACAAAAGTGTTTGGAGAGGTCCAAAAATAGTCACCCTCACCAAGACCTAAAGCTAAACAAGCAATATGCAATGCTGATGTTGCGCTATTAACCGCAACCCCATATTTTACGCCACAATATTCAGAAACTGTTTTTTCAAATAAAGGAACTTGTGGACCTTGTGTTAAAAATTCAGATTGTAAAACATTTACAACTGAATCAATATCAGCTTGATTAATGTTTTGTTTTCCATAAGGAATCACTATTAAATAGTGCCAATTTTGGATTTATTCTTCTCAATCCATTCCTTAAGTTCAGAAATTTCCATCCATTCTTTATTATTATCAGAACAATACAGAAAATCTGGATCAACCTTAACACCCGAACCAATCCTTTCTAGGTCATTAGCCCATGAATTAATAGATGGAAGTATCTTAAAATGACCTGGATATTCATAAGTGTAAAGCGCGTCTTCCGGACCAATCATTTGTTCGTGTAATTTCTCGCCCGGCCTAATGCCAACTTCTTCTTGTTTGGCCTTACTATCAACTGCTAGTGCCACATCAGTTACTTTCATGGAAGGAATCTTCTTAACATAAATCTCGCCACCCTTCATATTATCAAAAGCGTGCCATACTAGCTCAACACCCTCTTCTAATGATATCATGAATCTTGTCATGCGATTATCAGTAATTGGCAAAATGCCATCTTTTGCAATTGACATAAAGAATGGAATAACTGAACCACGAGAACCCATAACGTTACCATATCTAACAACTGAAAAACTTGTGTTGTGACTACCGCTGTATGAATTTCCAGATACAAACAATCTATCAGAAGTCAGTTTTGTAGCGCCGTACAAATTAGAGGGTGCGCTTGCCTTGTCAGTAGAAAGGGCAACAATACGCTTAACCCTTTTGTCAATACAAGTATCAATAAGGTTCATTGCACCCATTACGTTAGTTTTAACACATTCAAATGGATCGTACTCTGCAGTAGGGACAATCTTTGTGGCAGCAGCATGAACAACATAATCAATGCCGTCTAAAACACGGTACAGCCTGTCTTTGTCCCGAACATCTCCAATCATAAAACGAACACGAGGATCGTCTTTAAACAACTTGGCCATTTCCCATTGCTTCATTTCATCCCGAGAAAAAATTACTATCTTTTTAGGATTGTACTTCTCGAGTGTCATCGGAATAAAGGTATGGCCAAATGAGCCTGTGCCGCCTGTAATTAATATTGATGAGTTTTTTAGCATTTTTTTTCCTTAACCTGTATGGTTTTTATAATTAATTATTTACCCTTCCGTAAATATCCTCAAATCTTACAATATCATCCTCACCCAGATAAGTGCCACTTTGCACTTCGATAATCTCCAGCTGTTCATTGGCTTTGTTTTCTAAACCATGTGTTGTGCCAATTGGAATATAAGTTGAATCACCTTCTTTGAGAGTTAAAACTTCTTCTCCATTAATAGCTGTAGCTGTGCCACTGACCACTACCCAATGCTCTGCACGTTTATGATGCATTTGCAATGAAAGCTTTGCACCTGGGTTGACGTGTAGTCTTTTCACTTGAAAATGAAAACCCACCTCAATAGAATCGTACCAACCCCATGGGCGATAGACTTTACGATTGCAAAACTGCTCCTCTCTGTCTTGTTGTTGAAGCTGTTCTACAATTTTTTTAACTTCATGTGCTTTGTCTTTGGTTGATATTAATGTGGCATTAGGCGTATCTACTATCACTAAATCTTGTACACCGATAGTTGCCACCATATGGTGATTAGCATGAATATAAGTGTTGGTTGTGTCTTCGGTAAAAACGTCACCTTGAATAACATTACCATTGCTATCTTTTGTGCCAATATCATACAATGCAGACCAAGAGCCAATATCATTCCACTGCGCATCTAAAGGTATAACAACCACATTGTCACTTTTCTCCATAAGTGCATAATCAATAGAATCACTTGGAGATGATTCAAATGCTTGCTCATTAAGACGAATAAAGTCAAGGTCTTGCGCAGCATTATCAACAGCGTCATTGACTGACGTGACAATTTCAGGTGAATGAGTAGTTAGCTCATCAATTAGCGTAGCAGCCTTAAACATAAACATGCCAGAATTCCAAAGGCAATTACCTTGCTCTAGGTAAACCTGTGCAGTTTGCAGATCTGGTTTTTCAACAAATTCTTCGACTTTATATGCGCCATCATTATTGTTCTTAGATGATTTGATATAACCGTATCCGGTATTGGCATCCGTTGGCACAATGCCAAAAGTTACTAATTTACCCTCTTGTGCGTGCTGGCTAGCAATATTGATTGCCTGATGAAATGCATCAACATCTTGAATAACATGGTCAGCTGATAAAACCAGTAACACTGCACCATCTGTTTGTTTAAGTGATTGTAGTGCTGCAGCAGCAATCGCAGGCGCGGTGTTTCTACCAACAGGCTCAAGTAATATTACTGGATTTTCTATATCAATTTGTTGACACTGCTCAGCTACTAAAAATCGATGATCAGCATTGCAAACGATAATCGGATCTGTAAGCTTGTCTAAGCCGCTGAGGCGCAGAATAGTTTCTTGAAGCATGGTGTTATCACCAACTAGAGGTAGATACTGTTTAGGATACTGTTTACGGGACAATGGCCACAGGCGTGTGCCTGATCCACCTGAAAGAATGACTGGTATTATTTGCATTTAGGATTCATAATCAATAATTCAGTAAATATCATTTTTAATAATTAGCTTTATTTGTCAGGTTTGTCAGGTTTTTTTCAGATTCATTAAGAATGATAATGGCTATTATCAAGATTAAAAGCATTCACTTAATACACCATGGCTACCGCACTAAACAACAACATGTTTCTTAGAGATGGTTGCCGCGTAGGATTTGATCTCGGTGGTGTTTTGGTACGGAAGATCGTAATAACCAATCGACTCATTCTCGTTTTTAATCTTTTTAAAAATTTCATCATTGGATTTGATTTGATAGAAATTTTTCTGATATT
>Ga0257124_1002059_pt1 | contig 12635 bp, 13 predicted proteins | sample SI106_150metaG_FD_190154 | JGI IMG/M metagenome (GOLD analysis project Ga0257124, IMG submission 190154) | Marine microbial communities from Saanich Inlet, British Columbia, Canada - SI106_150 | ecosystem: Environmental > Aquatic > Marine > Inlet | place: Canada: British Columbia | collected...
ATATTACAATATTTTAATTAAGAGAATATCCAATGATTATAACTAGAACACCTTTTAGAATTAGTTTTGCTGGAGGAGGTACAGATTTACGTGAATTCTACTCCAAAGAGCCTGGTCAAGTTATTAACACATCAATTGATAAATATATATATGTTGTTGTTAAGAGGCAAATTGGGATAGTTGAGTTTAAATATCGTATTAACTGGAGCAAAGTAGAGTTTGCAGATCGTATTGAAGATATCGAGCATCCCATAGTTAGGGAAGCGCTTAAAATGTTTGAGATTAATTTCCCAATAGAAATTACAACATTTACAGATATACCGGGACAAACAGGCTTAGGTTCGTCGAGTGCTTTTTCTGTAGGACTCGTACATGCATTACATGCTTTAAAAGGTGAAATGGTAACTAAACACGTTCTCGCAACTGAAGCCGCCCATATAGAGGTTGATCTTCTTGGTCGTGCTATGGGTAAGCAAGATCATTTTGCATCCGCATATGGTAATATCAATGTATTTACATTTAATCCAGATGAAACGGTAACAGTTGATCCGGTGCTTTATCGAGGAGAGACTAAGGAGGCTATTGAAAGTAAGTTAATGTTATTTTATTTGAATATAAAAAGAGATGCTAGTGAAATACTTACAGTACAAAGCCGTGAAACTCAAAATAAACGTAGTCATTTGAGACGAATGAAGAGTTTAGTGGGAGACATAAGTGAAATCTTTTCTAATAATAAAAAAGGGAATATACTTGGTGAAATTCTACATCAAGGGTGGGAAATTAAGAGAACACTTACAGAAGAAGTTTCAACAGATCAAATTGACAAATATTATCAAGGTGCAAGAGATGCTGGTGCAGTTGGGGGTAAGTTACTTGGCGCTGGTGGAGGAGGCTTTCTTTTGTTATACGTTGAAAAGCAGAATCAAGAAGCAGTAATCGATACACTTTCTGATCTATTTTACCTCCCAGTTAAATTTGATGATGGTGGGTCACGTATCACATATTATGACCAGACAACGGTACTGAATTAAGTAAATAACGAAAATATATTAATAGAGATAAGTAATGATTAAAAAAGTTTTAATAGTAGGATCACAAGGGTATTTAGGTAGTCGACTAACTGAATATCTAAAAGAGCGAGGGTATAGTTGTACCGGTATTGATACTGGATTTTTTAAGGATGGCACGCTTACTGTTCCAGACCCTATTCATACAGTTAATAAGGACGCAAGGCTGTTAACAAAAGTTGATTTAGAAGGATTTGATGCGCTTATTTTACTGGCTGGTATTTCAAATGATCCATTTGGACATATGACATCAGAGCAAATATACGATCCAACGCGAGATTATGCATTAACAATAGCAGCAATGTGTAAAGAAATGGGGATAAAGTTTATCTACCCATCTAGTTGTTCAGTATACGGTGCAGCTGCCGATGGATTTTTATCAGAAGATAGCCTAACAAACCCACAAACACCTTATTCGATTAATAAATTACAAGTTGAAGACGGGTTATCAGCAATGTCAGATAAGACATTTACCCCTATTGCACTTAGATTTGGTACGGTTTATGGGATGTCTTCAAGAATTCGTTTTGATGTCGTAATTAACATGCTTTGTGGGCTTGCACTTACAACTAAAAAGGTAACTCTTAATTCAAATGGACAAGCGTGGAGGCCTCATTTGCATATTGATGATGCTTGTGAATCATTTAGATGTTGCCTTGATTGGAAGCCAGACACAGATAATCTTGTTATTCTAAATGTTGGTCGCAATGAAGATAATTTTAAAATTATTGACATTGCTAAGATTATTCACTCTAATATTGAGGGTTCTGAATTAACCTACCTTGGTAGTAATAAAGACAGTGAAGGAAATGAATTAATTAAAGATAGAAAAATTCAAGATGGAGTTGACACGAGAACTTACAAAGTTTCGTTTGATAAAATACATAAGACATTGCCAGGGTTTAAGTGTCAATGGACAGTTGAGAAAGGAATAATTGACTTACTGGATAGATTCAGATCTATTAATCTTGATAGCGATGTGTTTAATAGTAGAGAATTCTATCGATTACAACAAATAGAGTTTCTTCATAAAACAAATAAAATTGATGATGATTTATATTGGAATAATTGATTGTAATGAGTAAGATAATACCAGAATTAACTAATGATGAAATAACCCATCATTTTAACTTGGCCAATAGTTCAGAGCGCAAACGGTCTCCAAAAATTTTGCATAAAAGAGGTGACTATTTAAATAAAGTATTTAATTTTGTACTTGCAGACTCTTATATGCATCCTCATCTTCACCCTGCAGATGAGAAGATAGAAAGAATGCACCTTATACAAGGCTCATTCGCACTTATAATATTTGATGACAATGGTGAAATAACTGAAACTATTGTTTTAGAAAAAGGTAAAAAAGAATTTGTAGCTGTGCCTGCTTTTACTTGGCACACCTACGTAATGTTAACAGACGAAGTTATTGTGTATGAGGAGGTGGATGGCGTATACAATCCAGATACATGGAAGGACATGGCTACATGGGCACCAAAAGAAAACACTATAGAGTGTGTAGAATATCTAAAAATGTTAAAAGATAATATTTTAGTTTGATGAATCAAGAATCTCTAAATATTATAAGAAAAATAATATGGTTAAGGTCGGCTCAAATTTTGGTTAACGACCTTTATAAGAGTGGTGAATTTATTGTTCCTATCCATCTTGCAATGGGACACGAATCGATTGCTGTTGCGGTTGATATAGTTATGCAAGAAAATGATTCTCTTGTTTTAACACATAGAAATATACATTATAATTTATCTCGGATTGGCACTTTAAAAGAAGAGCTTGATGAATATTATCTTAAAGAGACCGGCCTTGCACAAGGTCGTCTAGGCTCGATGAATTTATCTAACCCTGACAAAGGAATCATTTACTCTTCTAGTATTCTAGCAAATAATTTACCCGTCGGTTGCGGTTATGCACTTGGTAATAAAACAATGAACCTTAATGGTGTTGTTTTTATTGTAACAGGAGATGGTGCTATAGAAGAAGGATCATTTTATGAAAGCTTATTATTTTTAAAGTCAAACAATCTTCCAACAATTATTATTATTGAAAATAATGAATGGTCCTTGGGTACAAAAATTCATGAAAGAAGGGCGAATATAGATCTTTATAAGTTAGCGGATTCACTTGATATTGAATATTTTTTATTACAAGGCAATGATCCGTTCGAATACAAAAAGGAATTAAATGCTGCTCGTAATAGTGCGTTAGCAAACTCAAGTCCTATTTTAGTTGAAGTAAATCTAACAACTCTTGGCTATTGGTATTTGAAGAATGAAATCCACCCTGATGGGAAGTTTATTAATTATCATGGCGGTCCTGCTCCTAAAGTTTTTAACTTTAAAACAAAAAAATATCCAGAAATTGTTCCATCTGATCAAGATCCATTATATGTTTTAAGTAAATATTTAGAACCGGATGAATTGATTGAAATTTCAAGAGAGGTTGTCAAAGAGTTAGAAAGAGAGCTTATATGAAATATGTTCAATATATTAATTCCTTAATTAAAGAGGCTGTTAAAGATAAACCTAATATGGTTATATTTGGACAGAATATTGACGCAGGATCTTGTTTAAGTGGCTTAACAACTGGAATATCTGAGTTGAACAAAGGGTTAACAATCAACACAACTAATAGTGAAAATACCCTTGTTGGAGTGGGATTCGGGTTAATGTTGAACAATATTTCATCTATATTTTTTATGAAGCAGATGGATTTCTTGTTGCTTGGTATAGATCAAATTGTAAATACTTATAATATAATCAGGCAAAGTAATCCTTCTGCATCATTTACTATATTTCCTATTACAGTTGATAGTGGTTATGAAGGCCCACAATCCTCATTAAATAATTTTGATGATTTTTGCTCTATAGCTGGTGTTGAAGGATATTCTTTTACCAATAAAGAAGATACAAAGAAAATTATATCAGAACAGTTAGTTAAGCCAGGATTTAGAATATTATCAACTGGACAGAGGCTTTTAAGGGAAGAAATGAGAGAATTAAGTATTATTTATAGTGATCCGGACTGTAAATATTTTCAATATAAGAAGGGTGATGATATTACGGTAGTTTGCTTTAATCAAGCTACTCCATATGGAGAAGAGTTATACAAAACTATACTTAATCACAATATTACAGCATCTTTGTTTTCAATTAATTCACATTTATGTGCAGATTACGAACACATAATGAATGACATAAAAAACACCAGAAAGTTAGTAATAATTGATGATTCAAAAAGTAAAAATAAACTCAGTGATCGTTTTATTATCAATATTTTAGATACGTGCGAGTTAAAAAGAAAAAAAGTGATTACACGTTCATTGCAAGAGAATGACTTCTATCCATGCAAAGACACCCTTGAGATTGACTATAATAGTGTCGTTGATTTTATGATTTCATAATTTTCTGTTATATTTTTTTTAAATTTTAATAAATAAGGCTTAATAACATGAAAAAACATTCAAACAATTTAAAAGATATTGCAAGAAATTTTATGGTAGAGTCGGTAAAGACCGATTATTCGTACAATTTTAAATGGCTTTCTCGTCCTATTATTCAATATCCACAGGATATTGTTGCCACTCAAGAAATTATTTGGAAGGTAAAACCTGATTTGATTATTGAGACGGGTATTGCCCACGGAGGTTCGTTGGTTTTTAGTGCATCTATGCTTGCTTTGCTGGATTATTGTGATGCTCAAGAATCAGGCATACTACTTAACCCTGAAAAACCCAATCGCAAAGTCATTGGGGTTGATGTAGATATACGTACACACAATCGAGATGCACTTGATGAGCACCCTATGAGAAATAGAATGGAATTAATTGAAGGCTCGTCTATTGACCCTGCTGTTGTTGATAAAGTACATAAATTTACTAAAAGTTTTAAACGTATAATGGTTTTTTTAGACTCAAATCATACACATGATCATGTGCTTTCTGAATTGGAGGCATATGCAGGCCTTACATCAGTTGATAGTTATTGTGTAGTATTTGATACTATTATTAATGACTTACCAGATAAAATGTCTTCAGATCGACCATGGGGCATTGAGGATAACCCTAAAACTGCTGTAAAAAAGTTCCTTAAAGACAATGATGAATTTATAATTGATAAATCGATAGAAGAAAAGACACTGATGACAGTCGCACCTGATGGATTTTTAAAAAAAATTATTTGAATATTTCATTAGTCTAAATACGTACAATTTAAAGCTGGGTTTAGCTGTATCGAATTGATTTAAAATTAACCTTTTTTTTGGAATTTAATAAATAATTGTATGAGAATACCAAAACGTATTCAATTTGAAACTTTTTATGGTTGTAATGCAAGATGCACTATGTGTGCTATTAGCAAACCTGCAACGCGTCCTATTGGAGAGATGGATATGGAAATGTTTAAATCAATTGTAGACTCTATTGAACCATATAATGATCATATTGAAAAAGTTGATCTTTTTGGCTTAGGAGAACCTATGATGGATAAATATTTGTTTGAAAGGGTTAAATATTTGAAGGACAGGAAATTCACTGGATTAGCAATTTCGACAAATGCACATTTGTTGTATAGCTACAAGCAACAATTATTGCTTGATAGTGGTATTGAGACAGTTATTTTTAGCATTGATGGCACGAATAAAGAAACTCATGAAAATATTAGAAAAAAAGTGAATTTTGATAAGGTTATGAAAAATGCTATAAATATGATAAAGATGCGTGATGATGGTGATTATCAAACAAGATTTGTGGTCAGATTTATTCGACAGAAAAGTAATATTAATGAATGGGAGTCTTATCGTAGGTTTTGGGAGTTAAAGTTATCAGCAAAGAAGAATGATATAATCATCGTGTACGATGTAAATACCATGGGTGGAGAGATGTATTCCAAGCAAGATCTTGTAAGTGAAAATGATTTTTCTGATGAAATTGAGAGGAAACCTTGTCATCAAGTGTTTGATCGTATGATTATTAATGCTGATGGTGCAATGCCCCTCTGTTGTGAAGATACACCCCGTGCTTCTCTTAATCTTGGTAATATTAAAGACACTAGCCCGTTAGATATTTGGAATGGAAGTAGGTTTACTAAAATTCGAGAAATGCATAAGAAGGGCGAGAAAAACCGTTTAAAAATATGTAGAGAGTGCACCATGTTATATAGTGAATCTAAAACTCATACTTTTCATCCTAAAAATTAATATTTTTTTAACTATTTATAAATATAAGTGAATATTAGAATTCCAAAAAGATTAACCATTGAAACAGTATACGGTTGTAATGCTAGATGTACAATGTGTCCAATTGACTATCCAGCTGAGCGAAAAAAACAAATAATGACCACAAAGGTTTATAAATATATTATTGACTCTATGGCTGAATATACTAATGAAATTAGTATGCTTGATCTTTTTGGATTGGGGGAGCCTTTGTTAGATCCGCAACTTTTTAGTCGTATAGAATATGCAAAATCTAAAGGTTTTAAGAGTATTGGAATTTCTACAAACGCTCACCTTTTGACTGATACTAGACAAAAACTTTTATTTGACAGTGGTATTGATACAATTATTTTTAGTATTGATGGAATTAATAAAGAAACCCATGAAGGAATTAGAAAGCGGGTAAATTTTGATAGAGTTGTTAATAATTGCCTGAACACTATACGTATGCGCGATAAGTACGGGTTCAACGTTAAATTTGTGGTTAGATTTATTAGACAGCCAGCTAACTATAATCAATGGGATGATTTCAAGCGTTTTTGGCTGTCAGAAATTTCACCTGAAAAAGGTGATTTTATTACGCTGTATGATATGCATTCATGGGGTGGAAAAGTTTCTACAAAAGAAGAAATACTCAAGGGAAAGAAAGTAGACTTAGCTATTGATAAGATGGCTTGCCATCATCTTGATAATTTGATTGTTTTAGCTGACGGCTCTATACCCTTATGTAGTGAAGATTGGTTAGATTCACCATTTCGTCTTGGAAATGTAAAGAACTCTTCGCCTATTGAATTATTTAATAGTGATAGGTTTAATCGTATTAGAAAGGTACATGCAGAAGGCAATAAAGGCAAAATGAGTATTTGCAATGAGTGCACAGTTTTGTATAGTGAACCATCACGTATAGTTGTTAAATCTATGAGCGATAAAGAGAATCCTGTTCACAAATATGCCATACCATTAGATGTTGAACTTAATTGAGAATATTTAGTAATTGTTTGAAGAAATAAACAATAAAAAAGTTCTAATTACAGGCAGTAGTTCTGGTATTGGCTCTGAGATAGCTAAAATATTTGCTGTAAATGGCGCACATGTCGGTATTCATTATAGTAATAATCTCACAGGTGCAGAAAAAACATTGAAAGAAATTAAGAAGATTAGTGGGGGGGGCAGTGTTGCTAAAATATTTAAAGGAGATTTGTTGGATGTGGAAACTAGAGATAGATTAATATCTACTTTTGTTGATGAGTTTGGAGGGATTGATGTTTTAATTAATAATGCAGGAGCGTGCTTTGATTATAAGCACTTTTCAGAACTTGAGGAAGACCCTTGGGATAAGACATTTACAGTAAATACTAAAGCCCCTTTTTGTTTGAGTCGAGATGCTTTTAAATTTATGAAGGAATCATCAGGCGGAAGAATAATTAATATAACGTCAGTAGCAGTGAAATATGTGGGTGCATCATCTCTCCATTATGCAGCATCTAAAGCTGCATTAGATGTACTTACAACTGGATTTGCAAAAGAAGGTGCTAAGTATAACATTCTAGTTAATTCAATCCGTTGTGGAGTAATTCGTACGCCTATGCATACTAAATTAGACGGATATAAAGAGGATTCATTTCAAAGGAGAGTAGGTCTTATACCGGTTGGTCATCCAGGCGATCCAGTTGATATTGCTAGAATGGCGCTATTTTTGGCTGCTGACTCAGGTAAATTTATTACTGGACAACACTTTTCTGTTTCTGGAGGTGATTAATAATATGAGTATGTTAGAAAAATCTGAAAGAGCCTGTTTATTTTGCAATTCTACTGATATGGAGGTCATTTTTTCATATGATAAGCCAGACAAATATGAGGTTGCTGTCGGCGTTGTTCAAGAAAGGTATTTTCGCTCATGGGTAAAATGTACAAATTGCAACTTCCATTATTCGATCTACTCTAGGGATAGTAAAATATTAGATAGTAAAATATTAGATAGTATTTATTTAACAGAATATCGTAGTGGTGAGTCTGACTGGAGAAATTCCTCAGTAGAGGATGTCTTTTATTATGTAAAAGATCTTCCTAAAAAAGAGTCAGAAACAAGTTATAGGGTTGAATGGATTAAGAATCATATAGACCAAGCTTGGAATGGAAACTGGGTAAAAAAAACAAATACTAAATTACATAGGTTGTTGGATGTTGGAGGGGCTACAGGAATATTTGCATATGAGTTTCAGGATAGTAATTGGAAGTCTCATGTGATTGATCCTGATGAAAATGGGAAATTTATTCAAGATAAGTTAAATATACCTTTTTTCCAAAAAATGTATAACCCTAATTTTACTGATATTAAATTTAATTTAATTTCTTTAGTTTTTGTTTTAGAACATGTTATGGATCCAGTAGCTTTGTTGCGTAATCTGAGGTGTAATCTAGAGAAAAATTCTTTTTTATATGTTGAAGTTCCAGATGAAGCTGCTTTTCAACTAAAGAGCCCTAAAGATGACATTTTTAACTCATGTCATTTATGGATGTTTGGTCCGCAAACATTGTTACCTATGTTGGATGGATGTGGCTATGAAGTGCTTTCCATGAATAGAACACAAACTAGAAGAGGTCACTACTCTCTAATGGTTTTAGCTGGTAAGAAATAAATGGATATAAAACAAAGAGAATTAAAAGGTTTTTTTGAAATATCTTCTACTTCATATGTGGATTCTCGTGGATTCCTTGCTAGAACATATGATCAAAAAGAATTTGATCTTAAAAAAATTGACCGCCATTGGGTTCAAGAAAGTTTATCGCATACGGACCGCCGTTCAACAGTTAGAGGGCTGCATGTGCAGTTTTCCCCCTATACAGAGACTAAGCTGATAAGTATATATAAAGGTAAAATGATGTGGGTTGTTGTAGATGTTCGAAAAGACAGTAGTACTTTTGGACAATGGGACTCTGTTATACTTTCAGATGAAAAACATAACAGTTTGTTTGTAGAGAGTGGTTTTGCTCATGGCTGCCTTTCTTTAAGTGATAACTGTGATTTGATAATTAAATCGGACCGCGCATTTATTGAAGGTAAGGGGGTTGGTATTAAATGGAATGATCCGGTAATTGGAATTGATTGGGGTTTGCACGATAAACTACCTATAATATCTGACCGTGACTCTAATTATTTGAGTTTTAATGATTTTGTCCATAATCACGGGTATATTTAAAGTTGTTATTTTTTATTGATCGATAGATATTTGTAAATAAGGCTAATAATCCAATGCAAGCATTAACACTAATAATGCCTGTTTATGGCAGGGAAGAATACACGCACAGAAATATGAGATATTTTTCTGGGACTGACTTTATTCTACATGTTATTGATGGTTCTCCATTAGAGATTAAAAAATCTGATTTAGAAATATATGATGAAAATATCCACTATCATTATATTCCAAAGTCAATCAATGAAAGGTTGATGTATGCCTTAAATCTTGTAAAAACTCAATATGTATCTTTAATAAGTAATGATGATATTTTTTTAAAAAACGGTTTGCATGCTTGTGTTAATGAGCTGGATAAAGATATGGAATTGGTTTCCTGTGGTGGATGTGCCATGAGATTTAATTATAATAATGGAAAGATTAATGCGTTTGTTACTTTTCCTGAGATGATTAATTCAAATCTTGCAGATGAAGATCCAATTGTAAGAATGTATAATCATTTTGATAATTATGCTCCATCACATGTTTATTCTGTTACAAGAACGGACGTTTGGAAAAGAGCATGTTATGATTTATTAAAAAAAGAAAACAACATATCAGAAGGAGTGTTTGAACAACTATATGAAATATCAGTTGTATTTTTTGGAAAAACAAAAGTATTAAAAAGGCTGGTATGGTGCAGATCTGCTGAGGTTGAATCAGTGTTTTATGCAGAAAGATATAATACTGAAATATATGGCAGAATGAAGGCGTGTTGGTATGATAAAAATTATTCTGAGCAAAAAAATAATTTTTTAGATATGTTAGCAATAAACTTCGCTGATTCACAAGAAGAATATACATTTAATGAGGTGAGAAATGGAATTATAGAGGCGCTTAATTGTTATGCAGATAAATCAGTTCCATCTACATCTTCCAGTCTTCTTAAAAAAAATATTCCTTTTTTGTATAAAATAATAGATTCTATCTTATACAGGTTGATTAATAAATATCAGAGCATTCCTGGAGGTGATCTAGTTGAAGGGCTGGAGTCGTTGAAAGCAAAAGGGGTGTATGTTGATAGTAAAGAAATGAATGAGTTCTCAAATACTATTAATGATTTTCATAAAAATAAGTTAAAAAAAACTACAAGAGCCTAAAATAACTTTAGCAGCCTTAGAATCTGTTAAGTTATTACAAAACACAATAAATTATATAAATATTACATTATGAACTGGAAGGATAGACTAGTTTTTTATGGAGTTAATAGTAGGTTATTCCTGTTTTTAGTTTTTTTGTCATTTCTTGCTATATTTGCTGAATTGTTCAGCATAAGTCTCTTTATACCAGTTTTTGAAATGATTGGTTCGTTTGATGGTAGTGGAAATAAAGAGCGGTCATTTATTTTTACTTATGTTGAGAGTATTTTCAGCATTCTAAGTATTGAGTATACTTTTGAGTCAGTACTTGTATTAGTTTTCATACTTTTTTTGTTAAGTAAAGTCATTCTATACATAATTAGTTATAAAAATGCACTTTATACTGGGCGCATAACAAAAAAAATGAAAGACACTATTTTATTAAATTATTTAAGGGTGGATACTTCATATTATGACAGTGTTAGTATTGGTGATTTGATTCACATATCAACTACAGAGTTGCCACAAGCGGTAAGAGGTGTTTTGATGCCAATAAAAATGATTAATACATTTGTTACAGTTGGAGTATCTGTTGTTATTTTATTTATTATGTCATTTCAATTAACAATTGTTACAATTTTTATAGTTTTAATTGTTATAATATTTCCATTGCGATGGGTAAGAGAAACGGCTGGAGCAGGAAGAAAGAATACTAAGTATTCTACTTTTGTCACAACATTTTTAGTCGAGAGACTTAAATCTCCTAGACTTATTAGACTATCAGGAATTGAGAATGTTGAATCTTGTCAATTTGAAAAACTGACAGAAAAAAACAGAGCTATGTTGTTAACGCTACACAGGCTAAAGTTAAGAGTAAATCTTTATATTGAACCGGTTGTTGTTGGAGTGAGCTTAGTAATGCTGTATTATGCAATATCTGTATTGGATTTATCCATATCAATGGTTTTGGTATACATGATTATACTAACAAGGTTGGTGCCTATGGTTAATAAACTGCTTTCAGATAGACAGATGTATAACCAGTCATTTGGGCCAATGAATATAATTGAAAAACTGTTCTCTGAATTGGGTAATAATGTTAAAAAAGTTAAAAGAAATAAACTGCCTCTTAATATAACATCAATTTCAAAAATTGCATTAAGAAATGTATCGTATAGTTATGACAGTGAAAGTAATTCAGTTCTTGCAAAAATAAATCTTGATTTTAATAGACAAACAATAACAGCTATTGTGGGCCCATCTGGCAGTGGTAAATCAACATTAGTAGATATAGTTTCTGGATATAGAGAGGGCTATTATGGAGATGTTTTTATTGATGATATAAACACTAATAAATATTCTCAAAAGAACTTGTTATCATTAGTTTCTTATGTTAGTCAAGAGCCAGAATTCTTTAAGGGAACGATTAAATCACACATTTCATATGGTGATAAAAATATTAAACTCAATGATGTAATTAAATATTCAAAACTTGCTGGCTCTCATGAGTTTATTAAAAAGTTAAAAGATGGGTATGATAGTGCATTGTTTGACAGTGCTATGAACCTATCTGGAGGACAAAAGCAAAGACTAGATCTTGCGCGTGCATTATATAGAGATACCCCAATATTAATACTTGACGAACCAACTGGTAATTTAGATTTAAATTCTGAAATGGCATTTATGGAAACAATTAAAGGTATTGTAAAACACACTGAAAAAATTATTATTATCATCGCCCATAGGTTGAATACAATAAAAAATGCAGATCAAATTATAGTATTAGAGGATGGATCTGTAACCGGTATTGGAAATCATTCTGAATTGCTAAAATTTAATTCTTGGTACCATGATTCGGTTGCAAAAATTTAATTTACTAAGTTTTATAATCATCGAAGATTCTATAAAATGCTAGACTACAAAAACCAATGAACGCATATCAAGAAAGTATCAAATAAAACCAGAAAAGGCAATTAAATATTCTACATAAGAAATTTTAAAAAAAGTTGTCAGAGATTTCTAGATGG
>Ga0257124_1002077_pt1 | contig 12492 bp, 10 predicted proteins | sample SI106_150metaG_FD_190154 | JGI IMG/M metagenome (GOLD analysis project Ga0257124, IMG submission 190154) | Marine microbial communities from Saanich Inlet, British Columbia, Canada - SI106_150 | ecosystem: Environmental > Aquatic > Marine > Inlet | place: Canada: British Columbia | collected...
CTCAGCAATCACAAAGGTAGGGGCTCCTTTAGATATTGATTTGCCATCAATATTGATATTTTTATTAAATTTCATATCTAATTTAGTTTGTATTTCTTGAATTCACACACTAAGTACAATTATTTCTAAGCCGTTAATAATGAGGGTTTCCTCTGGCAAACTAATCTTGCTATTTTATCTTTTTACTAAATTTCATTATTTTCTTGCACTTCTTATTGCCTTAATTAATGCCAAAATAATATAAAAATTAGAGCGTAAAGTTGAAGCAAACCTTGGACTATTTTGACGCTTTATGATGGGAATATCTACTTGCACATATGGAAACTTATTATGCAACGCAAAAAATGCTAGTTCTGTATTGATTGAGTTATATGAGTTAAAAAAACCTTGTTTTTTATATAGATTCATACTATAGCCTTTCATTCCGCACAATGGATCTTTCCAATTAAGGCATACACGTGTGTATAGCATAAACAGCCATTCTGACACCCTTGCCGGCCTTGGACGCACACCCAAAACCAAATCCTTTCCGTTTCTCAAATGTTTTATGTACTCTTTTAGCATTGATGCGCTATGCTGCCCATCAGCATCAAAAGTAACCACTATATCACAATCTAATTCTTCCGCCCTTTTAAAACCACTATTCAAAGCACCATCATAACCCTTATTGTCTTTATGGTTTATAACTATAGCGCCAGCGCCTTCTGCTATTTTTCTCGTTCTGTCGGTAGATGCATCATTAACAACAATAGCATAACCATACCCCTTTACTGAATTTACCACTTGAGCAATTGTTAATTCTTCATTAAATGCTGGGATTACAATTCCTACTCTATACTCTTCCACGTTATGTAGTCTCCAGCTTCAATATCTTCAATTAAAGTTTTATTTAACACTTTCCCAATATTGTAAGGCGCTAGTGCGTCTTTTGGACACGGTCTAAGAGCTTCTACAGCATCTTGAGTAATCACCTCTCCCTTTAACAAGTTACGCTTTGCACGAAGAGCACGCCTTTGCAAAATTACAGTTTCTTTTTCATTGTCTTCAACTCTTTTTACATTGGAGCCTAAAGCAAATTCTAGCTCTCTGGTTCTATCTACCATGTCTTTCCAAGAGTCAAAATCCATTGAAAACTTGTGGTCAGGCCCTTCTCTAGATACGTTGTCAGTAAAGTGTTTTTCTATAACTCTGGCTCCGAGTGTCACTGCACCCAATACTGTTGCATGACCCGGGGTATGATCTGACAGTCCTAAAATAATATTTGGATATTTTTTTTTATACTCTTGCAATACATTCAAATTAATATATTTAAAATTTTCTAATGATGCCGTATAGTTTGTGTTGCATTGCATCAAAACTACATCCTGGGTATGCTTTAATATTGTTTCCATTGCCAAATCCACTTCCATCATATTGGATGCACCCGTAGCCAACAATACTGGTTTTTTCTTTGAAGCAATATAGTCAACAATTTCAAGCCAAGTAATATCTCCTGAACCAATCTTATAAGCACTAAGAAAACTATCAACCTTATCTACTAGATCGAATGAATAGGGTGAGGTAAAAAAGGTAATGCCTGCTTTATCACATGTTTCTTTTAGTATTGGAGTCCAGTCTTGATTGAGTGATGCGTCTTGGTATACATCAAAGACGCTTTTTTTCCATTCTTCCTGGTGAGATTGCCGCCCCCCTAACGATTTAAAACCATAATCGCTCACAATAGTATTTGCAGTAAAATGTTGAAACTTAGCTGCATCTGCTCCAGCTTCAGCGCAAAGATAAATAAGATCTTTGGCACGTTCTAGATCTCCATCATGGTTTGCAGCAACATCTGCAACAAAATAAGTAGGCTGATTAACGCCAATAATTTTATTTTCTATTTGAATCTCTTTCATATACATCTCTGCAATTTATTATCACTTTTTCAACTATATACTTTTAATTCTAGAAACCCATCCATTATCATATTGGTCTTTCATTAATTTGATTGCATCAATAACAATAGGAAGATCTTGTACCAGGATTGAGCTAAGTTTATTACTATTTAGCGCCATATTTTTAGGTCTATTTGCTTTGAAATTCATATCTTCAACACTAATTTTCTTAATATTGCTAATAGATAGATTAAATACTTCAGCCATTTTTATTCCAAAATCATACTTAGATATATAATCTTTGCTTGCACAATGATACAGTCCTGATATTCCACTATCAATTGTTTGGGTGATTATTACAGACAAGTCACTAACATTTAACGGTGAGAATATAACATCATCAAACAAGGTTAGTGGTTTACTTTCAACCAATCCCTTAAGCATCCATTCAGCAAATGATATATTGCCCGATCTACCCCAACCAATTATGTTAGTTCGTAAAACCAGACCATCTTCCATCAGCAAAACGGGTTGTTCTCCTAAAAGTTTAGTTTTGGCATAAATGTTTAACGGATTAACTTTATCTAATTCAACATATGGTCTGTTTTTCTTACCATCAAATACTGAATCTGTAGAAATATAAATTAGCTTTTTATTATTACAATCTAAATAATTTGCCATAATCTTAGTTGTGCCAATATGAAGCTTTGTTGCAAAATCTACATCATCTTCACATCTATCAACATCTACCATTGCAGCACAATGCACAACCACATCAGGAGCTACATTAACCAGCCATTGATTTAAATGTTGGGAATTGGTTAAGTCAAAACACTCCCATTGAACTCCGTCTTTTTCAAGACCCTTTCTTCTAGAGGTTGCAAATACTTCATGCTTATTCGTAAGTTCATCAATTAATGCAGTGCCAAGCATCCCGCTAGCGCCAGTTACACCTATTCTCATTAGTTCAATCTTTGAAATCCACCATGACAGCTGGGCCCAGCTAATAAAGAATCAATTAAAACATCATCATTCTCACAAGCAGAAATAATTCTCATAATAGGATCAAGTATTTGAAAATAATTGTCAATATCCTGTTGGCTATGCTCAGTGCAAACATATATCACATTAGATGCCAAAACACCTTCTTTTAACATTTCTTGAGTTATATAAGTCTTGTATTTTAACCAGTCGCTAGATTGGATATTAAAACCAATCATTGATGGCAAACCACTTACATTAATAGATAATTGATGCTTTTTTCCCAAAGCCTCCCAACGCTTACCAATATCTCTACCTATATTGGTTATGACATCCCATGATTTAGTTGAACTCATTATCTCTAGGGTCTTTAACGCGGCCGAGGGGCCTATACGCTCAGTCCAAAAAGTGGAGCTAATAAAAGTACTTTGTGCAACATCCATCACTTCCTTTCTCCCTATTACAGCTGTAATAGCATAACCATTACCAAGAGCTTTACCAAAAACAGCCATATCTGGCTCAACTTCATATAATTTATGTAATCCGCCATCAGTCTGCCTAAATCCAGAAGTGCATTCATCAAAAATCAAAACAATATTATTTTCATCAGCTATTTTTCTTACCTTTATTAAAAAGTTATCTTTTGGCTCACTATTACGTGAAACCTCCATTTTGATTACACCGATATCATGGTTTCTAATGATTTCTTCTAACTCTTCTATACAATTATAATTAAATGGCAATACACTTCCTTTTAGGTCGCTGGGTACACCTTTCGGATTTAATCCTGGCAGTAGATGACCTTCAAGATTATTATCATCGCCCAAATTTGCAGATAAATACCAGTCATGCCAGCCGTGATAACCGCAAATAGCAACCTTATCCTTACCTGAAGCCGCTCGAGCGATACGAATTGCTATTGCATTTGCTTCTCCACCTGTTCTTGCTAAACGCACCATGTCTGCCCAAGGATGTAATTCAATCAATTTTTCTGATAAATACACTTCTTCTGGGCAATTAAATGTAGACATGTTTCCCTTCTTAACAACATCCATCACTACAGAATCCACTGCATCATTGCCATAACCTAATATATTAGTCCCAATTCCCATGATAGACATATCAGTGTACTCGCGCCCATCAAGATCCCAAACCTTACACCCTTTTGCTTTACTATAATAAGACGGCCATTGTTCTGGTAGAAACATCTCTGGACGCTTAGAAAGAAGCATATTTCCTCCAGGGATAATTCTCTTAGCGCGCTTCCAAAGCTTTTGCCCTGTACCCAATTTTGAACCCTCATTTCGAATTAATTTTTGATTATCGTAAAAAATTTTTGGCTTCAATTCTTTCAATTGCAATACTTCATTCCATGAAAAGTATATATTTGGCGAAAAATACTCAAAGATACCCTTCACTACTTTATAGTCTTCTGGCTCATCAACTGTCCAGCGTTCATTCGAAAAATCTACATCATTACTTATGTTATCAATTTTAAATCTTCCAGACTCACGAATAAATGGCGTTACATGTTCACGCTCATAACGGGTTTTAGCATTTTTCCATGCTATTTTTAACGCAGAAAATGAAAACACTTCGACATCTAAACCATCAGGGTAAGTTGGTGGATTTGTATTGCATATATAGTCAGTTTCGCTTGATTTGTATGTATTAATGACAATATCCACAATATCTGGGTCTACCAATGGGCAGTCACCTGTAATCCTCACTATCACATCTGGATTGTATTTCAATGCGGCTTGATAATAACGATCTAAAACATTATTTTCACTACCTTGAAAAACTTCAAAACCCAAATTACTAATATGCTCTATTAGAGACTGATTACGGAGATCTGTTGATGTTGCAAGTACAATTTTGTCAATTTCTTTAGATTGATTTAATCGTGAAAATAGCACCTCAATCATTGGTATATTCACACTAACTGGTTGCATTACCTTGTTTGGAAATCTAACTGACCCCACTCGAGCCTGAACAATTGCAATAATATACATAAACTTATACGAAATACTCTTTGATCATTATTCGTGCTGCTTTTTTACCTGCGCCACTTTTATATTTAGAAAAATAATCTTTAATCATTTCTTTACGGGCATACTCTTTTTTTTGCCACAATTCTTCTATTGTTTCTATTGATTGAGATAAAAAATTTCTTATATTTATATGAAAATTTTCATCATCATCATCAAAAACAAACAATCCTTCTGATAGACTAGCATGTGCCTCATCTGTAAGGGGCTGACTTCTTTTCTGATCAATGAAAACAACAGGCTTATTAGACATTACTGCCCACCCTAGTGTACTTGTAGCGCAAGTAGTCACCAATATCCTATACTCAGAAATCAGATAGCGCATATCTATCTTTTTAGAAAACAACTCTATATTATTAGCTGACTTTACACTGCTCAATACAGGGTCTGAATCAGCATATCTGCGGTTATCCTCTGGGTATGTTTTATAGCATACCTTGTGCGGCAATTTGCTCAAAACCTTTGTAACAAGCTTCTGTTCATTTTTGGCTCTAATATAATCTGTTTCTGATGACAATCCAAAACCCATATAATACAAATTAGTTGAAATGTAAACAATTGGTAGTGCCAATCCGCTTGTAGTTTTTTTAGAGTTCATTCTGATAAGGCGCAAAGGCATGCCAACAACATGATGTATAGACTTGTCAAAATATGTATTTTTTTCAATATTTACAATCTTACGATTGTAAGAAAAAACAATGTCTGCCACGCTATTATCAAATCCAATATGATTCATACTATGCACTTTACTTATTTCAATTGTCACGCCATGCTGACTAGTGATTAATGGTATGTTATTTTTTCGACAAATGTATGAAAGGGCATGACCTTTAATGCTTCCTGGTGAATTAGCTAGTACAGATTGCTTCATTGTATAACTCTTTTTTATAACCTCATCCCATTCATTAGTTAATCGTTTAAATTGTTTAAATTGTTTCTCCAGATGAGATTTAAATAGTAACATCGTGATTTTTATAGCAGATGAAGGCACCCATTCTTCTACTCTTTCATACACTATTGGTAAGATTTTCTGATAAATCGCTACAATATTTTCATCTAATACTTCATTTTCAATGACAGGGAAAGGTTTTAATTGTATCTTTGAGATCTTAACACCATGTACAGCCAATGAAGATGCTATCTCTATATTCAACTCATTCTCATTTGGCATAAGAAGTTCTTTTGAAAATATCCAATCAGGAAGTCTCTTCATTATTTTTATTGCTAATCGATAGACAATAGTTTCATAACCTGCCACTTTAAAACGCTTCCAGTAAGAAACTCCTTGCGTAGTAAGTACATTCCATTTATCATTCTTTAATGTATAATTCACCACTGATAATAACGAATTAGGTGAAAGTAGTTGGCCCCATGGGGAGTTCATTATATTGCCTACTGGGCCAGTTTTTCCATCTACATAAATCAATAGCCTAGGATCAGTAAAATCATCATCATCTAAACAAGCGGCTTTATAAATGACCTTTTGAAATTGGTACACAGATTGAGAAATAGTAAGCGCTAATTCTCTTTCAATTCCAACAATGCCTAATGATGCATCGAATATATCTTTAGTTAATTTCTGAATTGTTCTTTGAAATTTTTCTAACTCATCAGTAGTCCACCGAGCCTCAACATTGAGAATATTTTTATTCTTAACCCATAACACTGCTGGTGCACTAGATTTTATAATTGCTGACTCAGGCAATCCGTTATCATAAGCCCACTCTAACGCCTGAAGACTATCACAAAAGACTGTATTATGACCAGATAAGTCAACTGAATTAATATTTTGTTTTGCTATAGACATGGTTATATTTTCCAGTTCGACGGATTGAGAAAAGTAGAGTCATTAATTGATAGATTAGAAAATTCCTCTATATTAATTCGCACTGATGCTATATCAATAATTTCATGCATTTGCTTTAGAGTATTGACACCAATTATAACTTTATCAACTTCATCAATACTCTGTACAAAACCAAGCGCTAGTTGCAGCGCGCTCATATTAAGTTTTTTTGCTTTTATATGAAATTCACCTAACACCCTTAGAATTGGATCAAACCAAGGATGTACACTATTGAGTGGCATTAGAAGCAATCCCTGCAAAAAAACACTCCTCGCATGAATTTCTACACCATGCTGCTTTAATTTAGAGAGCTGACCTCCATTAAGAAGTCTTTGATCAAGTATATTAATTGGAAGTTGTACTAAATCTACTGCATAATTATCCAATAGACGGTCAATTTGTTCACCACTATAAACAGATACACCAATTTTCTTTATAAAGCCGTCATCTTTTAACTGATTCATTTTATCTAATATTTTTTTTCCACCCGGTAAAAAAATATTGTCACACTCATGCACAAGTAATCCATAAATATTTTTTTTTCCCAATTTGTTTTGTGATAATTCAAAACTTTCAAATAGTTTATCTATTTGTTTATCACTAATAACACTGCTTTTGAAATTTGGAGTTTTGGTTATAATACGCCAGCACTCATCACAAGGATGATTATGTATAAAACCACCAATAATGTCCTCTGAATTACCGTAAGATGGAGCAGTATCCAAGACATTAATTCCCTGATTTAATGCATACTGAAGTATTTCTTTTGCGTTAGATTCTTTAGTTTTCCCTAACTGGTTAGAAATACCATAATTCATGCCTAATTGAACAGTTCCGAGTGAAATTTTCGCCATCTTACTAAACAAGTATTATTTTTTATTTACTGCTACAATTTAGTTTTATATCTAAATAAGATTTAGTATCTCCACCAAACCCTGCCTTAAAATTACTAATATCAATCTCTTTCGAGGTCGGAGGTTTATCTATAGGGTGATTTTTAAAAAATTGCTCTCCAACTTCGAACCACCTACAACCATTTTTTTTTGCATGCAAGATTGCTGTCCACATAATTGCATGAAATAACGGCTTGTGAAATAAATCACGACGAGATGCTGAACTACCGTAGATACAATTCATATTGCTATAACTAAAATATCCTGCTGTTATCATATCTCCTTTTAGTTCGCCCAATACTAAAAATGCCTCACCGTTTTGTATCGCCTTAAACTGCTTATGCCAGCTCTTCTCAGATCTGGTTTCACGCCCTGACACACGTATGTGCAAACTGCGAAAACGTAGTATATGATCCCAGGCAACATCTTCTCTTGTAACAATATATAGCTCCATGTCTCTTAAACCATTGTTTATCAACGAAGAATAACTTTTTCTTATTTTTCTCCAAAGTAAAGTTTTGTCTAAGGAAAGATCAATTACCTTAGAAAATATCGGTTTTGCAATCGCCCCTTTTTTTAACAAATGAGTTGTTAAAAAAGATACATTACCATCAACAAGATAATCTCTATACCAAATATCTCCAGTTATTCGATTCTGAATTTTATCAAATTCTCGAAGAAAATATTTAACTGTACATGCTGTCAGTTTTAATTTATCCTCGACTATAACACATGGTGCTTCATAAAATAGTAAATCCACTTTCTTATTTGATTCTACTGTTGCCCCAAGAAAAGCTACCACAGGATTTTTCTCCCACATTAATACAAAAGACCTATTATTTAGCTTTTTCCCCTCATCCAAAGGTCTTTGTTGATAGTATTCTAATTCGCTTCTACTATAAATGGGTGATCTGCATTCATAGCTAACATTAATTTTATTTAATAAATGCCAGTACTCTGGACATTCAGGAGTAATCATATTATCAGTCATTGTGTGCAAGTAACTCTTATGTGTAATACATTATGTATACTCTCATTACCTATAATAAGGGTAGATTGATATAATAATTGCATTTTTATAGTAGCATTCAGCATTTTCCAAAAAAAGAAACCATCAGACCTTAGGCAATAAAATTAGAGTACAAAACTTTAATAACAACTCTTATACTGCTTTCAACAATATTTTATTTTACATATAGAGTCGTTACTAACTATCCAACTTATAATCTATTATTGTATTTTTTAATTTCATCCACATTAAGAAAATGCGGGTTAGTGCCAGAGTTATATTCTGAACCTTGCTTAACAAACTCCCCTATTTCACCAATAGAATTTGAAGTAAAATTATTCTTCCGAGAGAAAAACACGATACTAGGTATGATCACAAAGTGATCTGAAAACTCAATAGTCAGGTGAGAGTCGTCAGAGGGGCACATTATCTCATGTAATTTTTCCCCTGGTCGAATGCCAATTATTTTTAATGGTAATTTAGATGACATAGCTTTTGCCAAATCAACAATACGCACTGATGGTATTTTAGGAACAAATATTTCTCCACCTTGCATCCTTTTCATATTTTTGAGTACAAAATCTACACCTTCTTGAAGCGTAATCCAAAAACGAGTCATTTCATTGTGTGTTATAGGTAATTGCTTCGCACCTTCACTAATAAGCCGCTCAAAAAGTGGAACTACTGAGCCACGAGATCCAACTACATTACCATAGCGAACTACTGAGAATTTTGTCCTGCCGCCAGACATATTGTTCGCTGCTACAAAAAGCTTGTCAGAAGCAAGCTTGGTTGCCCCATAAAGGTTAATTGGATTTGCTGCTTTATCTGTTGATAAAGCGATAACCTTGCCCACATCATTAGCAAGTGCTGCCTTTATAACATTTTCAGCACCATGAATATTAGTTTTAATACATTCCATAGGGTTATACTCTGCAGCCGGAACCTGTTTTAATGCTGCAGCATGAATAACAATATCAATATCACGCATTGCCTCTTTTAATCTAACTGTATCACGAACATCACCAATAAAAAAACGTAATATACTAGAGTCAAGATCATTATATTGCCTGAACTTCATTTCCATATCATACTGTTTAAGCTCATCACGAGAGAATATGACCAATCTCTTAAGTTTATATTTTTTTAATAGTGTGGTTACATAGCGATGACCAAAAGATCCTGTTCCGCCAGTAATTAATATTGATTTTCCATTTAGCATTTGATTATATCTATAAGTTTAAAATTTATATTTTATAAGGATTTTCAACATACAATTACTCATGATAATTGTATGTTGAAAATCCTTTTGTTCGACACAAATGATCTCTCTCTGCCTCTTTTAAGTCTGACTTTACCATCTCTTTGACTAGTTCTACAAAGGTTATCTTTGGTGTCCATCCTAATTTATTTTTAGCTTTAGTTGAATCACCTAATAAAGTTTCTACCTCTGTAGGACGGAAGTAGCGTGGATCAATAGAAACAATGGCTTTGCCATTCCAATATCCTTTCTCATTAACTCCATTTCCTTGCCACTCAATACTCATCCCTAGCTCTTTTGCAGCTACCTCAACAAACTCCCTAACTGTATGCTGCTCCCCTGTAGAGATTGCATAATCCTCTGGTTGATCTTGTTGTAGCATAAGCCATTGCATCTCCACATAATCCTTTGCATGACCCCAGTCTCTTTTTGCATCTATATTGCCTAGATATAGACAATCTTGCAATCCTAACTTTATTCTTGCCAAGGCACGTGTTATTTTCCTAGTAACAAAAGTTTCACCACGAATAGGGCTCTCGTGATTAAAGAGAATTCCATTACAAGCATAGATACCGTAAGCTTCTCTATAGTTAATAGTTATCCAATAAGCGTATAGTTTTGCTGCTGCGTATGGGCTTCTTGGATAAAAAGGAGTGGTTTCATTTTGAGGAGTTTCTTGAACCTTTCCATAAAGTTCAGAGGTGGATGCCTGATAATAGCGAGTTTTTTTCTCCAAACCTGATATTCGAATTGCTTCAAGGATACGTAGTGCACCTATACCAACTGTATCAGCAGTATACTCTGGGGATTCAAATGAGACCGCTACATGAGACTGAGCACCAAGATTGTATATTTCATCTGGTTGAATATTTTGTATGATACGGACTAAACTCATGGCATCTGATAGATCGCCGTAATGCAATGTAAGATGTGGGTTATCATTAGAAACATCATGTTGATCTGTGTATAGATGATCAATACGCTCTGTATTAAAAGAACTAGAACGACGTTTAATGCCATGAACTTGATACCCTTTATTCAAAAGAAATTCTGCTAAATACGCGCCATCTTGCCCTGTAATACCTGTAATCAATGCTTTTTTTATACACATATTTTTTCTTCAATATAATCTAAAAGTTTATTTTTTGACTTTTCCAATGGGTTATTAAAACCAGTATCTATAGTAATTTCTGCATTATTAGGCTTATCATATGGGTTTGTTTTAGAATATCCAATAAGGTTATTAATTATTCCTTTATCTGCCGCAGCATACAGCCCTTTTGTATCTCTTTTCTTTAGAGTGGCAGTATCAGCTTTGACATAAATCAAATGCAAATACGGCTCTAAAATAATCCTTACTTTTCTGCGTATTTCTTCATACGGACTTATAACAGGAACAATTATTAAATTATAATCATCTTTTAACTCAAGACATAATTTTGCAATTCTAAGGTTATTTTCTTCAACATCTTTACGACCAAAGCCTAGCTTCTTTATGTCTTTATCTCGAATATCATCGCCATCTATTATGCGAACACTATAACCATCTTTTTGATAAACATCTTTTACGGACTCTGCAAGGGTAGACTTCCCTGATCCAGACATACCAGTCAACCAAACTATATTGAATTTACTATGCAAGATTAACTATCCTGAAAAATAATATCGTTAAAAGATGATTCAGTAGTCCATCTATTATACTGTTTGATTATGAGATTAATCATTTCCACAGCACCTACCGGGTAATCACCAATAGCTGTTTCTGCAGCTAACACTAGTCCACTCGCCCCCATTAATAATGTACTTGCCACATCATTAGCTTCTGCCCTAGTGGGAGAAGCAGACTTAATCATAGACTCTAGTAAGTTTGTTGCAACATATACAGGTGTATCCTTTGATCTGGCATAAGAAATTATTCTGCGTTGAATGAATGGTATTTTTTCGATTGAAACCTCACGTGACAAGTCGCCCCTATCTATCAAAATTTGATCAACAACTGGCAATATTTCTCCAAGATTCAATACACCTTTAATACTCTCTATTTTTGAGATAAGATTAGAATCATTACCAATAATTTTTCTAACTTGCAATACATCTTCAGCTGAGTTTGTGAATGATAAAGAGAAATTTTCAACCCCCATACTTAAACCTATTTCAAACGCTTTTTCATCTTTAGGTGTAACTGCACTTAGCTGAATATCTGCATTAGTATCAGCGGCCTTATTGCTACCTACAGTACCCTCTCTTTTAACTACAGCTAATAAAAAATTATCTTGAACCTCGGTAACACAAAAGCAAACAGAATTAAAATCAACTCTGATTTCATCTCCAACTTTTAGTTGCTGTGATACATTATTAGGCGTAAATGAAATATTGTTACTATCTCCCACAACAGGGGTGTGGTGTATTTTGACAATATCATCTTTTTGAAAATTAACAGATTCTGAAGTCATATCTTGATTTCTAATTTGCGCCCCTTCACTATCTAAACACACTGGCACATCAGACCAAGATTGAATATTTTCTATTATCTTTCTGACGTCTTCCAACTTAGTGTGTGAAAGATTTATTCTAAAT
>Ga0257124_1002078_pt1 | contig 12486 bp, 10 predicted proteins | sample SI106_150metaG_FD_190154 | JGI IMG/M metagenome (GOLD analysis project Ga0257124, IMG submission 190154) | Marine microbial communities from Saanich Inlet, British Columbia, Canada - SI106_150 | ecosystem: Environmental > Aquatic > Marine > Inlet | place: Canada: British Columbia | collected...
TACGTTTTTTTTCTTCGGAACCTCAATACCTTTTTCTTTTAGCAGCTGTCTAAGCTTCTCGTTTTCTTCTTGTGATTCTACATAGGCGTCAATAACTTTGAGAATTCTTTCTGTCTCGTCCCTTAGGGCAACGATGATATTATTATACTCTGAGAATTTATGTCGAGCTTCTTCAAGCATTGGCAGAACATATTTTTTTGTCTCTTCGGACTGTTTTTTTATCCTGGGTATTGGAAACGGACCAATCATTGTTCCCAAATTAGAGAGGCGATCGCAACCTTTGCCAATAATTGATTTTACATTTGTGGCTATTCTTGCATAATATTCTTTATTTGTTTCTCCTGGTCGTTTGGTTTGGTTATCAACAATATTAGCCACTTCATCATTAAACTCTTGGCGTAGTTCTTCGTCGGTTGTTTTGTTATTTTCTTTTGTATCATGTAGAAGTATCCCAGCTAAGGTGGCGTCATCTGCAAGACCAAAGTTTAAGCCTATTCTGCAAGCGTCTGACGGGTGACTAGAATAATGGCTGCCATCGTCTCTTTTTTCATCTTTATGATACTTAAGAACAAGCCAACTAGCCTTGTTCATTTGTGGCAAAGGATTTGGCATTAGACTGCCTTGCGATAGCGCCCAAAGGTAAAGAGACTCTCTTGGTTTTTCGTGTCTGTATTCATCTATTTTTTCTTTTTCTTCTTTCATTTCTTTCTCCTTATGTTTTATATTTTAATGTAGTGTGCGAAATTTAGTGATTAGTAAATGTTACCTTAAAATAATAAAAAGTCAACACTCTTGACAGCTTTTAAAATATAGTTTATATTTATTTCAGTAAAAGAAAATCAATTTTAGTTAGACTTGTTAAGAAACAAATCTAATGGTTGTTTTTTTTACTTTATAAATAAAGATAGAACTTTGACAGTTGAATAGCAATAAGTAGAGCTAGCGCCCACAAACGCGAGTCTGGGGCGTTAGCATAAGATTCTTTTATTTTTTAAGTTAGTTTCAAAACTCTTAATATTTTTACTGAGAGTTTGATCCTGGCTCAGGGTGAACGCTGGCGGCGTGCCTAAGGCATGCAAGTCGAATGCTTCTTTCGGGAAGCATGGCAGACGGGTGAGTAACACATTAATAATCTACCCCAAAGACGGGAATAATCCACCGAAAGGAGGAATAATACCCGATGTGCTCTTTTGATATAAGTCAAAAGAGTAAAACTCCGGTGCTTTGGGATGAGTTTATGGTCTATCAGCTTGTTGGTGAGGGTAATGGCCCACCAAGGCTATGACGGATAGCGGGCGTGAGAGCGCGACCCGCCTCATTGGGACTGAGACACTGCCCAAACTCCTACGGGAGGCTGCAGTCAGGAATATTCCTCAATGCGCGAAAGCGTGAAGGAGCGACGCCGCGTGTCCGAAGACGCCCCTCGGGGTGTAAAAGACTTTTGTCAGGGAAGAACCAATGACGGTACCTGACGAATAAGGGGCTGCTAATCACGTGCCAGCAGCAGCGGTAATACGTGAGCCCCAAGCGTTACCCGGAATTATTGGGCGTAAAGAGTCTGTAGGCGGTTTGGTAAGTCACTTGTCAAATCTTTGTGCTCAACACAGAGACTGCAAGCGATACTGCCAGACTCGAGACTGGGAGAGGCAAGCGGAACTGCAGGTGTAGGGGTTGTATCCATTAATATCTGCAGGAACACCAAATGCGAAGGCAGCTTGCTAGAACATGTCTGACGCTGAGAGACGAAAGCGTGGGGAGCGAATGGGATTAGATACCCCAGTAGTCCACGCCGTAAACGATGGATACTAAATATTGGTAGTTTCGACCCTATCAGTGTTGTCTAACTAAGGTAACCTCTTAAGTATCCCGCCTGGGAAGTACGGCCGCAAGGCTAAAACTCAAAGGAATTGACGGGGACTCGCACAAGCGGTGGATCATGTGGTTTAATTCGACATTAAGCGAGGAACCTCACCAAGGCTTGACATTCCGAGAATTCTCTGGAAACAGAGAAGTGCCGCAAGGAACTCGGTAACAGGTGCTGCATGGTTGTCGTCAGCTCGTGTCGTGAGATGTACGGTTAAGTCCGGAAACGAGCGCAACCCTTACCCTATGTTACTATGTCATAGGGGACTGCCCAGCCCTTTGTTCGCAAGCGAACAGTTGTAGTCTGTAGTTTGTAGTTGGTAGAATTTTTCTACTCACTACTTACTACTCTCTATGAACTGCGCATTTGTGTATAAAGGGTTGGGAGGAAGGCGGGGACGACGTCAAATCAGCATGGCCCTTATGCCTTGGGCTACACACGTGATACAATGGCCAGTACAAAGGGTTGCCAAACCGTAAGGTGGAGCTAATCCCATCAAAACTGGTCTCAGTTCGGATTGAGGGCTGCAACTCGCCCTCATGAAGTTGGAATCGCTAGTAACCGTGAATCAGCCTCGTCACGGTGAATACGTTCTCGAGTCTTGTACACACCGCCCGTCATGTCAAGGAAGCCGGCAGTACCCGAATGCCGATGTATATCGGGAGAAGGTAAGGTTGGTAACAGGGACAAAGTCGTAACAAGGCATCGGTAGCGGAAGCTGTCGATGGATCACCTCCTTTCTAGGGAGAATATGTTGGTAAAATTATTTTATATAATTTATGCCAACCACTTCAGGTCGCCCCGCTTTAGGCGGGGAAAACAGTTTAAGGCATGTCTTTGGAGAAAAGGCAAAACATTTTAAAAGAATATTAATCTACTTATTGCTATTTAGTTGTCAAAGCATTAAACCCCGCACTCTAGGCGGGGTTTATAGTTTGTACTTGCTTTTTAAAAAGAATTTGGTAAAATTGTATTTAGTTCGTAGTTTGTTAAAATGATTATATGATTTCCGGGCATATAGCTCAGTTGGTTAGAGCGCTTCTCTGATAAGGAAGAGGTCCCTGGTTCGAATCCAGGTATGCCCACCAATAGGCTTGTTACATAATAAGCTATTAATAAAAAAACGCACCCTACAATACAAAGGAGGATAAAATGAAATGTTTAAACAGAATAAAAAGACACCTATTGTACCTCTTGGGAATTTCGTTTGAGGTGCAGGACTTTAACAGTAAAAGGAAAAATTTACTACAGGATCGCAGGATAAGCAAACATCAAAATGCCGATAAATTGCACGAATTAACAGTTGATTTTTTGATAGAATACAAACATAAGCCACTCTTTTTCTTTAACGGTGCTGATATGATTAGCGTTTTTCTTTTCAAAATATGGGAAGGATTTGGTACTTATTATTCTACGGATGATTTTTTTAGAAATTTAACTGTGGTTGATTTGTTTACCGCGGATAATTTTTACAGGTCTTGTAGTCATTGGCCAACATCCCTTGATAAGGAAAAAGAGTTGTTTAAAAAGGTTACAAAAAAATTAAACAATTAGCAGGAGGTAAAATGTCAAGGAAAGTTTAAGGTTGTTGATTGCGGTCAGCAACCTTTTTTATTTTTTAAAAGTTTGTTATTATTAAACTAGTAAAAAAATAATATGCCTGAAAATATTGAAAATCAAGGATTTCAACCAGATCAAACAGAGTTGAATCAAAACGAACAAAAGGCCCGATTGATTGCTCAAGAGGGTGATTTTGATATGATTGAGAAACAGTTAAAAGAAGAAAATCTTTTTGAAGGTGAGATCGATCGTGTTAAGAAGAAATTTGAAAACGATATCGATCTTACTGATTTTCCAACAGTGAGTAAATCCGTTTGGGAGCTTTTGACAATTGAAGATTTGTATGACGAGGAAACTGTTCAGCACTGCGTTGAAACATATAAGCTCGCAAAGGAAAAAATACAAAAGGTTTTATCGGGAAATGTAGTTCTCTCTCTTTTGATTAAAAGTGAGGGGGTTGAAATCGAAAGATTTTATTTTGCTTGCCTTACACACGATATTGGAAAAGTTGAGGTCCCTGGTTTTATCATCAGAAATAAAACAACAAAAAAAGAGTGGCAGGAAATTTTAGAGGAAATTATAGACAAAAAAGAATTTACCCCGGAGATGCTTGAGGTCTTAGATATTAACAAAAATACTTCTCCAACAAAACAAGAAGTATTAAAGAAAATCAGCGAAAAAGATTTACACGCAGAGGAGCTTGTTCCTGTTGGTAAAGCTCTTACCGACGAAGAAATAGGAGAACTTGAAAACAAATGGCACATATTTTCAAATCAATCGCTCATGAGTATTATTAATAAACATGCCGATATATCAAAAATAATACTTGAGAAAAAGGGGTTTCCAAAAGCTGCAAGTATTGCCGCGCAACATCATCATAGAAAAGACGAAGATCTCTACCCTGTTTCTGTGGATTCACTTCAGGTTAGTTCTGATATGGCTGATATTCTTCATTTGGCTGATGTTGAGCAAGCATTGGCCAGTTCCCGATCGTACAAAAAACAATTTACTCCTCTTGAAGTTGTCAAAATTTTAGTTGACCATGCTAGTAGAGATCAGATTGGGAAAGAAGTGGCTTATCTTTGGATTAAAGATGAGCGAGAAAAAATGGAGAAAAGAGGTGATTTTAAGGAATTAGACTTTAAACAGAGTGGTTCTCTTGAAAAAATTGATAATTTTATTTCTCAGTTTGAGATCGGAGACCACAAAGATGACCTTGAAAATTGGATCGCAAAACATAAAGCAAAGCTTGAGAATGCCGCATAGATATTATACTTAAAATTTTCAAAATATAATTTTTTTATGACTTTACTCGGACGAATAATTTTAGGTTTAATTGGAGCTGGGATTGGTTTTGTTTTAGTTCGATATGCTAATTGGTTTTATGCTAATTTTGGCTCAATGAACTTTGCGGAAAAATATTTTCGTATTTTTGGCGGCACCCGCTTGTTCGTAAGATTTATCGGAGTAATTATAATATTTTTATCATTCCTTTTAATAACAGGCTTATTGGGAGGTTTCACCAAAGTTGTGCTATCGCCGTTTTTAGGTGGTAGGTAGATTTAATAAAAAAATATCCATTAAGTTTAGTGGATATTTTCTATTTGTGGGTCTGAGCAGATTCGAACTGCTGACCTCTACGATGTCAACGTAGCGCTCTAACCAGCTGAGCTACAGACCCTATTTTGTTGTGCTCCCAGGTGGATTTGAACCGCCGACCCCCACGTTATAAGCGTGGTGCTCTAACCCCTGAGCTATGGGAGCATTTTTTAAAACTCGCTAAAGCGAGTTTTTTTGATCTTTATATATTCGATTATAACATACGAAATTTATTCGGCAATAGCGTTTTTTAGAATTTCTGTGATTTCTTTTTCCGAATCAATCAGTCCTTTGTCAGGAATAGAAACTGTTGCCATTAGGTTGTCTCCGACTGGATTGTATTTTGATAAAACAGACATTAAATCCACTTTGTTTTTGTTTTTAATGATCACCTTAACTTCTTTGTCTTTTTCTTGATAAAATAAAGCCACTAATTTAATCTTTGGCATATTAATAATCAGCTCGTCGATAACACCAACCAAATGATTTTTGCTAGTGTTTGTTTTTGCAAAATCTTCACTGGTAACCAGGGACCAAACCAACTCTTTATTTTCATTTTCTTTAAGACGAGCCAAAACTCGTCCCCATAGTTTTAAATTATCAACTGAATAAATTTGGTATAAATTTTTAATTATATGTTCTCGATCTGCGCCTAAGTCTATAAGACTCGCCACATCGGTTAAAGTTTTAGGCGTAACAGCAAGCGACTTAAAGCTGTTGGTACAATCAATTATTCCGGTTAAAAGTGACTCAGCTTGTTTTTCGTTTAATGTAGTCGGTGAATTTATTTCTTTAAGAAGAGAGAAAACAATTTCCGAAGTTGAGCTGGCTGTTAAATTAACCAAATTAATTTGACCGAAACTTTCATTTCCGGGGTGATGATCAATATTAACAATGGGAGTGTTATAGAAAAAATTAGCGTTGTCTTCAAAAATCTTTCCCAAAGATTCCAAATCCTGAGAATCTAGAACAAATATTAAATCGTATTTTATTAAAGAGCTTGAAACCTTCACATCATTTTTTTCAAAGTAACCGGTTTTTGGCTCAATTATAATATCGATAGAGTTTTCTTTCTGCTCATAACGCAACGAGTCTAAGTCGGTTTTGGAGGTGTTTAAATTTATTGTAAAAGTTTTTTCTTTTTTAATATTTGAGTTTATCTTTTCTATATTATCTAAAAATTGAAACTTATCTTCAGCCTGAAAATTATCACAAACCATATCTATATTTTTATCCATAGTTTTTAAAAATAAATACAAAGATAAGGCTGAGCCAATAGAGTCGCCGTTATAGTTTTTGCGAAAAGCAATCAAAATATTATTACTCTTCTTAATCGCAGAGAGTATTTGTTCATTAATTTCTAACATAGATTATATCATCATATACAATTTAAGATAAAAGTCAAGAGATCGCGGATTTGCTTTTTGTATGTTATTTTGCTTAAATGTTTATATGCTTAAATGTTTAAATGATAAAGTATGATTATTTTTCTTTATGGAGAAGATACCTTTCGCTCCAAACAAAAATTAAAGGAATTTAAAGGTAAGTTTACTCGGGATATAGACAAGTCCGAGTTGAATATCGCTACAATAAATGGCGAGCGTTTGGACGTGGAAAAATTTAAGCAGGCAATATTGACCGGCGGTTTTTTGGTTAAAAAAAGAATGGTTATTATAGAAAATTTGATTAGTAAAAATAAAGGAAAGAAAGTACTAGATGAAATAGTGGATTTAATAAAAGATAAAAATATAAATACCGTTAATAATATTATTATTTTTTGGGAAGAAATTGGTTCAAAATCCAAAAAAGGTTGGCAAGGAAAAGTTTTGTCAGGAACACTTTTTAATTATTTGAAAACAGGAAAATACGTGTTTGAATTTTTATTACTTAATAACCCCAAGTTGGCAGAGTGGGTAAAAAGCCAATTTAAAAATAAAGACAAAGAGATTGATCCGCAAGCTGTAAATTTGCTTGTAAACTTAGTTGGCGATAACTTATGGAAAATGAACAATGAAATTAACAAATTAGCATCATATCAAGATAATATCATCAGCGTGCAGGATGTGAAAAAAATCGTTAGTGAAACATTTCAAGAAAATATCTTTGGGTTAGTTGACGCTATTGCTGAGAAAAACAAAAAGCTTTTTTTAGAACTGTTAAATAGTCATTTAAAAGAAGGAGTGGAAATAACTTATCTTTTAGCAATGCTTATTCGCCAATTTCGTTTGTTGCTTAGCGCTAAAAGTATGCTTCAGGGAAACCCCTATGCAAATTTATCAACAGAGCTGAAAGTTCCTATTTTTGTAGAGAGAAAAATAAAAAACCAATCTGCAAAATACACTCTAACTGAACTAAAAAATATCTACAAAAAACTTCTTCAAATCGATATAAAAATAAAACAGGGTTACTTTAACCCTGAGTTATTGTTTTTATATTTAGTTAAAAGCTAAAAGTTTATTTAACCCCTTTATTCATCTTCTTCATTAATCGAGATTTTTTTCTAGAGGCGGTATTTTTTTTGACAATACCTTTTTGCACGGCTTTATCAAGCTTTTTGATAGTTTGTTTTACTAGCTTTTCAGTTTCTTTTGTTTTAGCTTCAATTGCTTTTCGACTCTTCTTCAAAAGAGTCTTAGCTTCTGTTTTAACCAGTTTATTACGCAAAGCCCTTTTTTTACTTTGCCGCAAAGATTTTTTAGCTGATGTTGTTGTTGGCATATTTTATTAGCTTTAATAGCTTATTTTTAAAAAATAAAAAAGGTAAAAATGGGACTTAATTACCTTGGTTATTATTAAACCATATTTTTAAAATATGTCAACCAAAAAATTCAAAAATTATAGACTTTTATTTTTTTTATGCTATAATAATATTAATTAAAAATTCCGAGTTAATAGAATAAATTGTGGGGCTAAAAACATTGTTTTATAGCATAATATAGATAAAAACTTAACTTAAATTATTATGCCAAATAAAAAAATGCCCTAAATGCCTAAAAACAAGGGTAAAAAAGAATGGAAAAAGAAGTGGAATTCAAACTTACAAATGTTTAAAATGTGGTTGTAAATTTCAAAACAAAAGAAGAAAAAACAATCTAAAAAAAGAATTGCTTAATCAATATATTTGGCAAAGACAAACTTACTCTGATCTTGCTAAAAAATATAATAAAAGTAAAAAATGGGTACAGCTAAAATTAGATGAAACAAAAGTTAAAAGTATTGTTAAATTAAAGCCTTGTTCGTTAACAGTTGTCGCAGACACTACTTTCTTTTCAAGGCAAAGTGGCTTAACGGTTTTCAGAGAGCCAAACATAAAAAAGAATATTTGGTGGATTCCTGTAAGGTATGAAAAAGTGGACATCTATAGATTAGGAAGAAAACATTTAGAACAAAATGGATTCACTGTCAAGGCTATCGTTTTAGACGGAAAAAGAGGCGTTAGACAAGCTTTTAGCGATATTCCCACTCAAATGTGCCACTTCCATCAAAAACAAATAATCAAAAGATATTTAACCAATAATCCAAAGCTAGAAGCCAGTAAAGAATTAAAAGAGATAGTCAGTACTTTGGCGAATACAAATGAAAAAGAATTTAAGAAACAATTGAATAATTGGTACGAAGAATGGAAAGATTTTCTAAAAGAAAAAACCATTAACCCTGAAACAGGGAAATGGTTTTATACTCACAAAAGAGTAAGATCAGCCTATCGAAGTTTAAAAACCAATTTACCGTATTTATTTACTTATCAAAAATATCCAAAGTTTAAAATACCAAATACCACTAATTCTTTAGACGGATATTTCAATATTTTAAAAAGTTTAATTAACGTTCACAGAGGGCTAAATTCAAAGAGAAGAATGAGAATTGTAACTGAAATATTAAAAGGGAGAAATTAATTTTTAGCCCCACAATTTATTCTATTAAGCCTAAATTTTATAAACCATTATATGATGATTCTTATTTATTTCCTCAGGGACATACAGATGATTATAGTGAAAAAGAAACCCTAGTTAATCCTACAGAATTAAATAGCGATTATTTTTATTTGGGCGATGTTTTAAGAGATGATAAGGACAAGGCCGTTGATATTAATTATGGTTTATATAAGGAAAATATAAAAAGGGAAATTGATAAAGGAAAAGATATTTATTTTTTAGACATAAGAGAAAAAGAAGAATTTGAGGTTGGTCATATAATTGGTTCAGAGCATAAAAAGTATGCAGATATTGAAGAAGTTGATGATTTTAGAGAAATATTTTCCTTGAATGACGATAGTTTTTTAAAATCACTTATTATTGTTTATTGTCATGATGGTAATCGGGGATTAGCTTTATCTAGAAAATTCTCAATGGAAAATATAAAATATTTAATAGGCGGAGTAGAGGCATTGTATAATTATAATGGTATACAATATACAGGGTCTCCATTGTCTGATGCTGCTATTTTTGATAAAAAATATCAATATAAATTTCAAGCATTAGCAAAAGAAACTTTTCAGGCAATAAAAGAAAATGAGGCATTTATTATCGACATGAGATATCCCCCTAATTATCATGAAAAGCATATTAAGGGCAGTATTTCCTTAAAGTTAAATCTGTTATCAACAGAAGAGTATAATAAAATGCTACCTATAATTATAAAAAATAAAAAAATTATAATTATAGCTAAGAAATACAGTGAACTTTTTTACGCTAATCTTTTAATTTTAAGACTTGAGCGTGATTATGGTTTTAAAGATAATCAATTTTATATAATTTTTAATCAATTTGAAGAGTTTGGAAAAGACTCTAAAATTGAATTTGAAGGATCTTTGGTTAAGTAAAATTTTTAGTATGAAAAAATTGCCAGCAAAAATTAAAAATCTTTATTTATTGCAAGAGCTTGATGTTCAAGTTCCTTTTTTTATTGTTGTTGATTCGGTTGATTATAAAAGTATCACTCAAAAAATAGAAAAAATTAAAGAGATTTTTAAAAATAAGAAAGTTAAAAGTGTTATTATAAGAAGCGCTAGTTTTAATGAGGATTTAGACGATAAATCAATGGCCGGATTTTTTGAGAGTTCAAAAGAGATTTTATTGAACGATTTAGATGTAGAAAAAATTAAATATTTTTGGAATAAAAATAAGAAAAAAGCAGAAGAAAATAAATTAGGAGATTTTTTTATTTTTATTCAGGAGTTTTTTAGATCTGATTATTCTGGGGTTTTATTTACAGAAGATCCTTATGATGAGAATGGGTCAATAATCATTTTATCATCCTCTGATCACGCAATCACAGACGGATTATCTGCAGATAAGAAAATTATATATAATAAAAAAGAAGATAATTGGGATGAGGGAGAATTTTTAGGTAAAGAAGTGTTAAGTGAATTAAAAAAAGTAATTTTGAAAAGTAAAAAAAGTTTTAACAATGGAGCTGATATTGAATTTGGGATTAAAAATAAAAAAATAAAATTTTACCAAATAAGACCAATTACTAGAAACAAAGATGAAAAACTTTTGTTAAAAGAAAAGAAAAGATTAAAAAATAAATTTGGCACAGAATTTGAAGAGCAGACTCTTGGGAAAAATGGATTTGTTGAAGCTTTGGGCGATTTAACTCCTTTGTCTCTTAGTTTCTATAATTATTTATTAAATTCTATTGAGTTAAAAAAGTTGTTAAAAGAAGCAAGAGCTATTGATGAAATTTCGGATAAAAATTTCTCTCTATTGGAAAATGTTGGTGGACGAACTTATTTTAATTTTTCACAAGAAAAGAATATTTTTTTAAGAAAAGATAATTGGTGGAATAATTTTAAGAGAACAGTGTTGTTTTTATCTCAGGAAAAAATAATGAAAAAAAAGTGCTTAGAGGAGATGAAGGAAAAAAGCAATTTAGAAGAGATCTTTGCTTGGTTTTTTATTTCCGGTATTTATTTGCAGTTTTTTTTAGAACAGGAAAAGAGAAAGTATAAAAAAGATAAGTTTATTGAAAGATTAAAAAATACCGAAAGAATTTGTGGCGCTAAAGAGCCAAGACCAAAGAGCTTAAATGATGATGACCTAGCTGAATTTGTAAAAGAATATTATTACTTGGCTAATTTTCCTTATGAATTTTCTAGTAAAAGACTGATTGATATTGATTTAAATGAATTAAAAGAAAAATATAGTCATTTTAGAAAAACAAAAAAAAATGAAAAAGATAAAAAATATTTAAATAAAAAAATACAATTTTGGCTAAGAAATAAAGTTTTATGGAAAAATAATTTTCTCAAGCTCCTTATTAAACATAAAAATTATTTAGTTGAAAAATATGGCGAGGAAATTTTTCAGGCTAAAAATTGGAAAGAGATAATTAAGGGGAAAGAGCCTCAGCTGGTAAAGCTGGAGAAAGAAAAGATAAGCAATAATTATTTAGAGGTATCAGGAGAAAACTATCCTTTCGCTAAAACTGATAAAAAAAGAGAAGATGTGGTTGTGGTCCCAGGTATTACGGATTTTAATAATTTAACTTATTTTATTGAAGGAGATAATATAGAAAAATATTTTGGAAAATATTTAGCAGTTAATATTTTTTCGTCTGATTGGATACCCTATATCTCGGAGTTTAAAGGAATAGTTCTAAAAGAGGGAAATGAGCTATCTCATATGGCGATAACATGTAGAGAGTATAATATTCCTTGTATAATCAAATCGGATATATTTAAGAAAAATTAAAAGATATTTCTCGTCTCCATTGACTAATTAAGCCAATTGTAGTAAGCTAAAGTAATTAAGAAAACAAAAAAATATTTTGTTATTTTTTGATTTTAATAATTTTTAATTTTTATTTTATGAATATTTCAGAGTTAGCTAGAAAATTGAATATTTCTCCGCATGAACTGCGGAGGATTTTGAATATGGTTGGCATCCATATTGGGGCGCGGGCTATTAAGATTGACAAAAAAACCGCTAAACAGGTTATTGAAAGTTGGAAAAAAATATTGGCTGACTATAAAAGAATGGTTCAGGCCGAAGAAGATGCCGCCAAACAGGAAAAAGTTGAAGTTGGGATCGAGGAAAAAGAAATAACAATCCCGGCTTTAATGACGGTGAGGGATTTTGCCGGTCGTCTTATGATTCCGGTTAACAAGCTTATGGAAATTTTAATGAAAAATGGAATTTTTGCTTCTCTAAACGAGAGAATTGATTTTGACACAATGGCGATTATTGCCTTGGAGCTTGGCGTTACAGTTGAGAAAGAAGAAGTTGACGGTGAAGTTGGCGGATTAACTAGGGCAAATTATTTAAAAGATTTACTTGAAAAAGAAAGTAAAGATGAAACCAAAGAAAGACCGCCGGTAGTAGTGGTTATGGGACATGTTGATCACGGTAAAACAAGATTGCTTGATGCTATTCGAAAAACAAATGTTATTGAAGGCGAGGCTGGCGGAATTACTCAGCACATTGGAGCCTATCAAGTTCTAAAAAATAAACGAAATATAACTT
>Ga0257124_1002091_pt1 | contig 12436 bp, 6 predicted proteins | sample SI106_150metaG_FD_190154 | JGI IMG/M metagenome (GOLD analysis project Ga0257124, IMG submission 190154) | Marine microbial communities from Saanich Inlet, British Columbia, Canada - SI106_150 | ecosystem: Environmental > Aquatic > Marine > Inlet | place: Canada: British Columbia | collected...
CACCAGGGGGCGGGCCATGATGAAGCATCCTGGGCAAGAAGAATTCACCTGCCCTTGCTCTACTTCCTGGGTGAAGAAGTAGACAGCTCTCTTTGGAAAATTCCACTTTCACTTTCTCTGCCGCAACCTCAAGAAGAAGAGACCAATCTACTCAGAGCATCCTGACCCTCCCCGAACAGTAGGGTCGAGGCATGCCTCGACCGCAGATTGACCATCGTTGCAAAAAAATGCATACGAACCGGGCATGCCCGGCCCAGTATCAAGTACGAGGACATCGGAGAGGCTCCGTCATCTTCTGGCTTGACCAGGAGATCCACGATCACTGTCATCCTCGGGCTCGACCCGGGGACCCTACTCCACGGGTGGGACTTGCCCGATTTTTTCTCCACCTCTTCCAACAAAAACACACCAACTCCATCAAGTTTAGGTATTAAACGGTCGAGTAGTTTTTGAACTATTCTTCAATCTTGGAGGCTAACGATCATGCTTAGAAAACTTGCCACCGCCATCCTTTATTTCTTATTCCTGCAGAGTTCATTCGCGGAAGAGACTCAGGTAGAAGGCGTAGTTTTTGTCGGGGGTGAGGCACGTTCCGCCCTTTATACGGTGAAATCTCAAACCAAGTCCTTATTTTCTAGAGATAAATTCTCAGCTCGCACTGGCAATGTCGTGGGCGTTCCCGCAGCAAATGTACTCAGGGTACAAACCCCCAACCGAACCGAGGAGTTGGTTTTAATAGGATTGATCGACGTATCCCCTACTATGAATCCAAATCTCAGGAAATCCCTAATTTCTTCGATGACAAAGAAATTTCTCAATCAAAGGGTCCAGATCTACTCTCCCAAGGACTTTAAGAACCATGGGCTTTTTCCTGGTCACGGATTCGCGATTATCAATGATCGTCTTGTTCAGGCTGAGTTACTGGAGCAAGGGCTTGGAATCACTTCACACTCCCGTGATTATGAACCCGAGCTTTTAAGAGAATTTCAAAAACTGATGTTGGATGCTACAGAGAACCACAGGGGCATTTGGAAAGATAAAGGCTAGAAATGTGTCATGAACCAGGTTTTAAAATCGCATTGTAGTGTTCTAATCCCTGGTCTTTGAACTTAAGTCTTAACTCTGAGTTTTTGAGAGAACCCTGACCATCGACCAACTGAAAGGTTCCCCAGGTTCCCCTGATGGTCACTCTATCTTGAAACTGGAAAAAGAAGACCTTAAACACTTTTCTATCCGCGATACCCTCGAGAGTCATCGTTGCGCCGAAGGCATTGAGAGTTCCTTCAAAATTGGAAAACTCTTGATCTGATAGCTTCTCAAATGTACCTATAAGAGGAAGCAGGTGAAGAGACCTAAACGGCTGTAAAGCATCTACCGTAAGATCTGGATCGGCAGGAGTGAAGGATGGGCTACATCCATAAAAGATGAGCACCATTGCCCCGCCCAGGAAAAACCAATGCAGCGCTTTCATACCACTAATCTTCGGCTATTTAGCGGATAATCATTCGGGGTGAGAAGGAAAAGTAGATGGGTGAAATCACCACCTATCCTGCATCCCTTTTAGTTGCTGCAACATGAAATCAGGTACCACTGGCTTCCTGATTCCCTCAATATTTCTAAACTGTTTGAGCAAACCCGAAGCTGGCAGGGGAGGTTTTCTTCCACCTGGCTCTGAGCCTGAAGCCTTGAACAGCACCGAAAGCGGCTTCTGTTTAACCCAGTTCACGAGCGAAGCTTTTTGATCTCCAGTCAAACTGCCAGGATCACGACCAGCCTTTTCCAATAACTCTCTGAGCCCTCCATTACTGGCCGAGAAACCCTTATTGTGGTCGACTGCCACTGGCTTACCTTCCTTGCCTACTCTTTTTAACAAGACCTTTCCACAATGAAAACAAAAGAAATGGCTCTTTTTATGAATTTTCTGGCAGTGGGGGCATTGGTAGACTCCCTTTAAAATGTGTAAGCCTGGGATAGATCGCTTCTGAGCCTCCCACCAACCCCACAATGGCTTAAGGGAAAAGTCACATTGATTACAATTCTTTTGATCCTGTCTAATCTTTAATCCGCAGTCCGGACAAAATTCTGAGTAGGAGGTTGAGATAAAGATAATACAAAGGACTATCCACAAAGGGTTCATTGAATAATGATAACAAAAATAATAGATTTTATTAATTTTTTGTATGACTAACAGCTTCCGTAGGGGCCGCATATGCCCGGTCCTGAATCCAGCGGGTGAGGCATGCCTCGCCCCTACATGATTGTGCTATAATCCGAGCTTTCTTAAGGGGATCTCTCAACACTCATGAAAGTAGTCAGTTATAACATCCTGAGGGGTGGACAGCTTGAAGCCGGAAATCGCATAGGTCAGATTGTGGATTTCCTTGCGGCTCAAAACCCTACAATTTGCGGACTTTTTGAGTGTGATAATTTTGAAGCCAATGAGGGCAAAATAGCCCATATTTTCGAGCAAGAGCTCGATATGAAAATAGTCTTACATCGCTCAAGAAGTAAATCTAATATTGGTTTGCTATACGATCCCAAGGTTATGACCCTTATCCAGGCCCTAACCTTTGATCGCTTTATGTACCATGGGCTTTTGGCGGCAGATTTCGAATTCCAGGGAATTCCTCTACGATTTGTCCTGGTCCACCTCAACCCCTATTCTGCCGAGCTTCGTCTAATTGAATCCCAGATTTTGACACAGATTGCCGTTCGAGCCGAAAATACGCTCATCATGGGAGACTTCAATTGCCCTCCTCCTGGCTCCCAACTTGAGATGGAAAAGTTCAAAGCAACCTTTCGAGCCAGGGTTACCAATGAAAAAAGTGTCCTGGACACCCGCAGCATCGAGCACATCCTGGCAAATGGATTTGATGATCTATGGAATGGGCAGCACCCTGGTGATAGCGAGCCTGGGAGTTACCCAACACCCCTGGCCGGTAAGGATCAGTTTTACCCCGAAACAGTTCGAATCGATTATTTTTTTGGTTCTCCTTTGTTCAAGAAAAGCTGCACGACCTGCGAAGTAATCCGTAATGAAGTACTCGACCACACCTCAGACCATTATCCAATTACCTCCACTTTCGAATTTGAATATCAAGAGGATTAGTCGATTGGACAGACGGATTTCCTTTTCCAGGTACACCACTCGATACACACGATGACAGACACAATTGGGTAAGGTTTTTTTTGAAAGCTTGGATTCAAAGACTCATTCTATTTACCTTGCTTGGATTAGCTGCTTTTCTCGTAATTGAAGAATATCAGGCTGGATTTGCCAAACAATATAAAGAAAGGATTGGTGAAATCCTCCCCCAAATTACTGATATCTCATGGCTTGGAGGATTGGAACCAGAATCTGAGATCTCAACCCTATACATACGATGGGAAATTTGGTGTCCCGCATGCCTGCAATCCATCGAAAAAAATAATGAGATTTCTCAAAAATACGCAAACAATCTTCGAGTTATTGGACTGACGACACAGTGGGATGACGCAGTCAAAGACTTCTCCGCCAAAACCATCCAGTACCCTGTAGGGTTTGATTCAAAGGGCTTGTTAGACAAGATTTTTGAAATTAGAGCAATTCCGTTTTATGTCCTGGTAAATGAAAACAGAAAAATTCTATACCAGGGAAACTCCATCGATGAAGAGGTCATTAAAGCACTGCTTTGAAGTCGGCGATTAAGTCGCGGGTTGAAGCGGTGGGTTGCTGTCCTCTCTTCTCTCTTCTCTCTTCTCTCTTCTCTCTTCTCTCTTCTTAGAAGAGTGTACCTCCTGGTCCACCTTCGACTAGGTACATCCCTTGCCTCTATGTACCCGTGCGAGTGCTGTCTTTTTTGCTATTCCTTCTATTCTTGATCCATGGACAATCTGTCTCTCAAGAAGGGGTAGTGAGCACCATCAATTTCCAGGGTTTTCTCCAGTCTGGAGAAACTGAATCTCCCTTCAACGGCACCATTTCAGTTCGATTTTATCTACATACACAAGACGAGGGGCCACCAGATGGGATTCCGCTATGGGAGGAGTTTTACTCACAGTTAAATGTAAAAGACGGGATCTTTTTCGCTCGCCTTGGAGTACTCAATCCTCTTACCAGGGACCTCTTTCGTTCGGACCGCCCTGTTCAACTTAGTATGAGAATCGTACGATTCGGTACAGGTGAGGCTGCATCCTATATTGGTCCTATTGCCATCGATGGAAACGCCTATTCTGTTTCATCAATCTCAAAATCAGGCTCGGACAGTAAAGAAGGAACCGTAAAAATCATCCCGCTGGCCGTGGATGACCCTTCCTCCTTTGGCTTATTGGAAATTGACTCTGATGATCCAGAAACTCTTCACAAATTTGAAATTCGCTGGGATAAAACAGGATTCCCGTCTGCTGACATTGGTCGCGGTCTTGTAGTCCAATACCCTCAAAATATGGAGCTAAACTCCTACGCCCCTTCCAGCAGTGAGGACAGGCTTCCCTGGGATTCGGGACAATTCCTGATTGATTTTCAAGAAGAGGTCCCCGACATCTCAGTCTACATTGTGAATGGAACGGTAAGACTGGGGGGAAATCTCACGCTGTCTCCTCTTGAATTTGATGATTTTAAACTTCCTGGAGATCTAAAGGCGCATAATGCCAATGTCACTGGTGACATCAAGGTCAATGATCTCATCGCGACAGGCCCTGGGGACGGCTCTGGAGGCATTATAAAAGGTACCAGACTTGAATATTGCGCCGGCCCGCCAGATTGCCAGCCAAAACCTGGTTCCTCCGAAGCCAAATTCTCAAACTACGGCATCGACCCCTTTCCCGCAGAGGATGAGTCAAAATCCACCCTGATCAACAGCCTGGAGATTCGCTCCAAGCTTGATGATACGGGTAAACTGCTTTTTGAAACCGACCGAGGTGAATTCCTCATAGACGGTCCCTTGCAGACATCGCAAACTTCCTTCGTCCATGTTTCGGGAGCAGATGGGTTTGTTTACGCGTCCGCGCTCAGGTCACCCTTTCCCTCCAAAGATAAAAATGGGAATATCTCCCGTCCCTATGTAATCGCTCCGGACAAGATTTCTGTTCTTGATTCTCTGGTCCTCATCACTGACACCACAAATCGAAACAGGGATCCCAAGTACCCAGCTTTTAATGAAATCTCGAAAGATAGGGACGCACTACGCTCCCCCCTTAACGCTTTTTCAGCGTTTGACCTGATTTCAACCATACCTATCTGTAGCGGAGTGCCTACTATCGCACCCTATTCAGCCCATTGTCAGGAAACCTGGTGTATGGCTCTACGTCCAGACTATTGCGCACAAGATCCCAATCCAAAAATTAGAGACAAGTACAAGGATATAGATCCCTGCCATGGAATCTCTTTCAATCAACTCAAGGGATATAGGCTCAATTGCCGTCCTGAAGAAATCATTAGCGATCACCCCAATCTTCAGACGGATGAAAATGATCCCGCTAAAGGTGCTAAATACTTCGTTACCAGCCATATCCATCAACTGCTCAATAACGCCACGGCTGAAACCCTGATCGAAATAATCAATGCCGCTCAGGCCGGCCAAACTCTTAACAAAAGGCTGTTACCCACGGATACAGTTAACCTGAATCTACCTAATACCCTGACTGGCACCAATGTTTTTGAGACAGTACACTCAGCTCACCAAATGGTTGCTTCCATCGACCAGGATATTGACGCCTACCTGGGATCCTTTATTGTTGGATTAGCACAGCCAGCCAGGCTGGGCAGTTTGAGAACTCATATCAGTCAGATAGATTTCCTAAAGGACCTCAATACCGTAGGCACTCTAAACCTTCACGCCGGCTCCACCATCCTCCATACATCAGCTGATCCTGCCAGACCTCAACGCCATGAGGTTCAAAAAGATGTAGATGTCGGCGGTAAGCTCATCGTTCATTCCAGCGTTTTTGAAACATCTGGAGATCTCTTCTTTGAAGACATTGACCTGGACCCCGCCAATGGACCTTATATGAACTTCATCGGTAGTGTGAATCTTGAGGGAAATCTACGCTTTCGCCCAGAAGAATTCCAAACCAATAGAAATTTATTGGGTTTGGACCAAACCATAGCATCAAAATTTATAGATCTTGATGATCAATCATTCTCAGTCGATCCAGATCAGTATTCTACGCTATCCTTTCTTTCTGTAACCGGGTCTTTCCGTGTATCTAAGCCTTCACGAGTACAGGGAGACCTGGTCATCCAACGGGACCTTTATGCAATTGAATCCCTTGAATCCGCAAGTTTTCTAAAGGCCTCAACACTCTCAGACCTGGATGATCCGCACTATTTCATAGATCCACCCGGCACTTCTCGAATCCGGGGACTGGTAGTTGAGGAGAGTCTTACCATTCAGGGAGATTTCACAGTAGATTCCACACTGCGTGTCACGGGGGTGGTAGATGTTAGCGGGTCATTTTTCAGCTCTGGGAAACTGGAAGTGCAAAATCCATCTAGCTCTGTTCTTTCTACCTACCTGGAGGATTCCTCTGACCCTAAGTACAAGGTGGATCCCACAAATCAATCTTTACTTAGAGAATTAGGTCTCAACAGTTCTTCAAATGTCGGGGGAGACCTCAGTGTTGATGGTCAAATGGAGATTCAAAATACGATGACTCATGAGGGTTCCGCCAGAGTTGTGGGACAAGTCCAGTCACAGGACAGAATTCTGAGTCCCAAACTGCTTGATTTTGAGGACTCAACCTATTTGGCTGACCCTTCACTTCAGTCAAGGTTTCATGCCCTCGAACTCATCAAATCTCTAAATGTTACGAACAGCACCTCATTATCATCCTCGTTAACCATTCTGGGGGAATTGCGATCTAACAGCTCTCTGAAGATTCTTACTGACCTTATCATTGGAGAGGATCTTACCGCTTTCAGCTCCCTTCAGATCTATCATACCTCCGGTTTGGGATTCTCAGTTGATGAGCTAGGAAACGCCACCGGTCGTTCCATCACACTAGATGAAAACGCATTTGCCCAAGATCTGGAAATAGGAGGCAATCTCAATCTCTCCGGCACACCAATCGAGTTCAATGCGGATAGCTCCTTCGAGAAACTAACCATTTCCACCCACTCACTAATCTCAAGACGCTCCAGCACATCCCTGGGATTTGAGTCCGCCGCGAGTATTGATAAAGACGGCAACCTAGAACTGCATCATGAACTCTTCCTAGAGGATGAGATGATTATCTCTGAAAACATAAGATTCCATGACGGAAACTCCCCTGACCGTATGGTTCTGAGTATCGTTAACTCCGCTCTCACCAGCGTTCATATCGGCCTCGACGGCCAGAAAGATCTGAACCTGTCAGGACTCTCCTCAAAGACCCTATCTGTCCCTACAGCAACCTTCTATCGATTTGAGGATTCCGATAACAGTGCCTACCATTTGGATCCAGCCAGTTCCACTCGTTTTCAAATTCTTGAAATTGAACATAGCCTCAGAACAGAAGAGTCACTTACAGCACCTTATTTAATGGATCTTCAGAACTTGTATCTTGTTGATCCTTCAGATAAATCACGTCTCCTCTCTCTAGAAGTCCTGCAAAATACCACCGCACAGCAAATCCAGGCGGCAAGTCTTCGGATTGACTCACAGAACCTTCTGCCCGGCAGCACCCTTGTAGAGGCCGGGTCCATGAGAATTACGAAGGGAGCTACACTAGGATTGACAGGACAGACCTATTTAGATGGATCTAACTTTCTGATTGGTTCCAGCAATGGGATCCGCATCGCTGACAACCGTTCCCTTGGTTCAGGCAGCACGATCACCTATGGCGAATTGAACAGCCTGATATCTGGTGCTAATGCTGATCATCTACACAGACATGATCTACTCGGTGGAGTTGAAATATACAACATAGCCAGGCAGGACATTGACAATCTCACCGGACCAACCCCGCAGACAACCTCCTCTACCAAAGGACTCTTTGGCAAAAATTTATTTACTTATCCAGGTCTTACAATCTCTATCAGACCTGTCTCCCACCAGACGCAATCGGCCTTGTTTTCTGTCAAAGATTCCTCAGGTAGTGCTGTGGTTCAGGCTTTTGCATCCGGACTGGTGGAAGCTGTCACATTTCAAGGAGCAGGACAGGGGCTTTCCAATATTTCTGGTTCCGGCACATCCAATGATGCTATCTCAGATGGAACCATCGCCTCAGATAAGATTCAAAACAACTCCCTCGGAGGAAGTGTTTTCGCTACTCAATTACTGCAGCTTTCCCATCTAAAGGATAGGGCTTTGGAGGCAAAACACTTCTTAGAGAGGTCTCTTGATGCCAATGTCATAGAGGATGGTTCTTTAGTTGGTGAGAATTTTCGAGACGACTCTATAGAAAATCTGCATCTCACCAGCGCTACCATAGACACCACTCTCATCGAAAATGGTTCCATCAGTTCGTACCACATCAAGACACGAACCATTTCGGCATCTCATATTTCACCCTCAACGCTGGATAATCGAGTATTACAGTCAGCATCTGTCCTGGGAGATCGAATCATTGACGGATCTATTCAGGCTCGTCACGTATCGACAGGAGCTGTGAATACAACCCGAATCACGACTAATGAATTACAAGGCTCCCTGTTTGAAGATAATTCGATTTCCACAGTAAAAATACAGACTGCCGCAATTCAGACCTCTTCCTTCGCCTCTCTGAGTCTGACCTATTCCGATTTCGCAACGAATTCCATCCTGAGCTCGAAAGTTGCCAGCTCCTCTATTACAGGGTCCAACTTTGCTTCTGGTACCCTTGACTCATCAGCTCTTGCAGCTAACTCTATCAATTGGATCAAGATTTCTTCCCTGTCCCTGCAAGCCGTAGATATTTCCACTTTAGCTATCCAATCTTCTTCTGAAGCAACACAACACAAGGTAAACCTCGCCGCTATTAATTCTGATAAGATCCTCGACCGAGAAGTTGAGGGAAGCCACTTTATCGCTGATAGTATTTTACTTAGCCATTTAGCGGCAAACGCTGTCTCATCCACTCATTTTCAGACTCAGTCAATTCTTGGAGAAGACATCCTTACGGGTACCCTATCCGGTCTAAAAATCAATGATTTATCCATCCAGACAGCTCAAATCGGTGATCAGGCCATCACCAAATCTGAAATCGCGAGTAGCGCACTTGATTCGAACTCCATTGCTAACTTAACTTTGTCGAGCGAATCCTTTCAGGATGGCTCCATTATACGTAGCAAACTAGCTTCAGATACTGTTGCCAGCCTGCACTTGCGCAATAGTTCTTTACTTGACAAGGACTTTGCTCTGAATGCACTAACCCAGAGCAAATGGAAATCGGACACGATCAACACAATCAAGATAGCCACTGGAGCTATCACTCTCCAAAAGCTTGCGACGGGAGCGGTACGTTCCCAGGAGGTTTCCTACCGTGCTGTCCTCACTTCTGCTATCTCCGCGAGCGCTATTCTCTCTACACATATACTCTCTAACCAGGTTACTCAGTCCAAGATTGCAAATTTCACCATCCTTGTTGAAGATATTGGAGATGCTCAGATCGATGTGAGAATCGTTGCTCCAGACTCGATTCTCACCACCAATATTCTTGACCTTTCAGTATTCTCCCCCCACATCTCCACGAATGCATTGAGCGGTGCGATTCTCTCGGAAGACGCGATAACACGGGCCAAAGTTCTCTCAGATCAAATAGACTCGGCACAGATCCTCGATGGGTCCATTTTCTCGGGCAATTTTTCCACTTCTGCCATCCTGTCCAATCACATAGACTTGGACACACTCTCTTCTCGAGTTCTAGGTACAGCACAGGTACTTACCACCCACGTCGCAGAAGGTGCGATTGGAAATTCAAGAATTCAGACCGATCAAATCAACAGCCGCATTCTGACACAGTCCTCCGTTATTGCAAGGCACATACTCACACACACACTCGGAAGCTCAAAGTTCGCGTCTTCAATCCTCACCGATGAGCATTTCCAAGACGGGGCTATCAGCCCGTCGAAGATCGCCACAGATTCGTTGGTGGAGACTGTTTTCCTCAGCTACACTCTCTTAGGAATTCATGTAATCCCATCTTCACTCACATCTGGCAGCCTGGAGGACTTAGCTATCACAAGTTCTCAAATCTCCAATGACACGATTTCCGGAGAGCATATTCTCGAGCTAAGTTTAACTGATCTGGAGCTTGCAACAGATGCACTGGATAATTCTGTCTTTCAAATCGACGCGATTTCCAGTCCCAATGTCCTGGATGAATCCATCCTTTCACAAGACATTGCTACCGGTGCTCTTCTGAGCACTCACATTGCTGCTGGGACGCTGCTTGACGAACACTTTGCACCCTCTTCCATTCTGACAACCCATATAGCGAATTTTACAATTGGATCAGGGGTTTTACAGAGTTCCAGCGTTACCCAGGCAAAGTTCGCTACCAGAACCAGTATCACCAGGGGGTTCCACTCTCTATCCGATACCGCCGTTTTATCGGACGCAACCTCCATGCTCTATCGAGATGACGGAAGTTTCCTATTCTTCTCACCCACCGTAGGTACCGTGGAAATCACGAGTCTCAGTACGCCATTTCAAAGGATCCTGGACTCTCAGCGTCTCAATGTATCCCTTTCAGCCTATAGTGACGGCAGAGTATGGGCTGTGACCTCAACACAGCTCTTAGGCTCTTTCTTTCAGGGAAGTGCTCTTCGGCTACTCAAGAATGAAGGGTCAACCATCACTCACATCTCTCTTGAGGATCGCAATCACGGTGCTCTAATCTCAAGTTCAAACGCTTACCTCACTTATGATGGCGGAGAAAATTTCCGTCTTGTCCGTAGCGGGTCGAACTTCCTAAGAGTTTATTCCAGATCAGAATTTTCAGATCTATGGGTGCTTTCTTCTGATGGCTCTCTTGCCTACACCACTGATTCGTTTAAATCTCTTACGTCTCTGGCAGTGCCCGCTTCCGCCTCTCCAATCGCGAACAATTCTGTTTTTACCATGACCAGTTCCAGTACCGGTTTTCTGGCTGCTGGAGATCGCATCTATAAGACCTCCAACAATTGGCAAACCTCAACCTCCTCATCATCCATTGGATCCTTTGAATTTGCTCATATTGATGAAGCCGGAAATACCGTGGCATTACTCTCGAACGGTACAATCAAACAGATCGACCCCGACCTTAATATTTCCGTTCAATCCTTCTCCCTCTTTTCCAATCCTGCCATAGAGGTAGCAATAGCGACCTTTTCAACTACATCCACCTTTTCATTCCTCTTTTCTCACAGTGGAGAGAGTGACAAATTTCTAGCCTTCACATCTGACGGGGGAGCGAGCTATTCCCTTGCTAGCATGGGCACCTCCAATCAAGACCAAAGAGCCGAAATTTCCTTTAGCGCCCATTCTGCAAATTCCTTGTATCTCTCCAGGGGAAATGAGGCTTATTACTCCACTGATTCAGGACAGAACTGGAACTCTGTTTCACTAAGTCCTCCCCTCTCAAGAATTGGGTCCTTAATTTTCACCACTGCCTCCACGGGTTTTGCCACTTTTCTGGAAGGAGGTACTGGTTCGGTTTATAAAACCCTGAATAGTGGCTCCGATTGGACAAAGACTTCTCTGGAGGGACTGGGCTTTCGGGCAGATATGGTGATGAAGGATAACAACAGCGGCTGGGTTCTTGGATTTGAGAGCAGTACCATATTCGGAACCGTTGATGCCTTTAACAGTTCTACCAGCCATTCCTTCCCCGGCATTTCTTTTGAGGATCTAACTTTGAATGGGAGTACGGCATACTTTGTCAGTAATTCATTAATTGCCTATTCTTCCAATCCTCAATCCACACCACAAACTTTGAGCACAACTCCAGAAATTTCATGGCAGAATATAGCCGCAGACGGGACCGGGGGAGTATTTCTCGCAAGCTCCAGTGCTGTTTATCACTTTTCCACCCCTGGAGCTGAGGGTATTAACCTCAACTACCCAACGATCAATTCTTCCATACAAGATTTATGTTCCCTGGATCAATTTTCCGTATTAGCGGCTGCGACGGGTTCAGATACCTATCTCACAAGGGATAAAGGAATCACCTGGGATCGTATTCTTCCCCTGGAATTCCACTCTCGAAGTTACAGCACCTGTCACTTTGAAGACGCGCACCACTTGTTCCTCGGCACTCCTGATGAAGGAATCATGGTGGCAAGGCTGGGTAAAGGGGTGGAAGGACAGCGAATTGCTCTTGGCTCCATGGACAACTCTCTATTGCAAACAGGCTTTGAAGGGGATCAGTTCATCGACGAGAGTCTTTCAGGTTCCAAACTGCAAAACGCCTCTCTTGACAGCTCAAAACTACAGAGTCGATCCATCCTCTCTGACAACCTCACTGACAATCTTTTTTCCTCTACGCATATCCAGGACGGAGTCATTCTAACCAGGAT
>Ga0257124_1002101_pt1 | contig 12363 bp, 6 predicted proteins | sample SI106_150metaG_FD_190154 | JGI IMG/M metagenome (GOLD analysis project Ga0257124, IMG submission 190154) | Marine microbial communities from Saanich Inlet, British Columbia, Canada - SI106_150 | ecosystem: Environmental > Aquatic > Marine > Inlet | place: Canada: British Columbia | collected...
GCTACACGAAGCAGCGCGGGTCCCTCCTATGGACTACCGGGACAACCGGATAAATCTCGCCCGGCATCAGCAAAAGTGGGCCACTTTTACTCCGCCCTAATGGTCTGAATTTACTCCGCCGTTGACAACCTGGATGGCTACCGCGCGACCCTGCAACGGATCATCGCCGACCAAGGCGTGCCCACGAAAGTGATCTACAACACCGCCCTGGCCACCTTTCAGCCTATGGGGAGCTGGACACGGATCTGTTTGAGCGGAATTTCCGGGTCAACACCACCGGATTATTGGGGAGCAGGTCGGATCGCCGCACCGCTGGGAAATCTGTTCAATTCTATTTGAAACGTCGAGGAGCCCTAAATAATATTAGCCGTATCGAAATTGCCACTACCAATGTTTTCAAATATGGCAAAGACACTAAGTTCATCTGTGTCAAAATCGGTGTCTGCTGTGGCGTCTTCTTGGTATCGAATAATTACAGCATCAGAATTTGAAGCAGAAGATTCATAAAAGATCAAAAGTGCGTCTGTATTATCACTTCCTGCTGCCACTTGGTTCCCCGCACCTGCGAGGTTTGAAACAGAGCTGGTACTTACGAGAATAGCTTGAACAGCCGTAATTATATCAGTCAGAACACCTGTTGTATCTTGTGCGGTAAAGTCAAGATCATTGCCAACATCAAAATTGATTAATTGTGAGGTTTCAAATTCAATTACACCGTTACTATCGTTAGATATAACATTTTCGGCCTTATTGCCGGAGCCAATTACCGTAAGCCCAAGATCTGCGGTTGGCGCTTTGAGTGTCCCATTACCAGACCTGAGATCGCTCTTATAATCAAACACATCAGTCGTATCTGCCGAACCTACAGTAAATCCATCAATTTCCATTGCGCCGAATGAGGTAGTGCTATTTGCACCCAAAGTCTGTCTGGTACCTGAACCATCATCCAGATGAAGTTCATCTAGCCTCAAAAATGTTAAACCGGAGACATCCCCATTATCGTTGAGTTCTATAAAATCATCTGGATTACCGTTAGAATCAACCGATCCGGTTATTGTTGTTAACCCTGGCGCAGTAGTTCCTGCATTTACTTTGATTTGCTGGAACGTACCTGACAGGTTGAAAATGTCTGAATTCACCACTTTGGTCAGGTTTATTGCCTCGATGCCAGTGAGTGTATCACCCCGTAAATCCAAATCTGTACCCGCAAATAAATTCAAAATATCTGATGTTCCATCACCAATAATTGTTGAAAAGCTGGCTAAGTCATCAGTTGCTACGCGAACAGAAACGCCACTATCCGAGCCGCCTCTCAGATCAAAAACTTCTGTAGTGGCAATACTAGTGTTATTTCTAGGAAAACTTAGTGTGCTGATATCAGTAGAATTAACAAATAGTGTATCCTCCGTTCCATCCCCACCTGAGAGATTAATACCGTCGCTGATGTCTGTGGCCGCATTGATCTCAAACGTATCATTGCCGGCGCCGCCTGACAGGGTGTCGTTTCCTCCGCCCATAATGAAGGTGTCATTACCGCCCTGACCGTTTAATGTATCGCGGCCACTGGAGCCGACCAATGAGCGGCCGATATTATCAAGACTAGAATCAAATATTCGCACGCCATCGCCAAAAAATTGTATCGCCTGAAGCGTGGAAACCGCCTGGCCAAGGCTGACATCTGTCAAGTTAATGCTGGTATTTGCTCCTTCAAGAATTATCCCCGTCACATCATCATCGATGCCATTGCCATTAATATCCACACCGCCAATGGAATTGAACCGGATGAAAAGGTCACTGAAAGCCGTGACAGTGGTATTGTCAGCGTAAACTCTCAGATTTTCTACACCTGCTACGGCGACAGAAAGACCATCGAAGTTTTGGAGTATGAAATTTTGACCGGCAGTCGTAGACGCAAGACCAAGCACAATAGTGTCTCCGACCGAACCATTGGCACCACCAGAGATTTGATCTCCTCCAAAATCACCAGGCTCCCCGACAAAATCACTCCTGCTAGTATCTGCGAAAGTAATTCGCGCATCACGGGGATTGGTAAAAACAAAAATATCGTCCCCTGGGCCGCCTTGAAGGATATCAAAACCGACTTTGGCAATTATGGTGTCGTTTCCAACACCGCCAAAAACAATACCAGTACCCCGTGATGCCGTGATTGTGTCGTTGCCAGCACCGCCGAGTACAATAGCGCCGATAATACGGGGATTATCGAGATCGAGCGAAACGTTACCTACCGTCAAATCGATCGCAGAGGATCCCCTACCCGAGAGATCAATGACATCATTGCCATTTGTGCCCGCACGAATGAACCCCAAACCAGTACTATCAGGACTTCCTACGCGTTGCTGAGTTCCGGCGCCATCATCGACTAGAAATTGCTCGACAGAGGAGGATTGGAGTGTGCTGGTTGCGCCAGACGCAGCCGAAAAACGTGAAAAACCTGTTCCAAAATCTACGATTAAGAGCGCATCATTTAGATTCCGAAATGTCAGCTGATCTTGCCCACGGCCTCCATCAATAGTGTCGTTACCACCTAAATTGGCTTGAGTAACAACAAAATTCGTATTGCCATCACCGCCAATTAATACGTCGTCTCCTCGTGTAAATTCCAGGTTTTCTTGAAATGTTGTAGCCGTGCCCTCGGACAGGCCGACGCCAACTTCGAGTTCAGAAAAAATTTCCTGGATGGCGGCTGCAGCCCTTAAGTTAGGATCAAACCCTTGAACGAATATATCATTTGCCAAAAAATCAAAGTTTTGACCAAAATCAATTTCATTGAGGTCGGTATCGCCAAATCCCCCTGATTCACCAAAAAATGACGCCGCTAAATTAGCCCGGAATGCGCCTTGATAAGCGTCATCAATTGAACCGCCCGCAGCCAGAATATCGGTAAAGGTCAATTCCACTTTGGAACCAGTGCCGGTAGCTAGTATCAGAGCCGTGAAGCCCTCGGTCTCGCCTGATTGGTAGGCAGCATCAAAAGTTTGCCAGACCGCATCCCGCGCAACGTCGAGTTCCTGATAAGAAGTTGCCTCATCACCAACTTGTGTGGATATCGCCTCAATAAGTGTGGTTCCCTCGGTAACGGATTGCTCTATGGATGCACGCGCATCAGCGATTTTCACAGCCGATGGCCCCTGGTAATTCTGATCAAATTCTCCTTGAACAGCCTGCTCCGCTCGGTATATGGCTTCCCGTTCCGAGACCCCTTCCTCCAACGCCTGATTGTAGGCCTCCTCTGCAACCGCCTTCTCTTCTGCATTCGTTCCCAAAGATTCTGCCGCGGCCGCAAATGCTTCAGATTCTGACGCTCCGCCTGCGACAGCCTCGTCAAAGACTTTTCGTGCCTCGACTTCTCTACGGGGATTTCTGTCGTCTTCTTCGGGATCATCAATATCAGCAGTTGCCTCTTTTTCTGCCAATTGATCCCCCTCGCCAACTGGTTCGCCGCCTTCACCGGGCACACCTTCTCTTAGTTCGCCCTCTCTCGGTTCACCTTCCCTCGGCTCTCCCTCTCTGGGCTCTCCCTCTCTGGACCCTCGCTCTTTGGGTTCACCTTCCCTCGGCTCTCCCTCCCTCGGCTCTCCCTCCCTGGGATCTCTCTCGCCTTCTTTACCTTCGCGCTCAGCTGCATCAGCCTCTCCTTCTTTACCGTCGCCCTCAGCTGCTTCAGCCTCTCCTTCTTTACCTTCGCGTTCAGCTGCTTCAGCCTCTCCTTCTTTACCTTCGCGTTCAGCTGCTTCAGCCTCGCCTTCTTCGCCTTCACCCTCAGCTGCTTCAGCCTCTCCTTCTTCGCCTTCACCCTCAGCTGCTTCAGCCTCGCCTTCTTCGCCTTCTTCCTCGCCTTCCTCGCCTTCTCCCTCTCCCTCGGCTTCGCCCTTCTCATCCGCCGCAGCATCATCCTCCTTGTCATCAGCCTTCGGCTCAGGCTTCGGCGGCAATACAGTGCTAATATTGCCGTACAGGCTCTGTATCTGAGACGCCGGCAATACCGTCGGGATCGGCGGGGCCGTAAACGCACTGCTAAGGTTGGTCGTCTGAAAAGCCTGGGACATGACTTGCGTGCCCGCAGCATTACTCACCGCAATCGCACCAACACCGCCATCAGCATCCGGCAACAGTGTCACCGAGTTGGCCGAACCCTCCGCAGCAGCCTTGCCCGCAACCGTCGTGCCGCGAACACCGATCGTGATAATCGGCGTCTTGACCTCCATCGCATCATCACCGGTCTTCGCGATCTTGCCGGAGACAAACGAAAAAACACCCTGAACAACGTTGAACGCACTCTTGCCCGTATTCGCTGCCGGGTCGAAAACCAGGTCATCAATAACCATGCGGCCCGATTCACCCAGCGCAAACGTCGTCTCGTCAGAGAACACGATGCCAATGTTCGAACCGCTCTCGGTCTCTACAATATCCCCGATGAAGACCTTCGTGCCCTTCTCCGCCTGAACGTTCGTGCCATCTAAACGGGTCAGAAAAACACGGCCCTCAACCTTATCAACATCACCAATAGACAAACTCTGGGTTTGGTTATTGGTGATATTACCTGTGTCAGGCTGTGCTTGAGCAAGTTGTATGTGGCCAAAATGACCCGGTGTAGAAGGACCTGCCAGGCGTGAAGCCAGATGGCCCTCAATCACCGCTGTGCCATCGCTGGTAAGAAGATCAGGCAGTTGAGCCTGGACAAAATAGTCCTTCACAACAACTGATCGGTTGCTCTCGGCAGCGTTGTCTGAAAGTAGAAGATCTGGGCCTAGCCGCTCGTAGCCGGCCTCAAGGACAAAATCACCGTTGGGAATGACAAGAAAATTATCACTAGCCTCAGCCCGCAAAACTGAAGGGGCCTCGGTATGATCTCTACCGAGGGCCGGACCAAAAATTTTTCCCGTGACGGTCATATTCTTATAATCCAGTGGCGGCGAGGCCTATTTCACCACCTGCAGACACCTGAAAACAATTGTAGTTCATCTAATTGTCTCTAATTATTTCTGACTTTTAATTTCTATATTTTCAGTTTTTAGGTCACCCATTATGAATAACATAGTATAAGCTGCCACAATTACTTGATTTTCTGCACTTGAAGCATCTGAAGAAGCATTAATTTCAACCGTCTCGCCCGACAGAACATCAAGCAAAGATCGCCGGCCTAGCCGGCGTTCTTTGCGGGCTAATCGCAAAAATTCACCTGAAATATTTGCCTGGTTACGTAAAAATTGTGCGTTTTTTTCCGTTATTTTCAATTGTTCGTAAGCATTCCGAGCTTGCTCTTCAACAAGATTTTCAGCATCCATCAAACGATTAGCGCCGGCAAAGTAATTAGCCTTGACCGCCGCCAAATTGTTGAAGCTCGTTGCTCCTAAATTGAAGGTATATTTTAACTCCCCCTTAATCAAATGTTCAACGGCGGTACCTGATGTGCCAGAGACATCGTGCTTGTATTTTGTTTCTAGAATTAGATTTACTGTCGGGGAAAATTCTGCAGCTCGTGTTTGCTTAACAGCGGCACGCGCCGTATCGCGGGCAATCGTAAGCGCTCTTACTTGGGTATTGTTTTTTAGGGAACGCGAAATAGCAACATCTATGCTGGTCGGGAGCCGGTCAACCGGAATAGCTAATTGTTCTAATTTCTGGTTCCTTTCAGGTAGGCTGCCAAATACGCTCCTATAGCGGTTTTCCGCAGAACTACGAGCACCTTTTGAAAGTGTATAACGAGCCTCAGCACCCGCAAGCTGGGCCTTAGCTTGCAGTACGTCCGTTGAGAAACCTGAACCAATAGAAACACGGGCATCCTCAAGTTTAGCCTGTCGTTTTATGTTAGATACGGACTGTTTCGCGTAGCCCTCAATTTCAATTGCTGAAATTAGACCCACTTGAGCGGCAATCGCTTCTAATAAAACTCCTTGTAATACTGTGTCGAGCGCAAGATTTGATTGGCCTAACTGAAGTTTAGCTATTTCCAACGCACTTGATTTAGCGCCAAAATCCAAAATAGGCTGAGTTATTGTTAAATCCAACTGATGTGGAGGCATGCTAGTATCCCGCTGTGATACGGCACCACCTCGTCCTTTTGCAAGATTGCGTTTTTCATAACCATAAAACGCGGTAGTGCTAAACTCAGGAAACCAAGCCTTTTTAGCAACAGATAATTGTTCCTCAGTAGCCTTAACAGTATTCTTTGCGGCCAGTATTCGTTTGTGAGTTTTTATTAAAACGTTTACTTTTTCTATATAGGTTTCAGAATTACCCTGAAATACGATACCAATAGAAAATAATGAACTAATTATTATTACAATAAGTGTCTGAATATAATTATTTACCATGAATATTTTCGGGTTATATAACTCGCCCCTATTTAAGGCTTTCATCGGTTCTCATTTATAAGCCTAGATCCTGCGATGACTTTACGACAAATCACAAGGTATTGAATATTACCTCAAAAAACCGGCATTAACAAGGCTCGATGGGCCCTCTGTCAGTGGCGAATGATATATCCGGATTTTGTAGCAGACGATATGTCCGGTCTTTGGAAGTGTTCCAAGGGCTTGATAAATATCGCATGCTACCGGAGAAATACGGATGGCGCGGATTCACGCCACCCCCCTCCTGGCTCAACGCCGTCGAGGGCTTCTTCGCCAAACTCGCAAGACGGCGGCTCAAACGCGGCGTCTTCCACTCTTTCGTTGATCTCCAGGCCACCATCAATCGCTTCATGGCCGAAACCAACAAAAACCCCAAACCCTTTACAAGGACAACCGACCCAGACAAAATCATCGCTACCGTGAAAAGAGGGTACCAAGCGTTAAACTCCATCCACTGATTTACAATAGGGCGAGTCAAGTGCTTCAAGTTGCAAGAAATATTCGTCAGAAGTTTCGTTTAGGCGCATTTAAGTCCTGGTTTGGACGCGGTAGGGGCATCGGATTATTATTACTCCTTTTACTAATTGGTATCCGCTCATGGGATCCGTCAGCAGTTCAGTTACTGCGTTTTAGGACCTTTGACCTTTATCAAAATCTACAGCCGCGAGTGGTGCCTGATGGGGGACTTCCATATTGTGGCGGTTGCCGCGTCGTCATTGTTGATATTGATGAGAAGAGCCTGAAGGAACTGGGGCAATGGCCTTGGCCACGGCATTTACTTGCAGACCTTGTTGTAAAATTGAACAAATTGGGCGCTGCTGTAATCGGGTTCGACATCATTTTTCCCGAAGAGGATCGTTCATCCCCCCACCTTTTTGCTAAAGGTACTGCGAACCTAAGCCAGTCGACTTTTAACGAATTATCCCGCATGCCAAGCAATGACCAAATATTTGCAAGTGCTATTAAAGGAAGGCGCGTGGTGCTTTCCCAAAGCGGGATAAATCAAACAGAAAAGGAGCACAGTGGATCACCAAATCTTATTTCGGCGGCGTTTATTGGCGGGGACCCTCGCACCGCAATAAAGAAATACCCAAGTCTGTTGCGCAATATACCCGTTCTGGAAAAATCAGCCGACGGTCTGGGCATAATTTCGATCAGTTCGGAACATGACGGCGTGGTACGGCGTGTGCCGGCAATTATTGCCGTCGGGAATAAGGTGCATTCTGCCCTCCCTATAGAAATGCTTAGGGTTGCAGTCCAGCTTTCTACTGGGAAGCGCCGTAGCCCGATCGTACGGTCAATCAAAGAGGCGGCAACTGGAAATGTCTTGGTGGAGAAGGTTCAGCTATCGCGCAATTTCTCCGTGCCGACTGACCGCCGCGGAAATATCAACATATTTTTTAGGCAGCATGACCAAGACTTATACGTATCCGCAACAGATATTCTCAGCGAAAAAGCACCAGCAAAAAAGATATCTGGAAATTTTGTGCTTATCGGAACCAGTGCTCTTGGCTTAAAGGATATTAGGTCTACACCATTAGACCCGAGTATTCCTGGTGTCGAAATTCATGCCAATGTCTTAGAAAATGTTCTAACAGGAAATCAATTGTCGCGACTTCCGGACTCCACCGGGATAGAGATTTTAGAGATATTTATAGCTGGTATTCTATTAATAATATTAATGCCAATTACTGGTGCCTACTGGTCTCTTATCGTTGTTGTATCATCGATAGCTATTTTAGGCGGGTATACCTGGCAGGAATACCAGGCACAGGAATTAATTGATCTTTCTTACCCCATTCTGTCTAGCTTCCTAATTTATGCCGTTTTGGTTCTGATGAATTATGCCAAGACGTCTTCCGAAAAACGTCAAATTCGGAGTGCATTTAGCCAGTATCTGTCACCGGCCTTGGTTGAACAGGTGGCGGGTGATCCCGAACGTTTGAAGTTGGGTGGGGAAATGCGTGATATGACTTTCCTTTTCTGCGACGTGCGTGGCTTCACAACAATTTCAGAAAGCTTCAAAAGCAACCCACAGGGCCTGACCCGGTTGGTCAATCGGTTGCTAACACCATTGACCGATGTAATTTTGGCTCGAAGCGGCACCATCGATAAATATATGGGCGATTGCATCATGGCATTCTGGAATGCTCCACTTGACGATCCAGGTCATGTTAAGCACGCATGTGAGTCGGCGTTGATCATGTTCCACGAACTGGACGATTTGAACCGGGAACTCGAGGAAGAGGCACGTGCGGAAGGTAAAGAACCACTGCCACTAAAGGTTGGGGTCGGGCTCAATACCGGTGAATGTGTCGTGGGCAATATGGGTTCAGAGCAGCGTTTCGACTATTCGGTGCTTGGTGATGCCGTCAACCTGGCGGCGCGTCTGGAGGGCCAGTCAAAGAACTACGGCGTTGACATTGTGATTGGTGAAAATACCTACGAAGTCGTCAAGCAGAACTTTGCTACCATCGAACTCGATTTGATCGCAGTGAAGGGCAAGGAAGAGGCCGTGCAGATTTACGCTCTGCTAGGTGACGAGAAACAAAAGGATGACGCTTCGTTCCAGAAATTATGTGAACAGCACGAAGCCATGCTGCGGACCTATCGCGCACAGGATTGGGACGGCGCGCGCAGGCTAGTTGAGGACTGCCGGTTACTAGATACACGGCTGGAGACCCTCTATGAATTGTACGACGAACGCATCGACCAGTATCTGCAAGAGCCGCCTGGGGAGGACTGGGGTGGTGTCTATGTAGCAACGACAAAATGAAGAAAAATTATTCCAAGAAAATTGCCGCAATTTCTATCTTGTTGCGAGAAAATACTAGAAATTTTACCGTTCATGAAGAGCGGTAACCGGAATGTTCATGAATGGGCCAATAAAATACTCAAGAACCGATCGGTCTCCTGTGCGTATGCTGCATGTCACCTGAATTCCTGGTAGCAACGGGTATGTTTTACCTTTAGAATTAAAAAATTCACTCTCCAATTCTATTGTTATTAAATAAAATGGTGTCTTGTCACCCTCGCGAATACTATCAGGACTGATGTGAACCACGCGCCCTTCAAGCTGACCGAAATTTGCTGCATCCGGTGTTAAAGGCCGCACCTTAGCAATTTGCCCTGAACCAACATAAATAACTTCTTGAACTGCAAGTTGCGCCTCAATCAATAGCTTATCGCCTTCGGGAACGATATCGACAACAGTGCCACCGGGTTTAACTATACCTCCTATTGTTGAATGGTAGAGATACTTGACCAAACCATCCACCGGGGCTCGGAGCACCGTTCTTTTCAGGCTATCTTTTAATTTTTTTCTACGCTGTAACAATTCTCGGTACATTGTATCAGCCTGATCTAATTCACTCCGAGTTTGGGTGAGGTAGTGATCTCGAAGCGTTAGCATTCTTACTTCAGCTTCTGATTTTGCAGCCTCTATTCTCTTAACTGAAAATGCCGCTTCGTTTAACTCGCCATTCAAGAGCACCCTCTCTTTTAACAACTCTAGATGTGTCATACGATTTGTCAGATTTTCTTTCATTAAACTGTCGCTAATAACTATCTGTTCCCTAATCAATCTTAAACTTTCGGTAATTTTTGAAATTCTCGCCTGCATTTCCTTTGCTTCTTCTTCTCTTTGTGCAACAGACAGCCTCTGCGAAGAAATCAGATTTTTTATGTGGCTCTGCTTCGTGTTGAAGTGTTCTATAGCAGCGGAAACGAGGTCCCCATGTTCATTAACTAAATCCTGTTCGAATGTTATACTATCGGCCCTATCTAATTCTGCCCTTAAACGTGAGAGGTCAATACGTAAAGTTACTATATGCACATCAACTTCTTTTAAGTCTGCACTTGAGGCTGTTCCTTCTAAAACAACAAGAGGTGCGCCCTTCTTTACTCTTTCACCTTCTTTAAAGTTTATTGCCCGGATAATACCGCCCTCTAAATGCTGGACAGTTTTTATTTTCGATGAAGGTACAACAATCCCTTGAGCTACGGTCACTATATCAATGCGCCCAAAATATGCCCAAACAGCTAAAATTACTAAGCTGATAGAACAAATCACAAGAAACGAATGCCCAGCTACAATTGATTGAGAATGATTTTTTGTATCGCCTAGTGTCATTTATGGAACATCGTTTTTACTAATATCTTTAATAATCGGTCGAGGCCGTTCATCTAAGTCAAGGAAAAGGTGTGCCCCGCGGATAATTTCCCGATCGTGAGAGCAGGCAATGATCGTTTTACCATTGCGTACCATATCATTCATAATTCTATAAACGTACGACGCTCCGATAACGTCGATGCCCTCAGTTGGCTCATCCAAAATTGCCAGGGGACCATCATGAGATAGGGCCCGCGCTAAGGCAAGCCTACGCCTTACGCCAAGTGAAAAATTAGTGCCCGCTTTTCCGACTGGCTGATCTAGACCACCAGGGCTTTCGTCGGCTAGCGATTCTAGTCCCACGTCCACCAATAATTTCCTAATTTCTTGGGCTGTTAGATCTGGATTAAAGGCGTTAAAGTTTTCTCTGATTGACCCATTCATAAAATAGGGTTCCTGAGGAAGATACATAATTTGCTGGCGCCACCAGTCTGGCGCGATTTGCTGTAAATCTATTCCGCCCGCGAGTATTTGGCCTTTACTTGGATCAAGTAGACCAGTTAATAATTTAGCCAACGTTGTTTTGCCGCTGCTATTTCGTCCTGATATACATAGAACTTCGCCTGCGTTAACAGAGAAATTTATCTCATCGATCAATGTTAAGCCCAAATTTGGATACGTAAATGTCATATTTTTGACTTCGATATTGCCGGAGTATTTATTGATCGCCGTACCACTTTTCCGTTCTCGTGGAATTTGTACAAAATCAGCTAGTGATCGCCTGGCCTGTCCTGCCCGTACCCAGCCATCCACTTGTTGTGATAATCCGACAATTGGCATTAAAGCGCGTGCGGCCAAAATATTGGCGCCAATCATCGCACCTACATCAAGATTTCCGTCTACAACCAATAACGCACCAACAGAAATAATTATAACAGTCAGCAATGCAGTTGCGCCTCTAATTGCTGACTGTATGCGGTTTTGCCGATCCCAAATATAACGGCTCAAGGTATGTATTGAATTTGTAGCTGCTGACCAGCGCGCCTCCATATAATTAGAGCGATCAAAGGCTCGAATGGTATCTGGAGATGAAACAGATGCATCAATGACCTGGGCCCTCAAACCACTAGCTTGACGCAAATTCTGAGTAATTGCCCTGAGACTTAGAATTCCGGTTAGAACTCCTATGGATACCGCCGTAACAAAAATCAATGTTATATAGCACAAAATCGGATTTAAGAAATAAAGCGTAGATATAAATATTAAGGCAAAAGGAACATCCAATAATAAACAAATATTTGATGGCGAATATACTTGCCTAATTGTCTCGGTACTTGAAATTATATCCCTGATAGCTTCACCTGGAAATTGTGAAAAATAGAATGCTTTGCTATTTTTTATTGCATCGAAAGTATTTATATCTTGTTTTTTATCTGCATTCTCATTTAGGGCCTCCGCAAATCGATAACGCACTCGTCGAAAAACATATTCTAGTGATATTGCAATGACCGTACCTATTGCCAGTGTCGCAAGTGTGGTATCGACTCCATGAGCTATATATCGGTTTAGAACTAAAATGACAAAAATTGGAGATACTAAGGCGAGCAAGTTCCCGAAAAGAGATGCCAAAAGCATTTCTCCGAATAAGATTGGTCTGGATGATAATCGTTTTATTATTTCTAGCATCTGACTACGTTATCAAAGGTGGTGCCTAGCGTCACTGCCTCATATTAATCAATAAATTCGAACAGGTCTTAACCCCCATTTCCCAGATGAACTCGTTAATCGATGCCCTGAGATGGAGATTATGCTATAAGAATCAATATGTTGAGGAGTTGATGGAGTGGTTGGCATGGCACACCCGATGGGTGAATCGAA
>Ga0257124_1002109_pt1 | contig 12305 bp, 10 predicted proteins | sample SI106_150metaG_FD_190154 | JGI IMG/M metagenome (GOLD analysis project Ga0257124, IMG submission 190154) | Marine microbial communities from Saanich Inlet, British Columbia, Canada - SI106_150 | ecosystem: Environmental > Aquatic > Marine > Inlet | place: Canada: British Columbia | collected...
TTCCAAATGGAAGAATTATTAGACGATAAAATCCCCTGGTCCACATTGAGTGGGGATGGAATGTTATTCGTAAAAAGTTGTCCTGTTCCCAAACCCTGAAACCCTTTAGGTTGCATTTTGGATGTCCATTGGGCGATGGCATTTAATCCAATATTCGATTCCAACGCCGATGTGACCCACCAACCAATATTTCTTTCTTCTACCAGTTGAATCCATTTTTTTGATTCAAAAAATCCGCCTAACAAGGTTGGCTTTAAAACCAAATATTGGGGGATTACTTTTTCTAACAATTTGATTCTATCCTTTTCATCAATAAGTGGAATCAATTCTTCATCTAACGCAATTGGGACTTGTGATTTTTGACATAACTCTGAAAGCAATTCCCACTGCCCTGGCTTAATCGGTTGCTCGATAGAATGAAGATCAAATTTAGAAAGTTTTTCCAATTTTACCATTACATCATTTTCTGTAAATCCACCATTAGCATCCACGCGGAGTTCTAATTCATTTTGATCAAATCTTGACCGGATAGATTGTAAGATTTCTAATTCTTTATCAAAATCAATGGCACTAATTTTCATTTTGATGCACTTCCATCCTTCGGCTAATTTTTCTTCCACTTGGCTAACCATAAATTCTGTATCACCCATCCAGATTAAGCCATTTATATCAATTGATTTGAAATGGCTAAAATAATGTTGTCCACCGCCATTATTCAGATCTAAATGAGCCATTTCCAATCCAAATCGTATGGATGGAAAATCTGAAAGAAGTGAAAGGTCGGTTAAAAAATGGTTTAGATCTTGGCAGATTTCATCCAGTTTAGATTCTATTTGATCGAAATTGTCTAAACTCAATCCTGGCAATGGTGCGCATTCACCGATGCCGGTTCTCTCTTTATCGGTTAATGTAATGATCCAAATATCTCTGGTTTTCATGACTCCGCGAGACGTGCCTGCAGGCTGTGTAAAATTCAGCGTTCGTTTTGTCCAACCGGCTTTCATAAAATATTAAGACCAACCACAAATATTATGGTAAACATGAATGTCGCAATGGCCTGCTTTTTCAAGTATGGATCAAATGAAGTATGATCTTTGTTCCTTAATATTTCCCGTGCCGGTTTTATGAATAAAATAAATCCAAATAGGAAAAACCAAATGGCATTAATAGCCGGGACAGTATATAGAACAATGAACAGTATGCCGATAAAATTCAGCATAAAATGATAGCGTTTTGCCCAAGATATTCCGATTCGCACTACCAATGTATTTTTCCCGGATTTTGCATCCGCTTCGTGGTCACGCATATTATTTATATTGAGAACGGCTGTTGTAAAAAATCCAATAGCCGATGCCGGCAACAATAAATTCAGATCAAATAAATGGGTATGTAAAAAATAAGATCCGACAACACCCAGCCAGCCAAAGAATAGAAAAACAAAAAGATCACCCAAACCGGCATAGCCATAGGGATTTTTCCCCATAGTATATTTCACTGCTGCGCCCATGGCGGCAAGGCCAAGAATTGCGAACAAGCCCCCTCTATGTAAGTCCAAACCTTTAGTGCCTTCATAAATAAGCCATACGCCAAACACCGAACATAATAATGCAATTAACCACATAGCTTTCACCATTTCATCTTTGGTAATTAACCCCGATTGCAGAGTTCTGTCCGGACCAACCCGATTATTATTATCCGTCCCCTTTACAAAGTCACCGTAGTCGTTGGCCAGATTAGAGAGAATTTGGAGAAACAGAGTTGTTACCAAAGCCAATACAAAAACCGTTAAATTAAATTGACCATCCCTGAATGCCAGCCCGCTTCCCATAATGATACAAGAAAAGGCTAATGGTAAGGTTCGTAATCTAAATGCGTTAATCCATTTCATTGCTTTTACAACAGAAACACTGAGTTCATTATTGAAATATTATTTTTTTCTGTGTTCTCTGCGACTTCGCAGTTATCAAGGGAATTTAGGATACTTTGAAAAATCAGGCTTTCGTTTTTCCACAAAGGCATCCCGACCTTCCTTTGCTTCGTCAGATAAATAATAAAGAAGTGTTGAATTACCTGCTAATTCCTGGATTCCTGCTTGCCCGTCCAATTCTGCATTGAATGATGCTTTTAACATTCGGATGGCCATGGGTGATTTCTCTTGGATTTTCTTTGCCCATTCGATGAATGTATCTTCCAACTCATCCAAGGGAACCACTGTATTTACCAATCCCATATCTAACGCTTGCTGTGCATTGTATTGATCACATAAGAACCAAATCTCCCGGGCTTTTTTCTGCCCTACACTTCGGGCCAAATAGGATGCACCAAAACCACCATCAAAGGACCCTACTTTTGGACCGGTTTGACCAAACATGGCATTTTCTGCCGCAATTGTTAAATCACATACCACATGAAGCACATGTCCCCCACCAATGGACCATCCCGCCACCGCTGCAATCACCACTTTTGGGATGGAGCGAATTTGTTTTTGTAAGTCTAATACATTCAACCGCGGAACTTCATCCTTGCCCACATAACCACCATGACCGCGAACACCTTGGTCACCTCCACTACAAAAGGCTTTGCCACCTTCTCCAGTAAAAATGATAACATCAATATTTTCATCATCGCGACAAATGTTCATGGCATCAATCATTTCTTTCACTGTTCGTGGTGTAAAGGCATTGTGTTTTTCCGGACGGTTGATACTGATCTTGGCAATCCCTTCAAAGAAATCAAACTTGATCTCATCATATTCTCTGATCGTTTCCCAATTTTGTTTCCAATTCATATTATTCTCCTTATTCTTGCCACGAAGACTCAAAGACAAAAAAATTTATAATTGTTTTTCTTCATGTCTTGGTGCCTTAGTGGTAATTCTTCTAAATGTTTCTGTGTTTGTTTTCATATCTGTAAATATTTCCAAGATGCCAGATTCCCACCCCGTAATTTCCTCTATTGATGACGCACTTTGATAATTCATGTTGAATTCTTTTGCTGTGATTTTTGCAGTTCGTTGGTGTTGTGTCGTAAATAATTCTGTTAGGTGACCTTGTGATGATGGCCCGGGAATCATATTAAATATGCCTCCGCCGGAATCATTCAAAATAACGATTTGCAGATTCGTTGGAAATTCATGATTTAACCAAAGTCCGTTTCGATCATAGAAAAAGGAAAGATCCCCCACAATTAATGTATGTTTCCGTTTAGGTTCTGCCAATGCATGACCAACCGCAGTGCTCACAACACCTTCAATACCAGATGTGCCCCGATTGCACCAAACATCAATTGTGGAATCATTCAATCCAATAAAATTTGCGATACGAACCGGCATACTATTCCCCAAGTGAAGAACACTGTTTTTCGGTAAATCCTGAATCACTTTCTTGACAGCAGAGAAATAATTGAAATCTGATTCTTCTAATAGGTCGCGCAACTTTTCGTTTACCATTTTTTGCTGATCTAATAATGAAGAAGAATAAGCGCTCTTATCATTTAATATTCTTTTGATTTCTGTGCCTTTTGTGGCTAATCGATTTTTTTGCTTTTTTTCAATCCATTCCAGAAAAAATACATCCGGTGAAATAGCCACTGTTTGGGTAAGTGATTGAAAAGGATTACCCGCCATCCCCAATCCTATATGCCAATGAACTTTTGGTTTATGTTTTCTTAAATAGAGTTTCAGATTTTTTGAAATCACGGATCGCCCTAAGGTAATCAAAAAATCCGGCATCAAAGATTCATCATCGGTTTTGAAAATTAAATCTGATGATTTAATGACGCCTTCTACACCATGAAGATTGGAAATAACATCCCCTGTCACCGCTACATCCAATTGTTTAAGCAATTCAACTAATTGTGAATTCGGTTCCAATTGCCCACCTAACACTAAAACTTTAGCTGATGAATTCAAAATCGACTCAAACTCAATCCAAACCGCATTTTCAATTTTGTTAATTTTATCTTTGCTCTGTGCTCTCTGTGTCTCTGTGGCTAATACATTATCATCCAAAGATTCTGGATAAAACGGCTCCCGAATTGGAATATTTAAATGCACGGGGCCGCCCGCTTCATCTAAAGCCAAAGTCAAAGCTTCTACCCCAATTTTCACATTGTTTTCATTATAATTAAAACTGCCTTTTAAATGGGGTTCATATATCTTTTCTTGATGAATCGTTTGTCCATCCCATTGATCGATCCATTCCGGTGGTCGATCAGCCGTTAAGACAATTAAAGGGACATTTTGATAAAATGCTTCAGTGACAGCTGGCGCAAAATTCAATGCTGCAGTTCCAGATGTACAAGCCAAGACCACTGGCTTCCCAGATTGTTGCGCCAAACCCAATCCAACAAATCCAGCAGATCGCTCATCGTTGATCGAAATGGTTTCAATATCTGGATGCTTCCCAAACCCAATGAGTAATGGCGCACAACGAGATCCAGGACAAACCACCGCATTCTCCACACCAAATTGGGCACAGATTCCCACCAAATCATAAATATGTTGGGTGTTTTGGATTGCTAAGGAGTTTTCCAATTATATCTCCGAGTCTCCGGATCTCTGTGACGAAGAACTTCCATTCATCACATCCAACAATGTTTGGCATTTCAAAGTCGTTTCATCCCATTCTTTTTCTGGGATAGAGTCGTGGGTAATTCCCGCACCTGCATAAAGCACAGCCCGTGTCCGCAGAATTTGCATACATCGAAGATTAACATAAAGGCGGGTATTCCCATCCATATTTACCGGACCTAAATAACCGCTGTAAAACTCTCGATTCAAATGCTCGTTAGCAGTAATGAATCTCAATGCCGAAAATTTTGGCATTCCACAAACAGCCGATGTAGGATGAAGTAAATTCAACATAACCGTTCCCAATTCAGGGAAATGGACTTCATTTAAATCCACATTAAATTCCGTTTTAAGGTGAATCATATTTCCGGCTCGAACTGATCGTGGGCCCGTTTCCACAAATTCTCGAAGTCGAATCGTTTTAAATTGTTCAATAATATAGCGACTTACCATAGCCTGTTCTTCAATTTCTTTCTGATTCCAAGCCGCATCAGATACATCTTTTTCTAAAGGAAATGGTTGAGTTCCCGCCACTGATACTGTTCGAAAATGATCATTTGTAGATTCAATTAACAGTTCTGGTGTCACACCCATCCACGTACCACGATCTGGGATGGAAACTAAACTTACAAAGGCATCAGGATATGCTTTTTCCAATCGATTAAATTGATTAATAATATCAAAATTATCTGATAATGGTTCATCATAAGTTCTGGCAGTAACCACTTTATCAAATTCCCCTTCTCCAATCGCCATAATTCCATTTTGAACCATTTGAATAAAATGTGTTTTTTCACCGGAGATCTCCGTATCTGGGCGGGTATTTAAATGATATGGTACTTTATCATTTTTACCAAAACTTTCGTGTCCCCATGGATCTCCAATTTCTATTTTCCAATTACTATTTTTACCATCGGAAGCAAGAATATCCGTTTTTAAAAATAGCGTTTCATTTCCTTCTGGGTTCATAAATGGACTTATAATAAACCCGGGATCCGTTGTTTGAAGATCAATGCGACCTTTAGATGGGGACCCAGAAATATCTGCAAGAAAAAAAGTTCTTTCCCCATTTGGGCATCGCCACATAGCGATGGAACCTTTTTTGGCCATCACGCTTAACCAAAGGGATTTTATATCAATAGATTTTTTAACAAGGTTCTCATGCATAATGAGTTATCCCTTTTTTACTACAGCAAGTGTTAATCGTGAAATGCAAACTAATTGGTCATTTTCATTACGAATCCGAATATTCCACACTTGAGTTCTTTTACCAATATGAACTGGCGTCGCAACGCCAAATACCCATCCAGATTTTGCACTTTTGATATGGTTGGCATTTATTTCCGCTCCAACCACAATTTCGTCGGGATAATTTACGTGGAGAGTCCCGGCAATGCTGCCCAATGTTTCTGCAAAGGCAACAGATGCACCGCCATGCAGTGTACCCAGTGGCTGTTTTGTACGGCTATCAACAGGCATTTTTCCCACAACTTTTTCTTTTGTAGCAGCCGTCACAATGATACCAAGATTTTGAGCTAAAGTGTCTTTTTCTAGGTCTTTTATTGATTGTAAGAATTCATTATTAGTCATTTTCTTTCTCCGTTTAATTTTTTATCCCTAATCCTTTTTTTCCCAATATACAGAGTACAAATCCCAAATGTCAGTGGGATTGATTTACAGTTTTTTAATCCTACCGACTCCATAAGTGATAGGAATTCTTTTCGGGTTGGGAAATTCATAATGGAGTCAGCAAGATATTCATAAGCTGCAGGATTTTTTGTAAACCATTTTGCTAATTTGGGTAAAACTCCATTGAGATAAAAACTATAGGTGTTTCGCCAAAACCCAGGTTCAGGTGTAGTGAGTTCTAAAACCATCAATTGACCATTGTCCACAATGATTCTCTTCATTTCGGTTAATGCTTTCACTTTATCTGGGATATTCCTTATACCAAAAGCAATGGCGGTCACATCAAAAGAATTATCATCAAAATCAATTTGTGTTGCATCCCCCCACTTGAGTTCCACACGATCATTTAAGTTTTGAAAGCCAACTTTTTCAATTCCCTTATTCACCATTTCTTGGACAAAATCAACTCCAGTTACATTTACATTCGGATAGTTATTGGCACAATCCAAGGCAAGATCACCGGTGCCGGTGGCCACATCCAAAAATCGATTGGTTTTGAAAAAGTTCATTTCAAAAACAGTTCGTTTCCGCCAAGCCACATCCCGCCGACCGGATAATACCCGATTCAAAAAATCATACTTATCTGTTACAGATGCAAATATATCCTTTACAATTCCAATTCGTTGATCGTCGTTCATTTCCCGAACCGATGGATATTCCACACTTTTCATTTTTGCGTCTTCGCTTTTCACTTAAGTCCCTTTGTAAAAAATATTGTAATCCCCTTCACCCACTCATCTCTATTAAACTGATCTACATCTCCATGGGATTTTGCTTCGTGGTAATCTTTCAAGAATCGGTTCAAAATTGAATCTAGGAAAAAGACCGCTTGTCCTTTATCCAGATTGGGATCCAATTCATTTCGATCCATGGCATCTTGGATTATCTCACCCAAATAGTCATTAGATAGCACTTGTAATTCCGTAACGATTTTCTGACGATTTGGAGAATCAGCAGAGTAAATCAGCCGAAAATAAATACGAGCCAATCTTGGATGATCGGTGATGAATTGCACACCCGAATCCACGATTTTGGTAAGTCGTTTTTCGAATGGCAAATCGACTGTCTCATCCCGGACTTTCCGTAAATAAGCCTTTACTTCGCCTATTGCAAGATGATAAATATAGTGGTAAAGACTACTTTTCGTTTTAAAATAATTAAAAAGCGATCCTTTGGCAATACCAGCTCGTTCCACCACCTTATTCATGGAGGCAGTTTCATAGTTCCGTTCTGAAAACTCAACTACGGATGCATCTACGATCCGCGCCTGTTTTTCTTTAGGCAATTGTTCAAATTTGTTTGTTGATGAAATCATAATTAATATAATAATGACCAGGTGGTCAATTTAGCTTTTTCATACATAATAGAAAAGAAAAAGCCCCCAAATATTTGGGGGCTTTTAATATAGAGACTATGGAAAGCTTATACTATTTATTAAAATGCATAGCGGATTTCAGCAACAGCTAACCGGCGTGTAGCTGGAGAGCCCACCATTTGTCGAGCTTCAGTGTCCGTTACATTATCCACCGTCAAGTTAACCAGGATTTTTTCCGAGACATCGTAACTAATACCCAAGTCAATGAGAGTATAACCGCCCAAAGGACCTTCATCCATAAAGTATGGATTACCAGTGATGCTGATTCCTTTTCCTTCAGCTGTGGCACGATGGTTGCCGGAAATAAAATCAAATTCAGAAATAGATGCATTAACAATACGTGCTTGTTTCTCTATCGGTAATCTTTCAAATGGATTCATATTGTTTAATCATTTAATAAATGTACAGTAACCAGATGGTCATACTATGGTTTTGATATCTTAAATCAATATAATTTTCTTACAAAAGGTATACATGTAAATATTTTACTTGGCAATTACATATTATCGTAATAAGTTCATATATTGAACATATGATTCATATATTAAACAAACCCGCTAATCCAGTAAATCTTTCTGTACAAAATGGATCGGTTTATAAAACATTTCAGATCCTGGAACAGTTTACCAGAGAAAAACCTGAATTAACTATTAATGAGATAGCTATTCCATTAGGGATAAATCGTACTACAGTCTTCCGATTCCTAAATTCATTGAAGTCCTTGGGAATCGTTGAACGAACTGAAGCGGGACTATATAAATTAGGGATCTATCTTTTTGAACTTGGCCTTCGTGTAGATGTTAATCAATCCATCGTTGAGAAAGCACAACCTCATTTACGTGCACTTTCTAATGAAATTCAAGAATCAACATGTTTAGCTATACGAGATAGAGTAGATGTGTTGTGTTTGGTAAATGAGGAATCAAGTCAAAATATTCGAATTGACACCCTGGTTGGCACTAGAAATCCAATGTATTGCACTGCCTTGGGGAAATCCATTCTTGCGTTTATGGATGGTGATTTTATGGACTTATATTATGAGATTACGAGTTTAAAAAAGAGGACAGATAACACAATTATAACGGAAAGTGAATCACGTAAAGATTTGCAGAAAGTTAAAAAATATTTCATTAGCTATGATAAAGAAGAGTTCGCAGATGATGTTTACTGTGTGGGGACAACTATTTTTGACATAAATGAGCAGCCTGTTGCTGCCATAAGTATATCAGGATTGAAAAGAAGGATGATGGGACGCAAAATTGAGATATCAAAAGCTATATTAAATACTGGAATGAAAATAACAACAGAGATTGGCGGACATTATCCTCAAAAATGAGTTAGCTAAAGCATGAAATTTGTAATAAATATTAAAAATCAATGGTGGTATAGATAATATTTAGAGTAAGCTTTTTTTTATTCTAATACAAGATAATTTGATCAAAATATCTAAATTCGACCGTATGAGTCACATTATGTTTTTCATGACTAAATCGAAAAAGTAAAGCTAGCTATAGTAAAAGAAACGGAAGGAAAAGTATTCAGAAATGATTAAAAAAATATGTAGAGCATTATTTTAATAATGAAAACAAACAAAGCAAGGAGAAACCTACGATGACAAATAAAACAGAAGGAAGGTTCCCGGACCCTCATGAGTTTGAGGTCCCAGCTGAACTCAAAGGATGGGAGGACATGTATCCCTCGCATCAGTTATTTTCCGGCGATAGAGAAGAATGGGAAAAGAATCAGTTTTGGTTTCAGGACAAGATTCATGCACCGGAAGCTATTCCGCCACTGGATCATATCTTCCAAGAAGCCTGGCAGATATCCCTATCCCAATACACAACCCGGGTTTTTTGTATTCCCCCGGCCCAAGGAATCGCTCAGCGTATGGTTGGTTGTTATTTATACATCGCAGCTATCGCTCCGCCCCCAGATGAAGTTCAGGGAGCAAAGGCAGAGCGTTTTGGGGCTCGGGTGTTTCCTGTTTTCCAAAACTATGACGAGTTGTGGGAAAAATGGCTGGTAAAATTCAAGGCTCTTGGGAAAGAGATGGACGAGCTAAAGATACCTACGGAACTGCCGGAGTTCATATCGGAAGAAGAAGTCCTGCCCGCTCCAAAAGGATACTATGTTTCCTACGACATCATAGAAGGTTTTGACCGGCTTGTGAATATGATGTTCAAGGGCTGGCAATATCATTTTGAGATGCTGAATCTGTCCTATCTAGCATACCTGATGTTCGTCGATGTTGCTAGAGGACTTTTCCCAGGAATCAGTGAAAGTTCCATTGGTAAAATGGTTGCAGGTGCTAACGTTGCCATGTTTCGCCCTGAAGAGGAACTCTGTCAACTTGCTAGGAAAGCTTTTTCCCAGAGCGGTGTGGCAGATATCTTGAAAGGAGATGGCTCCGCGAATGAGAAAATAGAACAGCTGGAGAGCCTGAAAGACGGTAAGGACTGGCTGGAACATTTTAACAATGTGAAAACCCCCTGGTTCTTTGTTTCCTGCGGTAGTGGCTGGTATCATCATGAAGGAAGCTGGATTACAAATCTGGACATTCCTTTTGGTTATATCAAGAGCTATCTGGAACAGCTTGACAATGGCGAAACGATTGAACGTTCCCTGGATAAAATCGAAAAGGAACGGGATGAGATCGTAGCTGAATACCGCGCCCTGATCAAAACCGATGAAGACAAAAAAACGTTTGAGGACACCTACAATAATATCCGGTCTATTTACCGCTATGCGGAAGACCATCTGTTCTGGGTAGAGCATTGGTTTCATACGATCTGGTACGCTAAGGTAAGGGAATTCGGTCAACTACTGGTAAACTGCGACATGCTGGATGAAGTGGATGATATCTTCATGTTCAACCGCTATGAGATTCCAGAACTACTTACCGAGGTATCAACCGGTTGGGCATTGGGTGTGGATATTCCTATGAGAAGTGAACATTACAAGGCCACGGTCGCAAAACGCAGGAAAATCCTTGAAGCTGCCAAAAAATGGAATCCTCAACCGGCACTTGGTATTCCTCCGGAAGAAGTAGCAGAACCTTTTACAGTTATGTTGTGGGGTATTACTACTGACAGAGTTCAAGATTGGCTTAAAGGTGTCGATGCTGTAGCTGGAGCAGACGTGTCAGAAATTAAAGGTTTCGCATCTTCTGCCGGTTTTGCGGAAGGACCTGCTAAAGTACTCAAGCTCTTGAAAGATATTGTGGATGTTCAACCCGGCGATATACTCGTCTGTGCCTCTACAAATCCCTCTTGGGCTCCAATATTCACTAAGATAAAAGCAGCCGTTACTGATATTGGCGGATTAACAAGTCATGCTGCAATTGTCTGTCGTGAATATGGAATTCCTTCAGTAACAGGTACGGGAATTGCCACATCGGCAATCAAGACTGGTGATACTATCCGAGTCGATGGTGATACTGGCGAAGTTACAATCGTGGAAAGGGCTGCGTAGATAAAGTATAAAAAGGAAAAGAGGATTGGTGATTTATCCAATCCTCTTTCTCCTCGTCCGATATGAAACAGGACTTGGATGATAGTTTTCCAATCATAAATCAATCGGTGTTACCGGTAATAAAAAACCAATGAGTTAAACATGAAGCATGTAATTGATTTCAAATATGTAGATAAAGGTTCTCTGAATTTAGTTGGTGGAAAAAATGCCAGTTTAGGAGAAATGATTAAAGCGGGAATTCGTGTACCCCACGGGTTTGCCGTCACAACAGACGCCTACCTCAACTTCATTACTGCCACCGGAATTATCGATAATATCTATGGCGCTCTCGTGCACATGGATCCGGAGGACATAAAAGCACTGGATCAGGTGAGTGAGAAAATCCGGTCACTGATTGTGAAAACCGCCATGCCTGTGGAAACACAAAAAGCCATCGAAAAGGGATACGAAGCTTTGAGTCAGGAATATCATGATTGCAATATTCCCGTAGCTGTTCGCTCAAGCGCCACGGCGGAAGATTTACCCACAGCCAGCTTTGCAGGACAACAAGACACTTATCTCTGGACCATCGGCATCGCCCAGGTCATGGTCAATGTAAAACGATGCTGGGCAAGCCTGTTTACTTCCCGGGCCATCAGTTACAGAATCAAGAATGATTTTTCCCATGAGGATGTATTGATTAGTGTGGGGATACAAAAAATGGTTAGCGCAAAAACTTCCGGTGTGATGTTCACTCTCGACCCGACCAACGGTGATCTCTCCAAGATTGTGATTGAAGGCAGCTGGGGCTTTGGGGAGACAGTTGTAGGCGGTTATGTAAACCCCGATAAATTTATCGTGGATAAGGTCACCAAGGAAATAAATGAGCGAACAATCTCCCAAAAACATATTCAATGCGTATATGATTCTGGAAAGGATGAGGTGGTACATATAGATGTTGATGAAGAAATGCAGCTAGAGCGGTGTCTGATCGATGATGAAGTTCAGGAACTAGTTAGAATTGCAAAAATAATTGAAGACCATTACGGCAGTCCTCAGGACATTGAATGGTCTATTGATAAAGATAACCCTTTTCCAGAAAATTTATTCATTGTCCAGAGCCGTCCGGAAACAGTGTGGAGTCAGAAAAAAAGTATGCCGATTTTGGGCGGTAAAAGTAGTTACCAAATCATGATGGATAGAGGATCGAAACGAATAAAA
>Ga0257124_1002113_pt1 | contig 12298 bp, 10 predicted proteins | sample SI106_150metaG_FD_190154 | JGI IMG/M metagenome (GOLD analysis project Ga0257124, IMG submission 190154) | Marine microbial communities from Saanich Inlet, British Columbia, Canada - SI106_150 | ecosystem: Environmental > Aquatic > Marine > Inlet | place: Canada: British Columbia | collected...
TTTAAGCCTGGTTTTCTTTATAATGTACAGGGCCGCTTCAATTTACATATGGCTCCTTTTCTATTCGAGTGTATTTATGGATAAAGCCCTTTTCTTTGCTATTATTTTTACGCTTATACTTTTTCCCCTGATGGGCCTCTTTTTGCTATTCTATGATAAAAAGATAGTAGTGGATAAAGAGTTGGAGGAGATTTGTATTCGGTTAAAATTCTTCTTCCCTATCTGGGTAAAGAAAATCAAATTTGCTAAAATAGATGAAATTATAGTAGAGAATGTATGCAATAGTAAAACGATTGCCATGCAGAGGGAAGCGGCTAAAGGTACGGGCAAAGGCATTCGAGCAGGATACTGGTTGATGAGTTTAAATGGCAAAGACATTGGCAAGCTATACTTTGATAGAAATCCCAAAAAAGAGGTGATCCTCTCATACGCAGAAAACATTGCCAGTTTGACCTCAAAAAAAGTCATTCTGATTGAGAATTAACTAATCATCTTTAGTATGTAGTAAAATCTACAGCCAGAACGTTGTTATAATGGCTAGACAGAAACCCAAATATTTAAATATTCAATAGCCAATTTTCAGAACATATATTTTTAGGCTGGGCCAATCCGCAAATTTTTAGATTCTCAACTTGTTCGGGTTAGAACCAAAAAAGAATAAATTTTTTGTGTATTCCGGATTCAACAAGTTGTTAGATAGAAACCTGCAGTTTCAAAACTTTCCTTTCAAAATATCATAACTACAAGGGCTCGTACTTTCTCGTTGCTTCTGTATCTCTTTACAGATATACTACTTAGTTTTAATTTGCAGGACGAAAAACTCAATACAATGGATAAATTGAAGATCGGTGTTGTCCCATATATGAATGCAAAACCTTTCATATATGGTTTTGAAAAGAGAGCAGATGAAATAGATATTGTGTATGGCGTTCCATCGGTATTGCCGGAAATGCTTGACAATGACAACTTGGATCTGGTCGTAATGCCATCTGCGGGTTATTTCAGAAGTACCGGTTACGAAATTATTCCTGGTAGTGCTATCGCCTCAAATGGTCTGGTAGAGAGCGTGAAGCTATTCATTAAAGCGCCTTCGATTGAAAAAATCAGGACTGTCGCCCTGGACAAAGATTCTTTAACGTCATGTGTTCTTACAAAAATTATCCTCTGGAAAAAGTACTCTTTGAAACCCGAATACATTGTACTTGACGACAAGCGGAAGATTTATAATGAATACGCGGATGCCTTTCTCATCATTGGAGACGATGCCATGAATGTGAGGGAGGAGGGCTTTACCGTCCTGGATTTAGGACAGGAGTGGAATGCGTTGACTGGGCTGCCTTTTGTTTACGCTGTCTGGGTAACAAAATCCGGATCCAAAGTTCACGGGCTTAGCAAACTGTTAATTGATGCGAGAGAGTGTGGCTTGGAGTCTGTAGACGAAATAGCGGATGCAGAAGCAGGTAGACTTGGAATGGAAAAAGAACGTTGTCTCTGGTACCTCAAGGAGTCGATTAAATATAATTTAGGAGAACAGGAGATTCTTGGCCTCAAGTCTTTTTACGATTACGCAGTGGAGATGGGGGAAGTAGAGGAAGGGGTAACGCTTGAGTTCTACAATGGATAGTGCAACTGGCAGTGCATGTTCACAGAAAAGGTTGTCTTTCAAAGATGGCGTAAACCTTATCGGATCACATGATTTGATAGGCTTGGGAGCGGCTGCGGATAGTTTGTGCCGGGAACTTCACCCTGAGCAATACAGGACATTTGTAGTAGACCGTAATATAAATTATACAAACGTCTGTACTTCAGGTTGTACATTTTGTGCTTTTTATAAGGATACTGACCATAGGGATGGTTACGTACTGCCAAAAGATGAAATCTTCAAGAAAATTGAAGAGGCAATATCCCTCGGCGGTACACAAATATTAATGCAGGGGGGGTTGCATCCGGATTTAAAAATAGATTATTATGTTGATCTTTTAAGATCAATTAAAGAGAGGTTTGATATCCATATTCACTCTTTCTCCCCTCCGGAAATAATTCATTTCTCGGCGCTGAACAACCTGCCAACAAAAGAAGTCCTGGCTTTATTGAAGAACGCAGGACTTGATACTATTCCAGGTGGTGGAGCGGAAATACTCACTGACAGGTGCAGGGGGATACTGAGCCCGCATAAATGTTCTGCGAGTGAATGGTTACAGGTGATGAGAGAAGCACACATGTCAGGAATAAAAAGTACGGTGACTATGATGTTCGGACACGTTGAAACGCTGGAAGAGAGAGTTGTACATCTTGAAAAGGTCAGGCAGTTACAGGATGAGACAGGAGGGTTTACTGCATTTATTCCGTGGACATTCCAACCAAAGAATACCGCTTTATCCTTGTCGACGGAGAAGACGACAGGTTTTATAATTGGTGGGTTTGATTATCTCAGAACACTTGCTGTCTCCCGCTTGTTTCTGGACAATATTCCGAATATACAGGCATCATGGGTAACACAGGGTTCAAAAATCGCTCAACTTGCATTAAAGTTTGGGGCTAATGATCTGGGAAGCACAATGATTGAAGAGAATGTTGTGAGAGCTGCCGGGGTGGATTTTCGTATGGATAAAGAGGAAATGATAGCACTAATAGAAGAGTTGGGATTTGAGGCGATGCAGAGGGATTGTTATTACAATATTCTAAGTGAGAAGTAAGTATGGAAGATAAAGATTATTATGACGGCGATGATTGGGATGAGGAAGACTGGGAGAGGTTCTTGCAGAAAGCCGATGTTCGTACTGCAAAATATCTTGAGTTATTCGAAACACTACATACTCATCCTGATTGTGATAAACTTATAGCAAAAGAGATGGGTTGGAATCATAAATATGAAGATTGCAACTATAAGAATGAATCGTGTGACAATTGTGGAAAAAGAGACGATTGCCATATATATGAAGTAAATCAGATTTTTGATAATGCTGTTGAATATGACGAAACAACAGAAAATGATGTAAGAAATATTCTTGCATATAAAAAAAGTTACAAACTTTATATTACGCTGAGTAAATATTTCAAAAACCGTAAAGGAGTGAGTGCAGATGAAGATGTATTGGAAGCAATTTCTGCATCTTCTGTTATCCCTGCCAAAATAGCTGGAGGGCATGGTATGGGATACGAAAAAGATACGCTCTGTGGAAATATAGCAAATTGCAAACGTTCATTAAAAAATGCCAGAAAATGTATCTATATGCTTGAAATAGTAAGGGCAAAAGCAACTTGTCCTGATAGTGACATTAACGTACTGATAAGTGACGCAATAAATGTTGAACGTGAAGTAGTCAAACGGATTGAATATCTGCGTTCAAGAATATGGTGGTGTTAAAACGTAAACTTATCTGTGTGTAATTTCATCTATTTAATATACCGTCGGTTATTATTGTATTTTTATGATCCAATGTCTTTCCAGGATATCCATGTTTTCCTTTCTTGACAACTATAGCTATAGATGATTTAATCGTTTGGTTTTTGAATGTATTAAATAAAATAATAAGTGTGTCGCCGTGCTATCGTACACTTAAGTCGATATAAAAGATACACATACGCAAAATCTAATTAAAGGGTAAAGGTGTGAACTATGAAAAAGGTTTATTGTTTTTTATTGTTTTTTCTATTGCTGTCTCAAGTAGTCGTCGCAGATGATGAAACTAAGGCCGAAAAAATATTAAAGGCATCTGTTGGTAAAGTATTTTCGATAATGCTGGATGAAGGGTTGGCATTAGATGAGAAGAAAAGTGAAGTCATTAAAATCACTGATGATGCTTTTGGTTTTTCATTAATGGCTAAATTGTCTATAGGCAAAGAAAATTGGTCTAAATTTAATGCTAAGCAGAGGGCAGAGTTTACAAACCTCTTTACTGATCAGTTTCAGGCTTTTTACATAGACAAATTAGATCTGTTTAGTGACGAGGAAGTTATCTTCAAGCCTGCTACGGTAGTGAAAAAAAAGAAGGTGCAGGTGCCAACAGTTTTGATTTCAAAGGGTAAGGAGTATTCAATATTATACAAGATGTCCAACACTAAGACCGGATGGAAGATTTACGATATTGCCATTGAAGGTGTTAGTCTGATCCATACATACCGGTCTCAGTACAATCATATCCTGAAAAGTGGCAAGGTTGAAGATTTGCTGGCCAAAATGAGAGAGAGAAAAGAGGAAATAAAGAAAAATAAAGAATTATAACAGCGGTCTTCATTTGTAGTTTCTCACCATACTTTTAGCTACTTATTCTTATGCAATCAACTCTTCTGAACTTCTACACCAGGAATATATTAAACAGGCCAATCATTGTTATTATTGTGTTGCTGGGAGTGTTTTCGTATCTTGGATATAACGCTAAGCATTTCAGGATAGACGCCTCAGCAGACTCTCTGATACTGGAGAATGATGAAGATTATAAATATTACCGTGAAGTAAGTAAAACATACGGCTCACACAGTTATATGTTTGTGACATATAAGCCTACGGGGGATCTTCTCTCCCCCGAGACACTCAGCAAGCTTAGTTCATTGCGAGGTGAATTAAGGGAGATAAAGCGTGTCTCCTCAGTGCTTACCATCCTCGATGTTCCGCTTCTCAGAAATCCACCTGTCCCCATCAAAGAGTTGATATCAAACATTAAGAACCTGGAAGATCCGGAAGTTGATTTACAACTTGCACGGACTGAGATAGCAGACAGCCCTATCTATAAGGAGCTTCTGGTGAGTACTGATATGAAGATGACTGCGCTCATGGTTCATTTTGCGGAAGATGCAGAGTATGACAGGATCGTCTCCAGAAGGGGAGCTCTCAGGCAGAAACTGCGCGAAAAAACAATAATTCCGGCGGAGCGTGTTGAACTTGAACAGCTTAAGCGTGACTATAGAGAATGTAAGATTCGTATGGACAAAGAGAGACACAGCGACATAGTGGCTGTTCGTGAAATAATGGATGGCTATAGACAGGATGCTGAGCTGTTTCTCGGTGGAATATCAATGATTACGGATGATTTGATAACATTCGTTAAAAAGGATCTTAAAGTTTTTGGGATTGGTATTGTTGTCTTTCTGATTGTAGCACTCGGTGTTATTTTCAGAAAAGTATGCTGGGTAGTTTTACCAATACTCTGCTGTACACTCTCCGTCCTTGCCATGATAGGGATACTCGGTATATTTGGATGGGAGGTAACAGTAATATCGTCAAACTTTATCTCCTTGCAGCTTATTATTACCATGGCATTAACTATTCATCTGATTGTCAGGTATAGAGAGTTACAGCTAGATAATCCGGAATGGTCTCAAATGGAGCTGGTCAGGGAGACCGTTTTTTCAAAATTTATACCCTGCCTCTACACTACCTTAACAACAGTTGCCGGCTTTGGCTCTTTATTGATTTGTGACATTTTGCCTGTTATAACCTTCGGCTTGATGATGAGTGTCGGGCTGGTGGTCTCTCTCGTAGTTACATTCTTCCTTTTTCCTGCAATTTTGTGCCTGATCCCAAAAGGCAAATCAGGTGAGGATAGACAGTTTTGTGGAGGGTTTACTCGATTCCTGGCGAATGTAACCCAGAATAATGCAAAAGCGGTATTTATTATAACCGGCCTTCTGATAGCTATGATAGCCGTCGGTGTTTCAAGACTGACTGTAGAAAATAGCTTCATCGATTATTTCCGGGAGTCAACTGAAATCTACCAGGGCTTGAAGGTTATTGATCAAAATCTTGGGGGGACAACACCTCTGGATATCATTGTGAGTTTTCAAGAGGCAGACCTGAAGGCAGACGATCATTCCCTCGTAAATGAAGATACCGGTACTGAATCCAGTGAAGAGTTTGAAGGAGATGACGAGTTTGATGAATTCGATGAATTTGAAGAGGTGGATAATTCTGACAAATATTGGTTTACTGCTGATAAAATGGCAAAAATCATGAAGGTTCATGACTATCTTGAGAGTTTACCTGAAATTGGTAAGGTTTTATCTCTAGGGACGATGTTAAAGATTGCTGAGGAATTTACTGATGGAAAACCTCTTGATGATTTCCAGCTTGCACTTCTTTATACTCAATTGCCTGATAATTTTAAAAATATGGCTCTTGCTCCTTACATATCAATTCCGGATAATCAGGCGCGTCTGACTGTGCGGATAAAAGATTCCTTGGAGGGATTAAAAAGGGACGACTTGCTCAAACAGATTACGTCTGATATGGGGAATAAACTCGGCTTGCAAGAGCATCAATATCAACTGGCCGGTATGATGGTTCTTTATAACAATATGCTTCAAAGCCTTTTCAGTTCTCAGATATTAACCATAGGGTTTGTTGTGCTTGCATTAGTAGTAATGTTTACTTTGTTATTTCGTTCAATAAAAATAGCCCTGATCGCAATTATACCTAATGTGATCTCTGCTGTTGCAGTGCTCGGTATAATGGGGTTGGCAGGTATGCCGCTGGATTTTATAACGATTACTATAGCGGCAATAAGTATTGGTATTGCGGTTGATGATACCATTCATTATATTCACAGATTCAAAGAAGAGTATGAAGTTGATAGGAGCTATATCAATTCAATGCATCGTTGTCATGGAAGCATAGGAAATGCGATGTACTATACTTCCCTCACGATTATTGCAGGATTTTCCATCCTGGTTTTATCGTATTTTATTCCCACTATTCTTTTTGGCCTCCTGACCGGTCTCGCTATGTTTATTGCGCTGATCACGGCATTAACATTGTTGCCGCGATTGATAATAGTATTTAAACCTTTCGGGAAATAGGTCGGTGCTATTACAAGAGGCCTGGGTTATCTGTCTGGGCGCATATATTTCGCTGCAGTTCATTGGTGTGAATGTGTTTTCGCAATAATTACGTTCTTCATTATATTCTCGCACTCAGATTTATTTGTTGCATTCTATTGGTTTGTGTGATAAGGTCTTGCCAAATAATAGCTTAAGTGTGCTGCAATCCTTTTGTATACGAAAGTGAATTATTGGTATTATTATTGCTAACATGTTAGGAATACTTTTAGAAAACTTGGTCAAAATTAATCGTAGCCAATTTTAAAATTTTTTGCTAGAATCCTCCCGTTTGGATGTTAAGTAAGTTGCCAAGAATAAAGTATTTGCAAAGTATATAAGAAAAATTATTTTTTAATAATAGCTATAAATACAGGAGTTAACTGATGAGGAAACTAGTTTTACTGATGTGTTTTTTTGTTTTAACATTGTACGCGTTTAATATCTCCTTATTTGCAGAAGATACTACTGCATCAAGGGAACAACCTGTTGTAAACGAACAACCTGTTGTAAACGAACAACCTGTTGTAAGCGAGAGTGACAGTGACGACAAAAACTCTATTGTAGACACTAGTGATACCTTTGAGGATGAGGATGTAGATTTTGCAGATATTTCAATGGATGCAACTTTCGTTAAAGACTCACTCCCGTCTTATAATAGAGCTGTGTTCACCTTTAACGATAAATTATTCTATTACTTTTTCAGACCTTTATCAAAAGGTTGGGGTGTTGTGCCTGAAGTGGCACGGACAGGTGTCAGAAATTTCTTTACAAATGTCAGGATGCCAGGTCGTTTTTTAAACTGCCTCTTTCAAGGTAAATTTAAGGGTGCCGGTACGGAATTAACTCGCCTCGTTATTAATTCCACCATTGGTGGTGCTGGATTTTCAGATCCGGCCAAGAAATACTTTCATCTGGATATACAAGATGAAGACTTTGGACAAACTCTTGGAAGTTATGATTTGGGGACAGGATCTTATCTTGAACTACCTTTCATTGGCCCATCCAACGTACGGGATGCCTTTGGACTCATAATAGATACGGCGCTTGATCCAGTTACGCTTCTGTCGTTCGTTAGTCCGTATGCGGCTTTAGGGACTAAGGGCTTTATTGCTATCAATGATATTTCCATAGATAAAGGTGATACATATGAGGGGCTGGTAGAGCAGGCGATAGATCCTTACATCGCAATTCAGGATGCATATACACAGAATCGTGCAAAGAAGGTAAAAGAGTAATCAGGTATTAGTTTCATCTAAAGATTCGGCAACCATATCTATTTTCTTTCTTCGGTTTACCAGGTAGATGAACAGGAAGGTTATGCATGCGATCAGGGAGCCGAGTATTGTTACTCTTCTTTCTACAGTATTAACCGCTTCGAATGCCTCTGCTTCGTCAATCTCAACCAGCAGTGCCCAATTGACAAATTTAAGATCTAATGGTGTGTACGCACTTAGTACTGGAATTCTTCGGTAGTCTTTTATTATTCTTTCCCCTATTATTCCGTCTAATGCCTCTCTAGTCGCTATTGTATCAACTTCTTTCTGAAGCATGGTAGGTTCTTCCACAAACCTGGAGTTTGACCTCATATAACTATCGTCACCTACAAGGTACATTTCTCCTGTGTCTCCCAAGCCTTCTCTCTTGGTCATAATAGAATCTAAATGAGAGAAAGGGATTTCAATTACCAATACGCCCAACAGCATTTGTCCGTCGTATACGGGTGCTGAGAAGTAAGAAGTGAACTCAGCCAGCTCCTCTTGCCATGTGTAGTCCTCAAACGCTACTCCGTCCAGACCGTTCGCATAGACCTGGCCGATACTGAATTGCTGATATCTGCCGGTAAGTAGATTGGTTCCAGTAAACTCCTCTCTAATTGCGGAATACATTACATCTCCATCTTTTGCTATAAAATACAAGTTCACATAACCATAGTCAGTCAAATAATATTCCATCAAAGGCTGATAAAGTTCAGATATCTTGATATACTGATCTCCATCCAATCCCGAAGAGTGAAACGCCTTTTCTAATCTGGAAAAAGCTTGTCCGATCACGGGATTTCTAGATAGAACGTTAATGTCTCCAAATCTCTCCTGGAAATAATTTTCTATCTGATGTTTTAACAACCCTCTGACAGTAACAAGGTGATTAAAAGCAGCAGATTTTACTGCAGTTTTAAGGAACTTGTAGCTTATTAGTGGAAGGGTGATTAGGAATATAGAAAAAGCTACTCCAATCGTAAGAAAAATCTTTTTAGTACTCATTTAAATATTGTTTAGATCGTAAAAACTGTAAAATTGGCTTTGTGCCAAAACATAAATAAAAAGAGCGTCGAATATAGCATTGACAGCGAAATTTCTCCAATAAAAAATTTAGATCTGGTTACTATAAACCATTATAGAGTTTCTCTCGAAAAAATTGTGATATAGGATGAAAAGGTTCAAAATATGGGGATTCATACTGATATTTAATACTTCTAACAATTTGCTTGCTCAAATTATTTTACAGTAATAGAATAGGCAACGTTTATCGTTCCTGAATATTCAGGTAAAGATGTAATTACAAATATGAAATCTCTTAAATTGATGTATAAGATAAATTTTACAACCTGCCCTGACGGGCCATTAGGAGCTAATTTACTATGAAGGTGCTGGTAATTGGAAGTGGTGGAAGGGAACATAGCCTCGTCTGGAAGATCGCACAGTCTCCACTTGTAAGTAAGATATTTTGTGCACCTGGGAATCCGGGTATTTCAGAACTTGCTGAATGCATTAATATAACTGCAGATCAAACAGACCAGCTTTGTAAATTTGCTGTTAAAGAGAATATAGACCTTACCGTTGTGGGACCTGAAGCACCTTTAGTAGATGGGATTGTGGATATGTTCAATAAACACGAATTGAAGGTTTTTGGGCCTGATAAGAAAGCCGCAATTTTAGAAGATAGTAAGGTTTTTTCCAAAGGCCTTTTGAAAAAGCATGGTATACCAACTGCGGAATTTAAGTGTTTCGTTGATCGCCAACAGGCCAGGCGTTATGTTATCGCTAAAGAGGCCCCAATAGTAGTAAAGGCAGATGGGCTGAGTAAGGGAAAAGGAGTGTTTGTCTGTAACACTAATGATGAAGCACTACAGGCAATAGACTCTATCATGAAGTATAAAGTGTTTGGTAATGCGGGGAATCAGGTAGTGATAGAAGAGTGTCTGATAGGCGAAGAAATTTCGCTGCTTGCATTTACTGATGGGAGAAATATTGTTGCCATGGAGAGCTCTCAGGATCACAAGACTGTTTTTGACGGAGATGAAGGCCCAAATACAGGAGGTATGGGTGCGTACTCGCCTGTTCCTCTCATGACGAGTGAATTGTATCTACAGGTAGAGAAAGAGATACTTGTGCCAACCGTCCATGCTATGAATAGAGAAGGAAGGCCTTATAAAGGTGTTATTTATATTGGCCTGATGATAACGTCTACTGGCCCCAAGGTACTAGAGTTTAATGTTCGTTTGGGAGATCCGGAAGCCCAGGTAATACTTTCTCGAATGAAAAGTGATATCGTTCCAATAATGCTGGCTACAATTTCAGGAGAGTTGGACAAGATAGAGCTGGAATGGTATTCACAGGCATCTGTTTGTGTCGTAATGGCTTCGGGCGGATATCCCGGTAGTTATGACAATGGAAAGGAGATCGCCGGATTGGATTCACTAAAGAATCAGGACGGTATATCTGTCTTTCATGCTGGTACGAAATCAGCAGACGGGAAGATCGTAACAAATGGAGGTCGTGTATTAGGTGTTGTTGCTTGTGGTGAGGAGATAGAAGATGCACAGAAAAATGTATATGAAGCTGTGAGCAAAATATCATTTGACGGTGCACATTATCGCAGGGATATTGCGAATAAGGCCATAACCAAACCATCCAGTACGCATCTGTAATAATTAAGGATAGCGGATGTCTATTAAAAATATAGCAGGGAAATTGGGGAGAGGAGCAAAGGGTGTTTCCGAAGAGATCAGAGAAAAATTACCTGCCTATATCGAGCTTTTGAAAACACTTGCCAGACTGGGCAAGAATATATCACTTGATGTCGACCGTGGGATTCTGAAGATCAGGGAAGGCTTTGTCAACAAGTACCTGAGTGAAGTGTCCATTGAGGATAAGGGATTACATTCAATCAATATTTCCTGTGAAGAGGGGAGAGCCTCTTTTTCATTAGAATTAAAAAAAAATCTTTTCGATGGTGTTGTAAAAATGCCGTTTACGGTTGAACACTTTCTTTTCAATAAGAACAAAAGAACTGTTACGTTTAAATTCGGTGAAAAGAAAATAGACAAGGTAAACAATTACTATTCAAAGTTCTTATTCTGGTTTAGTCTATCAGTAATCAGCATTTTTTACGATAAGGGAGATGGTTTAAAAAATAGTATCTTCAGTCAGGATTCACTCACGGTTAATCCTGACGGTACACACACAATAGATCTAAATAAAATTTCAGAGTTAAAAGAGTTATTTAACAAAAATGTGGTAAAGATCAGATACTGGGATATGATTTCAATGGACAAGCTGTCGTTTGAAAAAGGGCTGATAACACTAAGCCTCTCACGTAAACTGACAAACATTGTTAGAACTGCCATCGGTATTGTTGAAGTGATGCCGAAGGGTCGATTTATCAGGCCTTTGTTGAATAGATTTTGAAAATCTTTCTTGACAAATTAATGCATATATATATAAATGAAACTTTATTTTTTCACAGTGTAAATAACCGTATGAGTCAAGGAGTTGTAAGAGTAATTTAAGGCAATGTTGAGGTCATGGTACCTGATTGTCAGTGTCTTTGCTAAGGCAGGCAGTCAACAATCGCCACAAATTATTCTTTATCTTTCTACTTGAAAATGGGGGGTAGAGAATGGAAGCATTTGGACGACATCTTTTGCTTGAGATGTGGGATTGTAACAGGGAGATCCTTAATGATGCCGAGAAGATAACACAGATCATGTGCGATGCCGCGAATGATGCCGGCGCAACCGTAGTCAAATCTATCTGCCACGAATTTGATCCCCCGGGAATAACTGCTGTAGCTATTTTGTCAGAGTCACATATCTCAGTGCATACATGGCCTATTGAAGGCTATGTGGCCGTTGATATATTCACATGTGGGACAGTAGCCGATCCTCAACAGGCCGTAAAGGGGCTGCTGGATGGCTTTGGGCCGAAAGAACATACGTCCGTGGAGATCAAGAGGGGTTCTCCATACATCAAAGAGACAATGCTGTCCAACGTCTCTTCTGTAACTTAGGGAAAATAAACTGAAAAAAGACACTCCTTCACGCTGGATTTACGATTACTTCAGCCCGTATGAAGTCCACAAACACGCTCTAAAGCAGACACTTTATCATGGTCATTCAGAATATCAGGAGATTGTTATTGCTGAGACTGAATGCTTTGGTAGATGCTTGATACTCGACAATGAATTTCAATCAGCAGAGCGG
>Ga0257124_1002159_pt1 | contig 12160 bp, 6 predicted proteins | sample SI106_150metaG_FD_190154 | JGI IMG/M metagenome (GOLD analysis project Ga0257124, IMG submission 190154) | Marine microbial communities from Saanich Inlet, British Columbia, Canada - SI106_150 | ecosystem: Environmental > Aquatic > Marine > Inlet | place: Canada: British Columbia | collected...
ATAAGTATAATCAAAAGTGTTGTAAAAAATAACATAAAAACGAGTCATCTTGAAAACTATTTCAAACATACTTTTCAAATTTATAACTAATTTTTTGTCCCATTTTAAATTTTAGACGGTGTAATATTGGTTATGTTTCGTAATTTGGAAATGTGGTATGTAATATAGAATTTCAAAGCAATACTTACAACATAAAAAATTAATAAAAATTTTCTTTCCTATTTTATACAATTATATCATTAAAATAGATTATTTACCAACTGCTTTTGTTAAAAATTACAAATTATTTAAATTTATTAAGCTATCAATGTTTCAAAGTATCATGAACAAACATAACATTAATAATATTAAATTAACAGACGATATAAATAGTATACTCAATATTATGTTTTATACTATTTCTAAAAAACTAATAAAGTCCGCATTAAAAATAATGGTAAATGCTAGAAGAAAAACATTATTTAGTTCTGACATTCACACATCTATCGATATAATTATGCCTCAAAATATATCATCATATATGTGTAATAATGGTATCAAAATGTTAACTAAATATTCAGTATTAAATTGAGTTAATTAACTTAAAAAATTAATGTGTCTTAATATATTATAAATACTATGAGTTATATCAAAGAAGGAATTAGTGCGTATACTACAAATATATTTGGAGACACTAATAATAAAATTGTTAAATTTAATAGGGAACTTTTTGATGTTAGTAATTATCATTCTACAATTTATGATCAAAGTAAATTTTTTAATACATCTAGCATCCCTAAATTTTATTTAATTATATATACAATAACCGATCCTAAAAGAGATATTCGACTTAATACTGGTTTAGAAACATATGTAATAAAAAATGGTAACAATGATGATAGATATTGTTATTATAGTTCTAATGGAAATTTAACACATAATTCAATTGATGTTGTGTATTTGAAACCAAGTGAATATATTGAATTATATATTGGAAAAATATTTGGTTCAAATGATGTTAAATTTAAAACAATATTAGATTTATATGAAATAGGAAGTGATATTGATAGTAATATAAAGCTATCATATTATCTTGATGATATATTTAATTTTGCTATAAACGCAGATAAGACAAAAATTATGCCTATAACATTTAATAAATCAACATTTGAAAATCATGATTTAACTAATCTGGAAAATACTAAAATATATAATAGATCAAATGAAACAAAATGTTTTTTAGTATCATATTATGTTTATTTTCAAACTGATTTATATGTTGATAATTTTAATGATAACAAACATAACCGTTTCTTCAGAAATTTTTGGATATCTGTAAATGGAAATGATAATATTAGATATGCTAATAGTTGCTCTAGAGATAGCACTGTTTCTAAACTTGATATTATTATACTTAAACCAAATGATTATATTGAACTAAGAGGATATATTCATAGTTTCTCTAGAAGGGAATATAGAAATCTTGGAGATACTCATAAATGGAATAAATGCAAAATACACTTATATGAAACAAGTAATTTTACACCATCTAGACCAGAACAATTATTATTATTTTATGATAATAAAAATATAGAGTTGAAATATGATGAATATGTTGATATTCCAATAAATATACCATGTTATACTATGAAAAATAAAAAATTAATTAGTAATGATGATGGATCTATAACATGTATGAATGATGTTGAAACAATTTATTTAATAAATTATCAGTTTTATCAAGAAACAACATATGATTGTGTATATACATATGTTCATAGTTATATTCTTAAAAATAATGAAACGTATGGGTCATATATTGGTTATGATCAATTTATAAATAATAGTTGTTTAATACAACTTAAGAAAGGAGATACAATTAAATTAAGATGTTCAGGAAAATGTGATATGAAGGATTCACAAGGTAAAGATAGAATAGTTTATATAAACACCGAAAATATACATCATAATTGTAAATTAATTTTACCATTAAGTGTTAAATACCCAAAAATACAAATGTTGGAATTAGGAGAAATTTAATAATTTGTTTTTTCCTATATAAAATAATATTATCATGTAATAAATATAATAATATTAAGATGAGTAATACAAAACCTAGTGGTTATTATAATATCGATTATTATGGTAAAGTTATTTCTGAATTAAGTAGAAGAATATCAGATATAAGTGATCAAATTACAATCTCAATTAACACTTTTGGAATAAATAATGATGCTACAGTTGGTGGTGATTTAACAGTTACTGGATCTGGAACATTTTCTGATACTTTATATGTTGGAAAAATAAATCAATTATCAACTGGTACTACATTGTATATTGGTGATAGTTCAACACTTGAATCTATATATATTGGAACAGGAGATAGTGTTAATTCTATTCAGATTGGAAATTCATTTGGAACTTTACCTACTATTTCTATTGGTAGTATTGATTATACTACTATTGGAAATGATATAACGAGTGGAACAAATAGTCTTGCTTTTAATGGAGGGAATATTTTAACAATTGGTGATACAAATAATATTGATACAATTAGAATTGGATCTACTGGAAATGATTCTAAAAATGTTCATATTGGTAATAGTGGAGGAATTACATATATTGGAGGTGATTTATATGTAACTGGCACTATTACTGGAAATGCTACTACATATGATACTAACGAAAAGAAAATTATATTAAATGATTATAATACTGTTGGTAATGTTGTTGCTAGTACTATTAGTAGTCAAAATATCACAATTGCCTCTCCTCCTACTACTTTAGATGGTGTAAGTTTAGTTGATGGTTATAGAATTTTGGTAAAGAATCAAACTACATCTGGTGAAAATGGTGTTTATGTATATTATTCTAGTGGATTAATTAGAGCGTCTGACTCTGCGACTGTTGATGATTTACCTTCTGGAACTATTGTATATATTTCTAGTGGAACTATACATGGAGATAGTAATTGGTCAGTTTCTACAGCACCTACTACAATAGATACTGATGTATTTGATCAATTAATATTTACAGAAGTATCCAGTTTAATTGATACTATTCGTGGTAGTGGAATATCATGTAAAGCAGGAGATGATTTAAGTCAAGCTTATATTTTATTTGGTAAAGATGATGTTCCAACTTCTGGAAATTCTATACGGTTCAAGACAGCAGTATCAGATGGAGAAGCAACATTAACTATTGGTGATGACGATATTAATATTTTAACTGATATTGGAGATCAAACAATAACAGGTGATACAACTTTTGATGGAGATGTAACAGTAACTGGATCAGTTAATGGAGTTGATTTAACCGAATTAAAATCAGATTTCGATATATTTGTTTCAAATGTAGTTACATTAACTGGTTCTGATCAAACGATGACTGGTAATTTAATAATATTAGATAATTTAGTTGTCGATAATTTATTGATTGATGGTAATAGTATTAATGTTAAAAGTACATCAACCTCTGGTAATTTAGACTTAGGGTCTAATTTATATACAACTACTGTAAATTTAGGAACAGGTGATAATATAAGCGCAATAAACATTGGTACATCTACTGGAGGAGTTATTAATATTGGAACAGGCACTAGTGGTACAAATATTATTAATATTGGTGGAACAGGTGATACTGTAAATATTACTGGTTCCGTGTTTTATACAAATGTTACTGAATTAACAACGAGAAACGGTAAAATTTATTTGAATTATGGTAATGTATATGGAACAGGTTATGGATGTGGAATTGTTGTTCAAGAAGATGTAGACAGAGCATGGATTTTAACTACAGTTACTAGAGACGGATGGAGATTTAGAGTTCCACAATTTACAACAGATATTTATCTTAAACCAGATACATGGGGTGGTTATATTATTACTAGTGAAGGGAAACAAACAATTAATGGTTATTTATTGATAGGGAATAAATTAGGAATTAATATGGCTACTGACCCATCTTTAGAATTAGAAGTAAATGGAACAGCTAAAAGTAAGTATTTTACTTATCTAAGTGGTAGTTCATATGTTGATTTAGCTACAAAAGTTGGGACTAATAATACTATAACAGGATTAGATACTTTAATTTCTACACTACAAACAGGAAAACAGGATACAATATCTGGTCCTAGTGCTATTATTAATACTACATATAGTGTAAATCTATTAACAAATACCCTAACATCTAATAAAGTATTAACAAGTAGTGCGTATGGAACTATATCAGCATCATCTATTTCTTCTACTGAACTTGGGTATTTAAGTGGATTATCCGCAAATATTGCTTCTGAAATAACTAGAGTAGATGGTAAAACATGGACTACATATACATATGATAGTGGAAAAGTATATGGTAGGAATAATAAAGTAGGAATCAAATTCGATGTTACCGCTAAAGAACCTGGAACATCATTACATGTTGCTGGTAGTAGTGGATTGACAAGTACTACAACATACTCTTCTAATTCAGTAATGATACTTGAAAATAATAATAATGGTGGATTACAATTAATGAATCCAAAAGGTAAATCTGGATGTATTTATTTTGGACATTCAACTGCTGAACCAGAATGGGGTAAAATTGGATATCAATTTGGAACTTTAACTACTGACCCTGACTATTTCTTTGTAAATGTTGGAGGTAGTACTAGTGGAACAGCTTTAGTAATAAATAAAGATAAAAAAATGATTGTTGGTGGTAGTTATTCATCATATGATGATGATTTTATTGGAATAATTAATATGTCTGAAACTATATCAAGCAATGTTTATCAAAATGGTATTAATATTTCTATAACAAATGATACAGCAGATGAAGATAGATATATTGATGGTATTCGATGTACAATTACTGATACTGGAGATTGGAGTGATTTAACAACTAGAAAATTAAGCTGTTTCTCGGCAAATATTACAGCAACTTCTGAATATAAAGCAGATATTATTGCGTATTATGCTAGTGCGGTTAATGCTCAAGATACTTCTAAAAGTTATGCATTTTATGCCGAACCAAATAGTGGATGGTGTAGGTTTAATCAAGTCGGTATTAATTGTGGTATTACTGAAGGATATTACTTAAATGTGGAAGGTAAGGTTTTAATCAAAGATGATTTACTAATCGAAAATGGTTCTGTATCCATTGAAGAAAGTTTAAGTGTTACTGAAAATATGGCTATCACTGGAACATCTACTATGACTGGGGTCGTCACAATTGGCAATACTACACAATCTACTGGATCATTAGATGGAGCATTGATTGTTAAGGGGGGTGAATATATCTCTAAAAAATTATATGTAGTTGGTGAAGCATATATGACTGCTGTAACTGGATCAACTAGTTATACATCTGGAGCGTTAGTTGTCACTGGAGGAGTTGGAATTGGTGAAAACTTATATATTTATGGAAATACTAATATGACTGGTAGTTTAACAAATACATCAACTACTAATTCGACTAGTTATTCATCTGGTGCTATTATTATTAGTGGAGGAGTAGGCATTGCTCAAGATGTTTATACTAATGGATCTTTAAGTATTGGGGGTAATCTTGATATTAATAGTCATTATATTCAAAACGTATTATCTCCTATAAATGATGATGATGTTGCTACTAAATCATATGTTGATAATTTATCATCTGGTATTAATCCACTAAATGATGTTACATTAGCTACCACTACAAATATTACTATATTATCACTACCAACTTCTATTGATGGAACTACTCTTAGTTCGTTAGATGCTGGAACTAGAATATTAGTAAAAGATCAAACAACCACTGGTGAAAATGGTGTTTATACTTATACAAGTGGTGTATTAACTAGAGCAAGTGATATGAATGCTGTTAGTGAAGCAGAAAAAGGAACATATATTTATGTATTAACAGGAACTGAAAATGCTGAAACAAGTTGGATTGTATCTACTGCGCCAACTACTTATACGAGTGGTAATTTTGATCAACTATCTTTCACGAAATATATTATCACTGGAACATTAACTGCTGGGGATGGACTACAAAAATCAGGAAATACTTTTAGTGTTGGTGGAACTTCTAATAGGATGACTATTAATACGGATACTATTGATATTGCGTCAACATATGTTGGACAAACCAGTTTAACTACACTTGGAACTATTACAACAGGAACCTGGAATGGAACTGCTATTTCATTAACTTATGGTGGAACTGGAGCATCTTCTGCGTCAAGTGCTAGAACTAATTTAGGATTAGGAACAATATCTACTCAATCAAGTGATAGTATTGCTATCACTGGTGGATCTATAACAGGATTAACTAGTTTAACAATAGCAAATGATATCGATGTTGGAGATTATGCAATAAGAGCTAAAACATTTACATCTGATGTAGCAATTGGAACTGCTCCGTTTACTATAACAAGCACTACCAAAGTTGATAATCTAAATGTTCATTATCTTAATAGTAAAGAAGAAACAGCATTTATTTTAGTAAATGGAACTAGAGAATTAACTTCCGACTGGGATGTTGGAAATTATAATATTACTGCTAGACGATTAATATCAGATATTACAACTGGTTCCGCGCCATTTTCTGTAAATTCTACTACTAAAGTTAGTAATCTTAATGTTGAATATTTGGATGGAGTTAAAGCTGTTGAATTTCTAAAAAGGGATGGAACACAAGAGCTAACTGCTAATTGGAGTGCAGGTTCTACTAAACAAATTACTGTTGGAACAATTGCTGTAACAGGAACAACTCCTTTTGTTGTAACTAATTCTACATTAGTATCTAATCTAAATGCTGATAAAGTTGATGGAAAAGATGAAACTGCTTTTGTGTTAGTTGATGGTTCAAGAGAATTAACTTCTGATTGGGATATTGGTGATTATACATTAACTGCTAAGTCATTAATATTAGATATAGCTACTGGAACTACACCGATGACTATTTCGTCTACTACTGTTGTAGCAAATCTTAATGCTGATAAAATTGATGGATATGATGCTACTGATTTGATATTAGCAAATGGAACAAATGAACTAACAGCTGATTGGGATGCTGGTGATCATGAAATTACTGCGTATAAGTTTATATCAACAATCACAGGATCAACTACTGCGCCATTTGTGGTATCTTCCACTAAAATTGTTGATAATTTAAATGTCCAATACTTAAATGGAAAAGAAGCACCTGATGGAACAATTGTTGGAACATCTGATTCTCAAATACTTACGAATAAAACTTTAACATTACCACAAATAAATGATACTAGTAGTGATCATCAATATGTATTTGCTGTTAGTGAATTATCTACTGATAGAACAGTTACTTTACCACTATTGACATCTGATGATTCTTTTGTGTTTGAAAGTCATATTCAAACTCTTAGTAATAAAATTCTTACTTTACCACAAATAAACGATACTAGCAGTGATCATCAATATATATTTGCGGTTAGTGAACTTATCGCTGATAGAACAATTACATTACCTCTATTAACTTCTAATGATACTTTTGTATTCGAAAGTTATACTCAAACACTTAGTAATAAAACTCTAACATTACCGCAAATAAATGATACTAGTAGCGATCATCAATATATATTTGCTGTTAGTGAATTATCTGCTGATAGAACAATTACTTTACCACTATTAACATCTAATGATGCTTTTGTATTTGAAAATCATACTCAAACATTAACAAATAAAACTCTAACAAATCCTACAATTACTACTGGTTCTATTGATGGATCTAGTATTGGAGCTACAACTGCGATAACTACTTTAACTGTTGATAACTTAAATCTAGATGGAAATACTATAATATCAACAAATTCAAATGGAGGAATATATATTAGTCCTAATGGAACTGGAGAAGTTTCAATTGGTTCTAATCTAACTATTAATAATAATAGAATAACTAGTGTTGCTTCCCCTATAAACTCAACTGATGTAGCAAATAAAGCATATGCGGATGCCATCTCTGCTGGACTTATACCAAAATTGTCTGTAAAAGTAAAAACAAATGAAGCTTTAGATAGTTATACTAAAACTGGAACTGGTGTTGGAGCTTATTTAGAAGCTGACGTAAATGGAACTCTTCCAGATATAGATGAGGTATCTTTAGAAGTTGATCAACGGTTATTAGTAGATAGTTATGGGTCATCTTCTGATATAGATAATGGAATTTATACTGTGACATCATTAGGTGGTATATCAAGTAAATGGAAATTAACTAGAGCAACTGACGCTGATACTGATGGAGAAGTTGATCCTGGAATGTATTGTTATATCGAATTAGGTTCTACTTATGGTGGAACTGGTTGGGTGTTAATATCTGGAACAGTCGTTGATACTGATGAGTTGATATTCACTCAATTTAATGCTACTGAATCAATAACTGCTGGAGCTGGATTAGTTAAAGATGGAATAGTGTTAGATATCGGTAGTGGTAATGGTATAACTATTAATGCTGATAGTGTTGAAATCGCTTTAGATGGTGTTAGTAATAGCACTTCTGGTCTAAAATTATCTAGTAGCGGAATTGCTATATCATCTAACATAGGAGGAACTGGATTAACATTATCGAGTGGTATATTAAATGTAGATGCTTCACAAACACAAATAACCGCACTAGGAACATTAGTAACAGGAACATGGAATGCTACTGAAATTGGTGTAGCATATGGAGGAACTGGAACAACAACATTAACTTCTGGTTATTTCTTACAAGGAAATGGAACAAGTGCTGTTACAACAACTAAAATTGTGCCATCTGGTGTTGTTGTTGGAACAACGGATGAACAAACACTTACAAATAAAACATTAACTTCTGCTGTATTAATCACTCCATATATTCAGGATGGATCTGGTAGCTATAATTATGGAATAACTGGTAGCACATTAGCAAGTGATATTACTTTAACATTACCAACTTTAACGTCTGGTGATACATTCTTGTTCGCAAGTAGTAGTCAATCATTAACAAATAAAACAGGAAACATTTCAATGTGGACTAATGACACTGGTTATATCAAAAAAGATGGGACTGTTACTTTAACTACTGATTGGGATACTGGAACAAATATGTCTATTAAATCTGGTATCAAAGAAAAAGTTTATAGAACTGAAATAACTACGACATCTTACCAAATTACAACTAGTGATTATTCAACTATTGTAACTAAAGCAAGTCAAACTTATGGGTTTGATATTAGTGTTAGACTACCTAAAGTTGCTGATGTTCCTTATAGAAAATATATGGTTGTTGACGAAAAAGGTGTAGGTGCTACTCGTAATATTTATGTTAGACCTCATGAAGATGATACTTCAGTAACTATTAGTGGCGCATCATTATATTCAATTACAACAAATTATGGAGCTGTAACATTATATAATAATGGATCAAATTGGTTTATCACATCAAAAGTTGTATAAAAATTGAAAATAAATTATTGGAATATTAAAAAATTGAACATTAGATAATTAATAATATATTTATATTATTAACTAAAATTAAAACACATGGATACACTAATAAAAAAAATTGATGGATTTTTAATGAAATATAATATTCAATCTAGTAATAAAAATAATCTTGATGAACTTTTAATAAAGCATAGTATTAAAGTTAATAATAAAATAAAACTTAACGAACTATCAATTGTAGATATTTTTACACTATTAAACCATTTCACTACTTATTGTAAAAAAAGAATCGAAATCTACAAAGATATGAATAAAAAACAAAGACAGCCAAATTTTCCAGAAGATATTTCTGAAAATATCGTTAGATTTATCATTGAAAAATTAGAAAAAATAAATGTCTCATGGAATACAACAAGTGGAGATCTTATGATTATTAATACTAAAGAAAAAATAGAAGTTAAATGTTTTTCATCAACAGGACCTACATCGTTTGGTCCAACTGAAAAATGGGATTATCTTTATTTTTTAGATGCTATTGACTTCATAAATATGAATTTTAAATGTTATAAAATATCGTTGTCAAATGATAATGATATTTGGAAAAATATAAAGATAAATAAAAAAGAAACATTTAACGAACAATGTGTTCAAGGAAGAAGACCTAGAATTCAATATTCATCATTAAAATCTCTTATTCCAATTGAATATATTACTGAAATATTTAATGGAAATTTAAAAATATTACTCGAATAATTTTACTATATTATCAGCTATTTTTTCAACAACTGGAACAGAAATAGCATTACCAGCTAATTTATATAATTGCGCATTACTTAGTTTATCAGGTATTTTATAATTACTAGGAAATCCTTGGAAATTAAAACATTCAATAGGTGTAAGTTTCCTAATTCCTTTACTATCTTTTATAATTGGAACATTATGTCCACCTGTCCCCATATTTGCAGTCAATGTTGGACATACATTACTTTTATTTTTTCTAACATAATATCTTCTATATTGATAAATAGCATCTGTATCAATTGTATCTTTTACATCATTTTTTAATTTATCCCATATTTTACAATTTTCTTTGTAGTAATATTCTTCTTTAATATTATTTTCCAATAAATCTTTAATTTTAATTCTATCAGTTATTTCATCTGGAAACTCAAATTTATTATAATCTTTTTTATGTCTAAAACATACTATGTAAATTCGTTCTCTATTTTGAGGTATATTTGTTATTTTACATGTATTTAGTATATTATATTTTATTTTATAATTTAATTTCTCAATGTTATCAACTATAACTTTAAATGTATTACCTTTATCATGTGATTTTAGATTTTTTACATTTTCTAAAATTACAATTCGTGGTTTATGTATTTTCATTATTTCCATTATTTTCCAAAATACATTTGATCTTTCATCATTAAATCCATTTTGGTTACCTGCAATTGAAAATGGTTGACAAGGAAATCCTGCAGTTAATATATTCATTTTAGGTATATCTTTAACATCAATTTCAGTTATATCTCCTAAATGTAATTTAGTATTAAAATTTTCATCATATATACTTTTACTATGTTTATCAATATCATTTGCATATATTGTTTTAACTCTTCCTGTGTTTTCAAACGCTAATGAAAATGCACCAGTTCCTGCAAATAAATCAACTAACTTTATTTTTTTACTCATCCGTTATCGTATATAATATTATAGTTTTTATATATTTTATCAATATATAAATAGTAATTTAATAAATCAATTTTTTCAATGGTCTAAATATTCCATTTTTATATATTACGATTAGATAATTAATAAATCAGTTTTTATAACATAAATCCAATTCTTCAAACGCTGTATCTTAATCCAATCACATTAGATATCTTAATCCAATCACATTAGAATAGTACAATAACTTATTGTATTTAATTAAATATATGCTAATATCTTTATCATTATTTTCAGTCGTTACTCTAATAGTTGTGTTTTGAAGATTGTATGAATATAAATTGTTATCACTAAAATTATTTATATCATCTATTTCATTCAATGGTATGTATACTGTTTTATCGTTTATTTTTTTACCATGGTTTCGTATATATATTTCATCAAACTCTTTGACATAAAAACCGCCATAAATTAATTCAACATCAATGATTTTCGAATTATACTTTATTATCATTCCATAAACTCTAAAACGAAAATGATTATAATATTTAATAATTTGCCGAAATGGTGTTGCTGATTGTTCGTCTGGTAATTCCTCATAATTTACACGACATACTATTTTCTTGTTTTTTAATTCATTATTCGTATGAATAATAACATCATTAGTTACATATTCTGGTATTTTTAAATATTTTTGCTGTATAAATAACCACATGGGTAATTTAATACAGTATTTATTTCCATCAATTTTTATACAATCATCTCCAATTATATCAGAAAATATTGTAAAAAAAATTAATCTATTATACTCAAATGCTAATGAAAAATTTAATTCATCATCATCATATTTTTCAAATAAAAAATAATCATATGATATTTTACGAATATTTCCATCAAACTTAAAAAGATTGTTATCTGTGTCTACTTTATATATCTCAAATATATCTTCCATTTTATTATTATAGTTATAATCTCCGTTAGATTTTCATTCATATATATTACTTATTGACTTTTGTATATATTTTTGTAGGTCATTTTTTGATCATGAATTTTTGATTTGATTTTTCGAAAATAATATACTGAACAAATTCAGTTTA
>Ga0257124_1002161_pt1 | contig 12156 bp, 9 predicted proteins | sample SI106_150metaG_FD_190154 | JGI IMG/M metagenome (GOLD analysis project Ga0257124, IMG submission 190154) | Marine microbial communities from Saanich Inlet, British Columbia, Canada - SI106_150 | ecosystem: Environmental > Aquatic > Marine > Inlet | place: Canada: British Columbia | collected...
GGCGGCGTTCTCGGTATCGTGTATGCCGAAAGACGCCAACCCCGGCTCAATAATGATAACGAACCTGGAGGCAATCAATCCACCCTTCGCCAACAGCGCGAGACCCACAAAAGATGACCGATTTACCCGTATACACCGGCCCGATGGAGGAGCGGAGGTTTCACCTGGCGAATTCTTCAGTCGGTCCAATCGTAGATGCTACCGATGTCGGCGCCGTCTATCTGGCCGTGCCCGGTTCGGTAGACCTGGATCGAATGCCCGCGCGCATCGTTCTCGGCCTGCACGGGAGCGGCAGATCGGCGGAGTCCTATGCGGAAATACCGTTCTACCGCTATCAGCGGGACCGCGCCCTGCGCTCCCAATACATCTTCGCCTCTGTCTCCAACGGCCCTGCGGGATGGGGACTCGACGAGGGGTTGCAGAGCGTATTGATCCTCATGGGGCTGCTCTGCGGCGAGTTCGGCAGCGATTGCACTTTTGTGCCCTGGGGATCTTCCGCCGGGGGGATCATGATGTTCAGGGTCATCCATGAACTCGCCGACTCCGATCGATTTCGGCCGATCGATCGCGGCATCGGGACGTTTCCGGTGTACGATCTCTTTTCCGTATTCGGCAAATCGCCGGGGTGCGGAAAGGCGTGGAGAGCCGAATCGATGGACGAACTCAAACAAAACGCAGGAGACAGAAATCCCCCTCTGTTTGCCGAGAATGTCGCCGGCTGCCGATACTGGATCGGGCACGGCATCGACGACATTCTCGTCGACCTCACCGAGAACGCCGAAAGGCTCCAGCGGGACATCGTTCCGTATGGTGGTGAAGTAGTATTACATCGAGCCGGAGGCGGGCATTCCACGCAAAACTTTCTGGTCTACGACGATGAGGCTCTCGGGAGGTTTCTCGATGGATGATGAGGATCGAATTCAAAAAAGGAACTGATTTCCAGTTCATTGATAGATCTGCAGACTCTCCAGAATTTCCTCGAGAATCCTCTGCGTTTCTCGTTTGTCCTTCCTGCTCATTACATCGTTTCGCCAACCCATTGTCTCTGTTCTTTCCTGTTTTGTCATCTGGACGCTGACATTTCTTCCATCGAGCGAGACGGATACCATCACTCTCTTGCGCGTGCTCATTTCGAAAATATGGCCCATGACGCCGGTGACGTCCGCCCATTCGGTGGTAACCGTTCCGGTGGTCTCGTTTATCAGGGCAATGGTATATCCCCTCGCCTGCAGCGCCTGAACTGCGGCCGCGGCCACGGACGGCTTATCGACCACTTCCGGCACATCTTCAGAATAGAGAATTGGCCTGGTGTCGCATCCAACCACCATGGAAACTGCCAGGAATAGCGTCAAAAGAACGCCTTTCCAGTTAAATGACCGGTTCTCTGGAGTTTTTTTCTTTCGGCTCGATGCTTTAGCTCGTAGAGCGGACGAGTTGATTTGGAACACTTTACTTTTAGATTTCATTTTTCTTCCTCGCGTCGCCGTTTGAGCCAATTGAGATACCGCCGATGTCAATGGACCAAGGCCAGCCCTCGGATCGTTCGTAATATTGAACACCAGGGAGAAGGAGAAGTGACACCGGGAAGGAAAAAAGCGTCTATATCCGCTCCCTCCTCTTCCACCCTGCTGATATGGTATTGGACATCGCAAAGAAAAACCGGCGCCTCGCAGGACGCCGGTTTGGATTGAAACTCTGTCGCAGAAACTATTTCAGTCGCCTGGAAAACCGAAAAGCCACCTGCCCGCGAACTCTCCCTCCTCCGGAACAAACGACCACCCACCCTCGACCACTTCCCACCCCTCCTCTATCCCTTCGTTCTCTTCCCACATGTAGAGACTGTAATGCGGCTTATCGTCTTCTTCTGAAATGACCTCGGTGCCCTGTGCGAAACGGAAGGTGTAGCCACTCAGAAACTCCGCATCGCCGCATCCCCCGGTGTCGGTCTCCACCATCAGGTTGCCCAGAGTGAATTCCCATGCAAACGAGCAATCGGCGCAGGGCACCACCGTGGTCGCTCCGGTAATCTCATACGACAGCTTGCAGTTGTCGCCGCTGGTGACTTCCTTTTCAAAACCGATCGAGCCGCGGCCCGATAGTCCGAGTATGCCCGACCAGCTGCTGCTGGCGCAGCCCCAGCACTCGCACCCGCTGCACTCCTGGCTCCCCTTTTGGCGGACGAAAAAACCGAAGGAATCGACACAGGCCGAGGCGAACAGGCCGATCCCGTTTTCCACGTGGAAGAGCGGGCGCTGAAATCCCTGACCTGCTTCCCCGGACTCGCGTTGGGAACTCACATTGTCGGTCCGGACCAGATCGAACCAGTTCTGGTCCACGGCGTACAGCTTCACTTTGTATCGTCCGGTGTAGTAGATGCCGTCCCACGGCACGTAGATGGTTCCATCGTCATTCGACTTGAGCAGGGGCGATGTCTCCCGTCGCTCCAGATCCTCCTCTTCAAAAAAGTCGCTATCGATCAGCAGGGGACTGTTGAGTTCCAGGTTGGTCGCGCCAAACTGATAGGCGGCGGCCTGGCCATCGTGCTCCAGACGGGCCTCCATGATCACCCGGGTGTACTCTATCTGGTTCTCCGGCGCCTGGTATACATCATTCACATCCGGGAACAGCCGCAGGCTCCCCACCTCTCGATACTCATCATCTTCCAGGATATCGTCCAACAGCACAACCTCACCGATGCGCATGCGAGGCGGGGTCTGAGTCGTGGCGCGCACTACCGGGTCGGTCTCCGTGACCACGCGCAGTTCATAGGTGCTGCCGGGTTCTACGGCCGGCGCATCCGCTGGGGGCAGATAGCGTCCCCCCGCGTCCGGATCGGGATGGTAATCGAACACCGTGTCGCCGTGGTGTATAGAAACATGGGCATCCGCCAATGCCGCTCCTGCGGCCGAATACGGATCGCCGGGTGCCACTGTCCGCCGCACCTGCACCGGGGGCAGGGGCGCATCGACTACGAGGATCGCCTCGACAACCACCATATTGCCCTCACTGGGTGCGAACAGATCGCCCGGTTTCCTCTCCGCCTTCAGGGGCCCGGGGGCGTCACACGACAGGAGGGGAAGCAGGGCCAGCAGGATCAGAGGAATTCGCATAATTTTCAGAACCTGAAATCAAAGCCGAAGGTCGGCATGATGGGCAACATGGGAACGACCTGGGGTTTCTTGCTCGAATCTTCCGCGTTGTATTCCACGAACCATTCGTTGCGGCGATTGTAGATGTTGTAGATCTGGAAGTAGATCTCCGCGTGCACCCCCTCGCCAAAGAGCTTCAGGGTGCGCCGGGTGCCCACGTCCAGACGGTGGTAGGGCAGCAGCCGTCCGGTGTTGCGCCGCGCCGCCAGGAACCGGTCCACCGGCTCACCAACGGCCGGGTCGAGCAGCGTATAGCGGGCCGCGGCCGGGGTGAAGGCCTGGCCCGTGCCGTACACGAAGCTGGCGTTGATGCTCCAGCCGCCGCAGGTGGGACAGACGGGAGCGAATTGGTAGGTGCCGGTCAGCGACAAATCGTGGCGGCGATCGTATTTAGGCGGGAAGGAGCGGCCCCCGTCGATCTCCGCAAACTGGCGTCGCGTCCATCCGAAGGTGTAACCCGCCCAGCCGGTCAGGCGCCCGCGGCGTTTCTCGGCAAACAATTCCAGCCCGGTAGCGTACCCTTCCCCCCCCGTTTTGAACAGATCTTCGGAGGTTTCCTGATCCACATTCTCCGGCCTCTCCTCGTCGAGGACGACCAGATTGGCCAGGTCCGTGTAGTAGGTCTCGGCGCTCAGCCGGTACGTGCCGGAAGGCTCCCACTCCAGCCCGGAGACGATCTGCAGCGAGCGTCCAGGGTCAACCGTCCCGTCGAGGGGGACCCATACATCGCCGCCGCTGAACCCTTCGGCCGAGTTCAACTGAAGGTATTGCTGATACCGCCCGCCGGCCAGTTTGAGTCGCAAACCCTCCTGCAGCGTGCGGTTGATGGAGAAACGCGGGTTAAGGGAAAAGTGTCCCCCCTCCTCGTAATATGCGCCGCGCAGCCCCAGACGAACCTCGGTCAGCGGCGTCATCTGCCAGTCGTCCTGCACGTAGACCGAGAGCAGATACGGTTCGACGGTCAGGGTGTCGCTCCACTGGTCGTACTGCCAGCCGTAGTCGAAACGAAACGAGGTGAAGTCGATTCCCGAGCGCACGGTGTGATCGGCCGAAGCGAAGTAATCTACATCCCCCTTCACGGTGACGTCCCGCACCCGGTTGCGAATCGCGATCGGCGTGTCGAACAGATCGAGCGTGATATCGCTGTGATATTTGGAATAGAGCGCAATCATCCGGCCGAACAGCGACGGCGAAAAAACGTGGGTCCAGCGCCCCATCAGGGCCCGATTGCCCCAGCGCAGGCCGAAGGCAAGGCTGTCCGCCCCTTCGGTCACGCCCACGTTCAGGTCGTCATCCCCCCCGTACGCGCTAATCATCAGATTGTCGTTGGGGGTAATCTGATTGTTCACCTTGGCGTTGATGTCGTAGAAGTGATAGCCCAGATCCTCCAGGTCGTCGGAGGCGCCCTTGATCACCTTGAGCAGGGGATCGATATAGGTGCGCCGCCCGGCCATCATCCAGGATCCTTCCCCCAGCGGCCCTTCTGCCAGAAGTCGGCTGGAGATCAGGCTGACCCCGCCGCTGGCGTTGAATTCGCGTCGGTTGCCGTCGCGGTTCTGCACGTCGAGAACGGCCCCCAGGCTGCCGCCATACTGGGCCGGGTAGGCCCCCTTGTAGAACGTGACGTCCTTGATGGCATCCGGGTTGAAGGTAGAAAAGAAACCGAAGGCGTGCGACGGGTTGTAGAGCCGTATCTGGTCGAGCATGATGCCGGTCTGATCCGGCCCTCCCCCGCGCACGTAGAGTCCGCTGCTGAAGTCCGACGCCGTCTGCACGCCCGGCAGCAGCTGCAGACCGCGCAGCAGGTCGGTTTCGCCCATCGCCGGCATCTGTTTCAGACTCTTGATCTGCAGCGATACCATACTCGGCTGCTTGCGCATTTCGTGCTCCACCCGGTCCGCCTTCGCCTCCACAACCACCCCTTCCATCTGCAGAGCCTCCCGCTCCAGCTCGATGTCCCGGCGCAGATCCTGGCCGGCCGCCAGCCAGAGGGTATCCCGGTAGGTCGCATAGCCGATATAGGAGACGGTAACCATGCAGATTCCCGATGGGATGCTGGTTATGGCGTAGTACCCTTCCGCATTGCTCAGCGCACCCATCCTCTTTTGACTTTCAAACGCAACGGCGACGGTGGCATTGGGCAGGCTCTCGCCGTCACTGTGATCTCGGACAAAACCGCTGAGTGTGCTTTTTTTACGGGATCGCTGATCACTCTGCTCCTCGGCCGGCACGACCGCGAGCCGTCCTTCCCTGGTAACGACCAGCTCCGTTCCCGTCTTCTTCATCACGTGGATCAGAATGTCCAGGGCGCGCATATTTTCCATGCGCACGGTGAGTTTTTCTTTGACCGGAATGCGACTCCGATTGTAGTTCAGCTCGAAGTTTCCCTTTGCCGCGATGTCGGCGAGCACCTCCTCGAAAGGCATATCCTCGAGGTCGACGGATATCACTGCGAGTACAGACTCCGGCACCTTGCGTCCGTTGAACTCGACCAGGGGAGCGTTCTGCGCGGACGATGCGTCGATCAGAACGGCCATCGCCGCTACCGTGGCGACCCAGGTTATCGCTCTTTTCAATGGACCCAATTCCCTCTCATAGCGTAGACCATTATCGGTCGTCAATCTCTCGGCTGCAAACGGATCAGGTGGTCCGTGCGCTGGTAATCCAGATCCGTCAGAGTCGAAATCAGCTCCAGAGCATCATCCAGAGAATCCGTCTGGATATGCACGGTGAGTTGCTCTGCGGCAATTACAGTATCTTCGAGAACGAACTGGACGTCGTACCAGCGTTCCAGTTGATGCAGAATTTCTTGCAGCGGCACGCTGTCGAAAAACGCCTCCTGATGCATCCACCCCAGGTGCCTGTCGATATCGACGGATTGCGGCTCGGAGGGGAGTCCGGTCTTCAGCAGCGTGCTCGTCTGCCCTCTGGCGATCTCGACCGCTTCCGGTCCCTTTTCAGAACTGAGCGCGACCTTCCCTTCCGCCACCGCGATGATGACCCTTTGTTCCGCCTGCCAGGCTCTCACATTGAACCGGGTCCCCAGCACTTCGACGACAGCGTGGTCGGCGCGGACAACAAACGGTTTCTCCACATTGGACGTCACCTCGAAATACCCCTCCCCGCTGAGAAAAACCGTTCGCTCCTCTCCAGCGAAAGCCTCCGGATACCGCAGGACAGTTCCGGCGTCCAGCCGAATTCGAGTGCCGTCGCTCAAGGTGATTTCATCGCGCGCTCCGCTTTCAACCGCCAGCGTCACCCATCCGACAGTCAGTCGACTCCAGGGGAAAGTCCCCGCCTCCTGTGCCTGGAAGTATGCCAGCGAAGAAACAATCAGCAAAGCAGCCACAGCCGCATAGCGCCAGACGGGACGCAGCTGTGGCTGAAACCATTTGGTCAGGCGCTCAACAATTCCTCGACGACGGCGTTTTCGTGGGGCTTCAGTCCCGGTGGCAATCCCCGTCTCCTCGGCAACCTCGCTCCACAGCCTGCTCACATTGGACGTGCCCGGTTGAGGGTCCGGAACATCCCACACGGTTTTCATGGACTCGATGAGGCGCTGCTTTTCGGGATCTGAGGCGATCAGATCCTCGACCTGGATCTTCTCCTCTGCGGAGCATTCCCCCGATAAGTAACGCGCCAGCAATGTCCAGTCGGATGATTCGCTCATATCTCCTCCATTTCGCTCGGATCTGGCAGGTTCTCCTACCAGACCCGAGTTGCAAAATGGATGATGTGACACCTAAAAGGTCGAATCAGAAATTTACCGAAAGCTTCGCCCCCAGACTACCTCGTTCGATATCTACATTCGGGTTTAGGCTCAGCTTATAACCGGCTTTTTTGCCGTATTTATACCTCACGGCGTCCCTCTTTCTCTCAATCGTCTTTACACCGCCGATCCAGTCGTGGAGTATTTCACCCACTATTATACCTACTCCCAAAGCTACGAATGCGGCTCCGCCACCATCGATCTTGCGGTGGAGCTTTTCGAGCCGGTATGTGAATACTCCCCCTTCTTCCTCGACGGGTATTTTCCTGTAGCGCTCTATCTTGCCGCTTGCTCCGGTTACATCGACGGTTTCATAGTCCGATTTTTCCCAGGAATTCTTCTCGTCGAGCATAGCTGCGCCGAGAATGATGGAAGCGCCCCCCAGTGCAGCTGCTCCGACGTGCTTCCATCCCGCTCTGGACTCACCGGCATAAAAATGCAGCGCTCCGGGAAGCGGTACGGACATCAACATCAGGCCAACTCCCAACCTGCGGTTGGCGTCGGTGTATTCCTCCAGAGTCATTTCAGCCGGAACCGGCCAGATGGGGACCTCATTCAGCATATCCCCACCTCCATGCATTTGCGCCGCCGGCTCTTCGATGCCGAACAGCATGAATGCGAAGTGCAGCGCGACGAAAACTCCGATTATTCTTTTCAAAATAGCCTCCATATTCAAGTGGAAACAAATAAATGCGAATCAATGGCCGGCAAATTCTCCGACCCACTCACCGGATAATACCCTTGAAGCCACGACTAACCTGACAAAAATCCAAAAAAAATCCCCCCGCGCGGAGGATAATACTTGCAGCAACAAAAAATAGAAGAGCGTTCAGAGGAAGAATTCAGAGAAGATGTGCCAGCCGATCCCGCAGAAATTTCAGGGCGCGGCCCATCTGCGTCTCGACCGTTTTGATGGAAATCCCCTGGATCTCCGCCATCTCGGCATAGGTCAGGTGATCGAATCGATTCATGTTAAAGAGGATCCGGCGCTTTTCGGGGAGCGCTTCAATCGCCTGGTAAATGGCATCCGCAATCTCTTTCCCCCGCCATTCGTCTTCGGGCGTTTTCTGGCGAGGAAATGTCAGCATCACCTCTTCAGCGCTCCGACGCTCCACATCGCTGTGCCTCAAATGCTTCAACGCCCGATTTCTGGCCGCGGTATACAGATAGGTCTTTATGCTCAGGGCCGGGTCCAGCTGTGATCTGTTCGCCCAGATGGCGACGAAAATATCCTGCACCAGTCCCTCCGCAATGGGTGTATCGCGCACATAGCGATGGACAAAGTGGATCAAAGGCTGGCAATACGAGTTGAACAACCGCTCGAACGCCTGCCCGTCCCCTGCGCGGATCTCCCGAACCCATTCCGCCTCTGCCTGCACAGAATCCCTTTCCGCGTAAGATTCTCCCCCGGTGGGGCTTAGTAGGCTATAAGTTGCCGTCATTTCTCAAGATAATAGACCCTATCTCCCACAAATCAAAGGAAATTGGTCTGATTTTGTGAGTCAATCCTCGGATCGTCTGCAATATTGAACACCGGGGAAGGAGAAAAGTGACACCGGGAAGGACAAAATACCGCGCCTGTTGGGAAGATCTAATGGCCTTTGACATGGCGGACGTGGTTGCTCGCCCATTCTACACCACCCCAATTGGCTTAAAGGGAAGGATCTCGCCTTGACGTAGCTATCACATTATGCTATCATCAATCGAAATGAATAGACATCACAGAAGAACTCTCCAGGCCCTCTTTACTCAGCCCATCCCCGGCAATATTCGCTGGTCGGAGGTGGAAGCGTTGCTCAACGCTTTGGGAGCTACTATCCGTGAACGGGCTGGGTCGAGGGTGGCGGTGCGACTCCACGAGCAGATAGCCGTATTCCATCGCCCCCACCCCAACCCGGACATGGATAAAGGGGCAGTGAGAGATGTTCGGAGATTCTTGGAGAATGCGGGAGTAAGGCCATGATCGAATACAAAGGATATATCGGCATTTTCGAGTTCGATCCCGAACTCGACACCTTCCATGGGACGGTGACCAATTCCAACGACGTGATCACCTTCTATGGCAAATCCGTTGCGGAATTGCGGAAAGAGATGTGCGCTTCAGTCGATGAGTATCTGGCATTTTGCCAGGAAGAAGGACGACAACCCGAAAAGCCATTCTCCGGGAAATTACTTCTCCGTACCAGCCCTGAACTCCATCGCCGGATCTCTCTGGCATCCGCGCGCCATGGGATCAGTATGAATATCTACATCCAGGAAGTCCTAGAGAAGGCGGTCGCCGATATATGATCTGCGATGAACGTGTTGCCTTTGAATCTGAACTCGACGCTTACTACGCCACCTGCCCCAACGATGTGTCGGATATCCAGCAGAATCTGGAGCGGATCGCCGACGTCCATCCGGAATGGTCCTCCTGGCAGCTCAAGGAGCATGTTTATGAGACCGTTTCGACCCGATGCCCGGTGGTCGTCTTTCGCCATTTCCCGTTCTACTACGAACTCGGCGTCGGCAAACCCCGCACCAACCTCGGTGAAGGGGGCGTCGGCAACTTCCTGAAATCGCGGCCTGTTGGCCAACGCCTCCTCGCAGCCGGCCGCGAATGGTGGGGTCCGTGCGGGTCCGCGGCGCTGTCGGTCGGCTGGCTGGTGCTGGACGACAACCACCACTCCCTGGGCAACGACAATGTTTTCCGCTACGGCCTCTCCGGGCTGCTGGCGCGCGCCAGGGAGCGACTCGACTCCGTCGAGCATCCCGATCAGCGCGCCTTTCTCCGCTGCATGTGCGCGGGCCTGGAGTCGCAGATCGCCCTTACCACTCGCTTCGCCGATGCCGCCGAACAGGAGCTGGTGGACGAACGCGACCCGGCGATCCGGGAACGCCTAACGCGCATCGCCGACGTGGCCCGCCGGGTGCCCGCCCATCCTCCTGCAACGTTCTACGAAGGCCTGGCCGCGATCCTGTTCATGCGCGAAACCACCCAGGCCCTCGAAGGGAATGGGATCAGCATTCTCGGGCACATCGACCGGATGCTCGGGCCGCTGTATGAGGCCGATCTGGCCGCCGGGCGCATCACCCGAGGCGAGGCCGTGGATCTGCTATCCTTCTTCCTGGCGATGAGCGATGTCCGCTTCGGCATCCGCGACGCGACCCATCACGTCGGCACCAACACCACCATCATGATTGGTGGATGCACCGCCAATGGGGAACCGGTCTTCAACGAAGTCACGCGCATGGTTGTGGAGGTTTATCGCCAGCACCGCATCGTCGATCCCAAACTGAACGCGCGAATTTCCGCCAACCATCCACCCGAGTATTTCGACCTGCTGTCCGACCTGTCCATCAGCGGCTGCAAGTCCATATCGCTGTTCAATGACGATGTGGTGATCCCGGCGAATGTGAAGATGGGCAAGGCGGAGCGCGACTGCCGCCTCTATGCGGGGGGCGGGTGCCAGGAGAACGTGCTGGAGAACACCGAGATCAACAGCCGCGCGACGATCTACCTCAATCTCCTGGCGGTCTTCCTCAACGGCTTCTTCCCGGAGAAGCTGGCATTTCTCGCTAAACGCGACGGGGCCGAACTCGCCGATTACGCGGATATTGAGGAATTCGAAGCGTTCTACTCCGCCTTCCTGGACAATCTCCACGCCGTGCTCCTGGCGCATATCGCCTTCCGCAACCGGGCGGAGCGCCAGGGCGCCGAATACAACCCCTGCCCGCTGCACTCGGCCACCATCGACGACTGTTTCGCCAACGCCCGTGGCATTATGGAAGGCGGCGCCCGCTACAGCAACGGCAGCATCTCTCTTACCGGCGTCGGCACGCTGATCGATTCCCTTTACGCGATCCGCAAAGCGGTGTACGAGGAACCCATCGTCTCCCTGTCCGCCATGCGCAACATACTGGCGGACGACTTCAGGGACGAGGAACCGCTGCGGCAGTATCTGGTGAATCGGGTGCCCAAGTATGGGCAGGATGATGCTGGGATACGGGAATTTTCTTCTCGGGTTTTCGCCGATTTGGCCCGGGTGTCGCGGGGACACGCCAATGGTCGCGGCGGCATATACGAAGCGAGCCTGTTTGCATTCCGGAGCTTCACAAACTTCGGCGAGGCCACCGGCGCGACACCCGACGGACGCCGCGCCGGGGAACACCTCTCCCCCGGGATGAGTCCCTCGCCCCTGGCCTTCGGCGGCCAGACCGGCATCACCGATGTTCTGAGCGCGCTCGAGCCGATCGACCTGACCGACTATCCGGTGGTTTCGGTCCTCGACGCCAAGCTGCCGACCCTCTCGGCGGCTGACCGGACGGTCATGAACGCGATCATGCGCGGCTTTATCGACAACGGCGGATCGGTCATGCAGCTCAACCTGGTCGACCAGGCCGTCCTTATCGACGCCCGCCAGCACCCGGAGCGCCACCGCGACCTGGTCGTGCGCATCAGCGGCTACAGCGCCTACTTCACCACCTTGCCCGGCAATATCCAGGACGAAGTTATCGAACGGACCGTGCTGCAGGGCTGATCCTTTTCAGCGCGGATCATTCAATGGAAATTCACATAGGTTCGAGATTTTCTTAAAGCGGAGATGTTGCATGACACGCAAAACGGCTCTCATCTTCCTGCTGATCGGCCTACTGTCATCGGTTGCCCGGGCCGATGAATCGACCATTCGTCCCGACAGCCTGCGTACATACGCAACGCTCCACTCCCTCGGTTTTGAGTGGGATGTAACCGGCGACAGCGACCACGATGCGACCTGCGGTGTGCGCTATCGTCCCTCGGGCTCGTCCGTCTGGCACAAAGGACTCGATTTGCTGCGCGTCGACTACGACGGATATTACGCCGACACCAGGGCTGACCGCGCCTACAATATGCTCGCCGGCAGTATCTTCTTCCTCGAGCCGGGCACTACCTACGAAGTGGAACTCGGGCTCGAAGATCCAGATGGGGGCGGGGTGCGAGAGATCGTGGAACTGGCCACCCGTCCGGCGCCGGTGCTGCCGCGTGGCCCGGTCGCCTACGTGCATGCGGACACTATTTCGGGGGATGGCACCAGGGAACGGCCTCTGACTTTCGCCGACGCGCTGACACGGCAGAAGCCAGGAATTATCTATTGCCTCCTGCCCGGTCGCTACGGCCAGGCCCGTCTGGAATACTCCGGCGAGCCGGACGCACCTATCGCCTGGCTCGGGCCGCAGGCTGCCCGTGACGCGGGGTTGGCAACTCCGAAAGGGGATGCC
>Ga0257124_1002167_pt1 | contig 12130 bp, 10 predicted proteins | sample SI106_150metaG_FD_190154 | JGI IMG/M metagenome (GOLD analysis project Ga0257124, IMG submission 190154) | Marine microbial communities from Saanich Inlet, British Columbia, Canada - SI106_150 | ecosystem: Environmental > Aquatic > Marine > Inlet | place: Canada: British Columbia | collected...
TATTCATGACAAAATACATAATATAATAATAGTAGAAATATTTTTACAATTAATATAATTAGCGTTAGTTAGTATTTCGTCTAACAGTTTCCAACCTTACTGTTACAATAGTGTAATAAAAACTCTTCAAAAAATTGAATAATATAATCAAGTTTATATATATGTATTATTATATCAAATAATATAATACTACATATATGGATCAATCACAAGATAATAATAACCTAGTAAACTCATATATCACTGCCGATGATGTTATCGATATTAATATGACAAGTGATAAAGAAAGTGATATAAGTAATAATACTGACAAAAGTGACAATGAATCTGAAAAACAAAGTGATGATGAAACTGATGACAAAACTGATGACAAAACTGATGACAAAACTGATGACGAAACTGATGACGAAACTGATGAAGAAAGTGAAGAAGATGATATATATGGTACATCTGGTTTAATTAACATCGGTAATACATGTTATATGAATTCAGTTATTCAATGTTTAAGTAATATTGAACAATTTAAAGAATATATATATCATTGTAAATTTATGAGCGATATAATTAGAAAAATAAAAGAAGATTTTTTAAAAGAGGATAAAAATACGAATATAAACGTTAATAAAATTCACAAAGAACTGCCTAAAAAATTAACATATCAATTACATCGTGTTTTTAAAGCTCTATGGGATTGTTGTAATTGGGAAATTAAACCAATAACATTTAGAAGATTATTTGGTTTAAAAATAGAATTATTTAGAGGTTCCGAACAACAAGATAGTCAGGAAGCATTGTTATGTATATTGAATACTATACATGAAGAACTTGAATCAAAAAAAATCCTACATGTTAAACAACTTTACCCAGAAACTAATAAACTAATAGAACTAAGAGATACATATAAACAACTTAAACAAAATGATTCTCCTGATGCTAATGATGTTTTACAATTATTTAGTAATTTAGTTGACGAATATCCAGAAGCACACTTACATTTAAAAGCATATGACGCGTTAAATACACATCTTTCTAATAGTTATTCAATAATAAATGCATTATTTCAAATAATGTTACATACACAAATAACGTGTCCACATTGTGGACATAATTCACATTCATTTGAACCATCTTATTGTGTATCAATTTCTATACCAGAACATAAAGAAGAACCAATTATCGATACTGAAAGTCAAGAATCATCAAGTGATTCTGTTAATATCTCTAGTTCAGAAAACATATTAGATGGAATAATTCCAGAAAAAAACCAAAAATATGTTATTAGTTGGAATAAAAAATTAGGAATATTTGAGTACATATTGTCAATAGATAGTAATGAACATAATGAATACGAAATAGATACACCAATTGATACAGAATCTAGTGAAGAATTTAATGTTGATTTTGATTCGTTAAATAAAGATTCCGATGTAGAACTAGCTGATTTATATTATAAAAAACATCGTGAAACACGTCAACATCAAATGTCTAATATGATGAATACCCATGAACAAGCAATTGTAATAGATGATACAGAATATACAATTTATAATTGCCTAGATAATTACACAAATTCTGAAAAATTAGATGATGAAAATAAATGGTTTTGTGATAAGTGCCAAGAAAAAGTTACTGCTGACTTCAAAATAGATGTTTGGCTCCCACCGAAAATTTTAATTGTTCATATAAAACGGTTTTTAAAAACTTCTAGAAAAATTTACAAAAAAACAAACAAGATCACATTTCCTATTGATGATTTTGATATCACTAGTTATGTATCTACACATAATCAAAAAGAAGGAAAAACTTATAAATATAAATTAATAGCTATTAATAATCATACTGGATTAGAAGGAAAAACAGTTAATTCTGGTATAAATTATGGTCATTATTACACTTATGGTTTAAATTCAATAGATCATAAGTGGTATAATTTTAATGATTCAAATGTAGATGAATTAAATACGGATGAATTAGTTACAAATAAAGCATGTTTACTATTTTATCAACGTATTGATAATTAATCAATATTATAAGTGATTGGTATAGTTTCATTTATTGAATTATATAATATAACTAATACTATACGAGAACTAATTTCATATTTTAATATATCTATAAATTGTCTATTGATATTTGAATATAAATATTCAAAATCATAATTAAACGGTAATTTTAAAGCAATAACATCTGATATATTTTTATTAAATATATAGTTGCAAACTTCTTCTAACGAAGAATCAGATATCTTTAATCTAATTTTTCTTTTCCTCTTGTAATTTTTACCTCCCCATGGAGGATCAATGAATATTACATCTTGTGGTGATTTATTTATAATATTTAGCATGTCATCATTAAAAACATTAACATTAGTTGCATTAAAGGTTGATAAATTATTAATAAGGTAATTATATCTAACTCTGTCTATTTCTATCGCATTTACTTTATTGAAAAATATAGAGAATGATAATGTATTTCCTCCAATTCCAGCAGTTGCGTCAGTTATTGTTATTTTTTTATCCTTTAATGGTTTTATATTTTTAATGATATGTGATATTTGGTCAGCTTCTCTGGGTAATGTTATACTATATTCCCCTATATTATCCATTTGTAAATTTTCCATTCTACTATAATTCATATCATTTAGCTTACTATTATTCATAATAATAATTCCCTCTATATATTACTTATATATTATTATATTTAAGTTTACCTAAATAATTGATTTTATTTCTAGTTGTAAATTTATGATAATTAATATCTCTATAGCTATTAACATAAAGTATGTCTGATAAAAATAATATTTCTAACCTAGAAAATAAACCTATAATTGATGAATTTATTAAATTATCAAAATATATTCAATATCAAATAGATAATACAAATATTACTAAAGAAAAAAATTCTAACCAATTTAGACTTAAAACTATTCTAAATGCAATAAAAATAATGAAAAAATACCCAAATAAAATATCAACAAGTAATGATCTTGAAGAATTACCAGGTATTGGTATTGGTATAATTAAACGAATAGATGAAATTATTAAAAATGGATATCTAGAAGAACTTACATCTATCCCATTATTTAGTCCTCATGAATTATTAATCGAAGATCTCACTAAAATAGTTGGTATTGGACGGAAAACAGCAATGGATTTAATAAACACTTATCATATTATTTCTGTTGATGATCTTATAAATAAATATAATGATAATAAAATAAAATTAAGTAAGCAAATAATATTAGGTATTAAATACTACAATACCTATAAACAACAAATACCTAGAAGAGAGATGACTTCTGTTCTTAATTTCCTTAAAAAGGAAATAGCAAAAGTTAATAGTAAAATAATACTAACTGTATGTGGATCATATAGAAGAGAGAAAACTACATCAAATGATGTAGACGTGTTAATTTCACATCCGGATATTAAACAAAAAAAAGATATATTAAATATGAAAAATAATTATTTACAAACATTTGTCAATATTCTTAAGGAAGACAACTTTATAACTGATGATCTTATCGAAGATATAACAACTAAATATATGGGTTTTTTCAAATATAAAAATAAACCTATAAGAAGAATAGATATTTTATTTGTTCCATATATATCATATCCAGCAGCATTATTACATTTTACAGGTTCTGGTGAATTTAATCAAAGAATAAGAAATATAGCTAAAAAAAATGGTTATAAATTAAATGAATATGGATTATTTAAAATAACGGATGGGAAAACAAAATTATACAATAAATTTATTCCAGTTAGTTCTGAAAAAGAGATTTTTGATATTTTAGACATAGAATATCTTGAACCAAAAGAAAGATAAAAATCTCATAAGTTATTATAAATGAGAATTATTTTTGACTTGAAAAGTTTCACAAACAAAATATTTATTTCTATATTCATATTATCAGTATTTACATTATTATATACTACAATTCCTGCTTCCGAATTTGGATTGGAAAATACCATCCTAACTATTTTAGATAGATTTTACTATGCCGTATCTACTCAAACAGGATTTAGAGCAGTTGATACTCCTAACCCAATTACTCCACGTGCTAAAACGTTAACATTATTACAAATGTTACTTGGATATTCAGTATTACTGCTATAATTTTATCATTTGATAATAAATAAATGATAAAAATATTATGTAAAATAGTTTCTAATAGATTTGCGTAAATATTTATATATACTTCGCATATTTTTATTACCTATTTGACTATCATATAAGTCTTTTCCACTTATACCAATTCTCTGTAATAGTTTGTTCTGGTTATCACTTATTTTTTTCGTATAGTTTCTGATATACTCTGTAAATGTATATTCACTATGTAATATTTTATTATTAGCTTTTTTAATTAACGATGGTGGTAATATATCTCTATTTCTTAATCTCATCTCTAAATACCAAAAAGCCCACATCAAACAAAAACCACCAGGATCCGATATTTTTACATTACTCATTACATCTTTTTCATGTGATAATAATTGTGGTCCATTTTTAATATTATCTACTGATTTTATATATTTTAATGTTTTGATATCTATTGTTTTCATTTGTTTGAACAATTTTAATATTTCAGTATCTAGTTTTTTATAATTATAAATATCATCAATATCTCCCATTGAATTAAATCTTTCTAATATGTTATTTTTTATATCATAAATTAATATGTTTTGATGTGCAGCTTTATGAATACTTAATTTGATAAATAATGATATGAGTATAAAATTATAAGTACTTTTGCTAATACTATTATCAACAGCTTCATTAAATTTATCTGGTATTATTAATTTTTCATCTAACCATAATAATTCGAAATGATATAATTCTGGTATATATTTTATTGTGTCATTTATTTTATTAATGGTATTATTCTTACCAATTGTTTGTTTAGGAGTTTCTTTTAAATATGGTATTCCAAGTTCCTTATATTTTTTAAGTGAATCTATTACTTTCATATGTAACCTAACAGAATTTCCAATAAATAATACATATTTTGCATAATCATTTTTATTTATATCAATAATTTTTTCATCATCTACCTTAAATATTATATTTTTATTATCCTTTAATTTATTAGTTATCAACTTGATACATTTTTGTTTATCAGTATTACCATTCATATTTTGATGGCATTTTAATAATTTTCTACTTACCTTGTATTTTGTTATATCATTGTTTTCTAGGAAATATATAAATCCATCCGCAACAATACTAATAAATTTATTGATATCTTCTTTCTTAATATATTTTAGAGGTGATGTGTCTTTCTTGTTTTTAGTGAATATATCTAATAATTTTTTACTTAATATATCTTCATAATCTTTCCAATTGTGATATTTTAACAATAAATGTAATATTGTATCACCATCTACATTTTTCTGATTAATGTCTATCGTCTTATCTAATATTTCTCTTTTAATATCTAATGGATAATTACTTCTTAATAAGAACATATTATGTCCTATTGTATCTAAAAACGAATTTGAATATGTAAAATCAATATCATATTTTAATAATAATCGTGTTGCTTCTATATTTCGAAACATAAAAGAATCTATTATTGGAAAATGCGCAGGAAATGTATTATGAGATTGAATATTAAAATCAGCTCCTTTATCTAACAACAATTTCATTATTTTCATGTTTTTTGAAATAATACTATAAACTAATGGAGAAATACCATTAACATCTATTTTATTAACGTCTATTTTTTTTTGATCTAATAGTAATACAGTAATATCAATATTATTATTTCTAACTGCTATCGATAATGGAGGAATAATTGTTCCATAATTAATATCAATACCTAATTCTAATAATAATTTAATATTATCCATCATAAATATAGATTCTTCTTTGCTTTCTTTTTTCTTAATATCAAATGATGAATATAATAAAATTAAATAAATTAAAATTGTACAATTATTACAATAATGTTTATCTGCTTTATTTAAATCTATTTTTTTATCGATAATTTCATTTTTACATAACTTTAAAATAGAATTAAATAACTTACCATTCTTCGCAATAACATGTAAAATTGTAGATTTATCTATATCTTGAATATTTAATATTAATGGATCATATTTTATTAATTCTATCAAAAAATCATCATATCCCAATTCAGCAACAATATGTCCAACTGTTTTTAAATCTCTGTTTTGCATTTTAATATCTACTTTTTGTTTAAACACATATTTTAACAATTCCATATCATTTGAATATCCAATATAATGTATTATATAGTTTCTATTGTATAATGGTTTATTAATACTATCTTTTCCTATGATATGCAAAATATCTTGAAATTTATTCTTAGAGATTAATTTAATAATATTATCATCTTGATCTTTCATCTTTAATTATTTAATCTATATATATATGGTTAGATAATTAAAGAATTATGATGTTAATTATTTTTTAATAACGATTCATATTTATCCAATAGAACATCAAAAGTTGGAGTATTGAAAAATACAATTGGTCTTTTTTGTTTAACAAATTCTATAGCCTTCTTTTTTGATAAATTATATTTTTTCATTAAATACGCAACAACAACTGTTGCAGACCGTTGAGCACCAAAATAACAATGTACAAACACTGGCTCATTTCTTCTAATATGTTTATGAATTGATTCAACTGTCTTATCTAAATATTGGAACATTTTTGCCATGTTTTGTGGATTACGATTATCATTCACTGGAACTCGATATTGCTGTATCCAATCAAAATAAAATGGATAATCTATAGTGCAATTTACTATTGCTTGTATATTTTTATTTTTCATAAAATCTTGATCAGATGCCCCTTTCAGATTGCCTAACCATAAATTTGGTATAATTTGATCGTAATTATTGATCTGTAATATTTTTTGTTGCATATACAGTATTTTCTTTTTTGGAATAATCTTATAAAGTAAAGTGCTAACTGTAATTATAACTATTAAGAAAATAATTGATAATAAAAAAAGTTTATACATACAATTATCATAATTCATCATTAAAATTACTTATATTATATAATAATATTTTAATTATCGGCTTCAATAATACACATTGCAACTATCATAATGATTGCTAAAAATACCCGCTACATAAAACTTGATATTTCTTTATAAAAAAAGAAATATTTAAAGAATAACTTTTAGTTTCACTTTACTTCATAGTAAACTATTTTTTAAGCAACCAATAATTATTCTCAAGTTTCATGCTACTAGTTGTATCCCAATATTGGGTATAAAAAATTGGTTTATCTTTAACAATTAACGAACAAATTGTTAAAGATCCTCCTTCAATTAACAACAAAAAAGTAAAAAGAGATCCTATCGCAACCTTGATCCCTTGACGCATGATGTTATAATGTTAAAATGTGTGTGTTTAGATTGAAAACAGAATTGAATATTATATAGGGTTATATTTTCAATTTTTTTTACATATCTGGTAATATATTATTTAAGATTTATTACGTGATAAAATATAAATAAAAATCTTAAGAATAATATATTAAAATGAATAAAGGAAAACCACAACTAATAGATAATTTAATTAAAAATCAAATAGTCGATGAATTTCTACAAAATGATAATCAACCAATTATTGACATTGACTATAATTATTATTTTAAATCAGTAATTGATATTGTTAAAGAAAATTTCGTATTGATATCAATATTTCTATTCCTATTTATATTTTTATTTTATCGTTTCCGCATGAGTAACGTAAAAAGAAAAAGGGAAGAACTTCTTAGAAATAATAAAGAAATTGAAATGCATATGGATCGAGATAATCATTCTAATGAATTTGATATAATATCAACATATAATACTTCAAATAATAATAATTATGATACTTTAATAAATGAAATCATGGATGACTAATTTATAAACTACTCTTGTAAATATCTTCTTCTATTGTGTTTTTAACTATTAATCTAATAACTCGAACCTGATTCTTTTGCCCTAATCTTCTTGCTCTACCAACTGCTTGATTCTCTTGAGAACGAATATCTTCTTTTTTCCCAGATAATGGATCGACCATTATGATATGTGTTGCTTCTGTTAAATTAGTTCCTGATGCTGCATGTTCTAAAGATAACATAATTGCGCGTACATCTTTTTTCGCTTTATTGAAACCTCTAAATGTTTCAATCGCTGAATTTCGTTGATGAACATTTCCTTTACAATATACGTTTTGAATATTATTATCTTTTAATGTTTTACCAATAAGATGTAACATTTTATCCCATTGAGAAAATATAATTATTTTATTATTTGGATTGTTTAATATCTGTTTGCATAATCCAATTAATTTTCCCATTTTTGAACCATATTTAAACACCAAATAATCAACACTTTTATCTTCCTTACTCTTATTAACAACAAATATATCTTTTGATGTTAATTGTGCTCTACATATTGGACATTCTTTTTTACCACAACTTAATGAGGTTATTATACATTCTCGACAGAAATAATGAGAACATGATGTAATAACAGGATCATCAAAATCACACATACATATTGGACACGTTTCATCTTGACTAACAGGAACAACTGGATCTACTTTTTCGAAAAAATCAACTAAATGTTTCAATTTACCAAGATCATTTGTATATCTTGTCTTCTTTTGTTTATATTCAGTTTCATTATCTGGTGGATGTATCTCTAATGTTGCTAGTTTCTTTTCTGTAGCCTTATACAGATTCTTATTATGATTAATCAACTTCTCCTGCATTTCTCCAAGACTTATTTCTTCTGTTCCAAATACAGACACATCATGGTCAGATATCTGTGGATGACAACATAATTGACGTAAATATTCATCTCCACGATGTTTATTAGAACTATATATACTTTTTTCTACAGATGTTAATTCGAGATATATAATTTCTTCTAAAACTGAAGGAATATTAAATTCTGTCCCAATACTTACTTTTGTATTTCTGTAATAAAATCTCTTCATCAGCTCATCCTTGAGATAGTTAAATGAAATACCTTCATTTATAATATCATCATATGACAATTTTACAAGTTTCGTCATATCACCTATATTAATTTTTTTATAAGTATATAAATTTAAATATTGCATTGCTGTTGTAAATCCTTTTTTATGTGAAAAAGGGGTTCCTGATATATACCATCTATATTTGGCATCAATGTTAATCATCCATTGTTTCAAGTAATTATTGACTATAACAGTTGAATTAGTAGTAGATAATTCTCCAAATATCTCATGACCTTCATCAACACCAACTCTATCCCAATGAAAAATTTCTAGCAATGGACCATTTTCATTTAATAAATTTTTAATATTATCTTTATTATTTGTTTTAAGCTTAATTATCTCTTTGTATTTTGAAATTCTATCATTAAATTTGGTTGTTAATAGAGAAGGAGTTACTTTTTCATATTGATATGGAATATAATGATTCATATTAGTTAAAAACTGAAATGAAACTATTACAAAATCAGCATTAATTATATCATTATATGTAACTGATAAATGGGTTGGTTTTGTTGTTATTATAACAGTCTGAAATAATGGATTACATTTTTCTATTTCTCGTTGCCATTGTTTAGTCAAATGACTTGGACATAATACTAATGTCGCTCGTGTATTTATATGACCATTATCATGAGTAAATGATGATATCTTTGTATTTCTACTTGCTTTTAACGCAATGAATTCTGCTGTTTTTCCTAGTCCAATCTCATCTGCTAAATTACCTCCAAACGAACTAATTAAATGAAAAGGTTTCTTACCAAAACTAATCTCTTTATCTAATATATCTACATAAATATCCATTTTAACATCATCAGACATATTTATTAGTTTATTAAGATGAACAGAACTATCAAATTTCCAACCACCATCTTTATCTAATTCTTCTTCAACTTTAACCATCCAGTTTAATGCTCTTAATTGATAATCAAATAGTTTTAATTGTAATATGGTAGGTTGAGAATAAGTAATATCGGTCGATATGATATGTGGATTTTCCCATGATTTATCAAATATATCATTACTACCATATGTTTTTACGTAATATTGTAAACATGCTCTATGGATTATTTCTTTATCCATTTGTGTTAAATTATTAGTAATTATATCATTTACCAATTTTCGTTGATTCACAAATATCTCAATACATCCTTTTAAATGATAACTTGCTAATGGTTTATGAATTTTAAATGTATACGACCATTTCGTGTTATTATCATTCGGAACTAATACCAACAATGAATGTAAAATAATATCCATTCCTGATATTAATAACCTACCAATAATATTACGACTATCATCAAATAGCAAATATCCACTTTTATGCGATGTATAATCATTTTTATTTGATGGACAATTATACCATCCAATAAACGCATTACTACCAATTACAAAATTATCAGATACATCTACTAATAGATCTTGATAAATTATAACTGATATTGTTGTATCTGCTATATACATTGTGTCTAAAGATTCTTTTTCCGATGTTTCTGTATCAACATTACCATCTAGTTCCGAATCTGTAAAATCTAATATTTCTGATAAATCGTTTGAAGAGTCGTGTTCTGTTAGTTCTGAATCGCTATCAATATCATTATTAGATATTTGATTTTGCATTTTATTCATGTTATCTTTAGTTTACTAATACTTTAAGTATTTGTAAATTAAATATTATAAATATCAATTTTTCTTAATAAATCAACGAATTCTCTAATTACAGATAGTATCAAATATATTCTTAGCAATGATATAAGGATCAGCATTCGATATAATCCTATTATCAACCAAATATTTATTTCTCTTATCATTTTTGGCTATAACTGGATATTTAACTGATGTATTATTCGTGCCTATTCCATGTGTAAATTTGCTATCCTGTTTCGTTCCAAATATTTTTATGAAATCCTTGTGTTTCCTCTTAAGTTTCTCTATTGTTTTTTCTACAACTTCATCACCATCTTCTTTTCTCATATCTTTGGTACTATAATACATTTTTAACGTCATCGGCTCTCCGGCTGCATTTTTGTCAAAATGTATATCAATATCAGTGATTTCTGTTAATCTTTTCATTAAATATCTAGATAAAACTAAATTATCTAACGTTCTAACCCCAAATCCTGGTCCAATGTTAAATTCCCATTTATTTAATGATGTTCCTGAATTGAATCCAGAAATATTCATCCCTACTTTCAAACACCAGATGTAAAATTGATTCATTACTGATCTGAATTTACCTTGTGACTTTCCAACCTTACAATAAATTTTATCATCGGAATCTAATTCCTGTTTATCATCTATAATACTGACTTCTTGTTTAAAACTAAACCATGGTTCGAATTTTTCATAAATTTCCTTTGTTTCAATAACTTTTGCCAATTCGTTTCTCTTGTTATTAACTGTTGGCTGTCCATCCAAATAATATGTTTCACATAATACCAAAATATTTGGATTCCCTCTAATAGGATCATTACAAATATAAATTGGCTGTAAAATAATATCACTTGTTTTAGTATCATCATCTATTTCTCCTGTGAGTAATCCATTATATGTTTTTTGTCTAATATCCTTGATACTGATTTCATTTGTAGCAAAAACTAATGTTTTCGTCTTTGAACATATCGTCCCTGACTCATAATCACTCACCCATATATATTCAGCCATTATAACAATTGGTCGTTTTGGTTCTTCTTTTTGCTCAATTTTTTCATCTTTAATCTTTTCAACTTCTTCAACAAATTCAACCTTTTTCTTATCAGTAGGTTCTTCAACAACTTCGTATTCCATTTTGTATATTGTTTATCTTATAAGATTATTTCTTTATATATTATACGTAATTCATTAAATTATCAATTTTTAGTAATTTGTCAAAAAATTGATAATTTAATGAATTACTAAATTGTCAAATTAAATTATTAGAAACAACAAAATGGATAAATATATTATGATAAATGATATACCTACAGTCAATAATGTTAGTTTTAGAATCCGCTACATAAAACTTGATATTTCTTTATAAAAAAAGAAATATTTAAAGAATAACTTTTAGTTTCACTTTACTTCATAGTAAACTATTTTTTAAGCAACCAATAATTATTCTCAAGTTTCTATTA
>Ga0257124_1002168_pt1 | contig 12127 bp, 10 predicted proteins | sample SI106_150metaG_FD_190154 | JGI IMG/M metagenome (GOLD analysis project Ga0257124, IMG submission 190154) | Marine microbial communities from Saanich Inlet, British Columbia, Canada - SI106_150 | ecosystem: Environmental > Aquatic > Marine > Inlet | place: Canada: British Columbia | collected...
CACCTGGTTCTGCTCACCCGCCTCGACACCCGCCACCAGCTCGGCGATGGCCTGGGGCTGATCGCCCGCCGGTTCGTACTCCGAAACCAGTTCAAAGGCGCGCCCGCCCTCGCCCTTCTCGGGCCGTTCGATCGGCGCGGGCACCCAGGTGGCCTGCTCCGCCTCGGCCAGGGACTGTTCGAAACTGCCCCGGATCTGTTTCATCGATGTATGTGCCATGGGATCAGTATAACCGATTTTGCAGCCACATCGGATAAGGTTAAAGTGATGCCATGATAAAAATGTTGGATCACGATGTCGAAGCCCCTTTAGCCTGGACTGGGGCCGAATTGCCTGACGATGCTGGCCTGATCAGCTTGGGCGGCGACTGCCTGGACGAATTGTACGAGCTGGCCGGGCTGTTGGCCGCCAATCCATTGCCTGTTGTCGCCCTGCGCCCCGACGACTTTGCATTGAAAGCCTGCCGGGCCCTTATGGCGGGGGTGGCGGAGCAGCTGGATCACGGTTGCGGCTTTGCCGTCATCGACCGCCTGCCAATGGAGCGGTTTGAAGGCGACATTGCAAACAAATTGTACTGGCTGCTGGCCGCCATGGTGGCGCGCCCGGTGGCGCAAAGCTGGGACGGCAAAATGCTCTATGACGTGCGCGACCGGGGCAAGCCGCCGGGCAACGGCGTCCGACCGGACATCACCAACGTGGCCCAGAACCTACACACCGACAACAGCTATAACCTGTGCCCGCCGAACTATGTCGCGCTGTTTTGCCGCCAGACCGCCATGAACGGCGGGATCAGCCAGCTGGTCAGCTTTTATGCCGCCCACAACCGTATGCGGGCCGAGGCGCCGGAGCTGCTGACGCGGCTGTACGAGGATTTCACCTTTGACCGGCAGCGCGAACACGCGCCCGATGATGTCATGACCACGGACCATCCCATGTTCGCCTGGGATGGCGCGCGGTTGCTGAGCCGGCTGTCAAAACGCCAGGTGATGGGCGGTTATGCCCTGGCCGGCAGTGCCATGGACAATACCACCACCGCCGCCTTGGAAGCATTCGAAGACATCATGATGGCGCCCGGCATGCGCAAGGAATTCCAGTTCCAGCCCGGCCAGATCCAGATCGTCAACAACCTGACCTGTGGCCACGCGCGCACCGCTTTTACTGATTGGCCTCAAGCGTCCGATCATCCTGACCGCCGCCGCCACTTGGTTCGCCTATGGCTACGCCATCAGGGCCGGGCTTTTTATAACGGTTAGCGCGCAGATACCAAACGGCCAAACAACCGGAATAGCCGAGCGCGGTTGCCAGACCCATTGCAAGGCCCGTCGTCGAACCAAACCGCGCCGTCGCCAGATGCGCCACCAACAGACCAAGGCCAAAGCCGGCGATGGGCAGCACCGCACTGGCCAGGGTCGCTGCCGTGGCCGGGCCGCCGAGGCGTTTCAACAGAACAATTGTCGTGGAGATGAAGACGATCGGCGTAATCGCCAGGATGCCCGAATATTTCGGCCCCAGTGCTTCCGAAGTCAGGGCAACGAAGACCGTTAGCGAACCAACCAGCAGGGCGCGTAGGGGCAGATCGAACCAACGCTGCGGCGCCGGCGCCGCGCCGCCCGGCCGCACCCATTGATGCAGAATAGCCAGGGCAACCACCAGCGCGGCCATATTGAGCAGGCTGGCGTACAGCGGTGACCAGTCGATTTGATGGATCAACGCCGTCGCCACGATCCAGGTCACAATCGCCAGCGCCACGGTCGCGGCCAAGCCGGCCCGCGTCGCGGCAAGGGCCGCGGCAACCAGAAAACAGATGGTCGAGACGTTGGTCGCCAGACTGCTGAGCAAGCCTTGGGAAATAAAATGGGCCGAGGCGTCCATGGCCAAAACCACATAGATCGGCCCGATGGACACGGGCAGCGAGGTAATCAAGGCGCCCCAAAAGGGCCCGGAACGTTCCGCCGCCATGGTCGCTGCAACAACGACGGACGCGGCCAAACTGGCTTTGAGAAATAAGGGCAGGAGGTCAAGCATGGTCGCCTGTCTTATACCAGCCTGCGACGTTGGCGCTACTGCGAATGCCAGGTTCAGTCCGGCAAGGCAAACTCGGCAACGACAGGCGCATGGTATGATGAGGGCGAATGGGCAACATTGGTATAGCCCGCCATCTCGTCGCCCAGAGCCTCGTTATGAGCTTCGAAGCCACGGAAATAGCCGGCCAGGGAGCGCGAGGCCAATACATGATCGAGCATTTGCCGCTTGCCGTGGTGAATGACCGAATAGCGGCGATCCGCCGATAATGAAAGCTCCAACGGGACCAGGCTATGCCCGGCCAGATCACCGCTGCCGGTATCGTCCTCGGCTCCGACGACGATGCGCAGGGGCATTTCATCCAGGCCGGCATTGAAATCGCCGGCGACGCAGATCAACGCCTCGCCATCGCGCGCGAAACAGTCCTCCATGGCCAGGCGTGTTTCCAGCGCCTGGCCGCTTCGTTTCATGGCCGCGAGATAATAGCCCTCGGCCCAACCGGAGACAGTCTTCCAGGCGAATGGATGGCTTTTCTGACCCGGGATGAAGGCCGCCAACGGCGCCCGGTAATGCACATTGAAAAGATCAAGCGCCTGGCCGCCACCGGCATCAAGCCGCGCATAAAGGATAGGCCGATCCCAGGCAACGGGTTGCGGATCGGCGATTGGCGGCTTTGCCGTTATGGGACGAAAGCGCGGCGCTTCCACTAGGTCATTGCGATATTGCCGGGTTTCAAGCACGTTGAAGCGGGACAGAATAACCAGATTATGGACATCCATTGGACCATGGTGCACGCCTTCACTGACCACCCGTTCGAATTGTTGATATGGCGTCCCATCCAACAAGCTATCAAGTGCGCTCAACCGGCGCGGCGCATGGCCACCAGTCGTTTGTCCATTCACTTCCTGCAGGCATAAAACGTCGGCACGAAGCCGCTCAAGCTGTGGCCGCAGAACGGCGATCCGCGCCGCCAAATCGGGCTGTTGCCCCGGTTTGTCGTCCAGGTTCTCCAGATTAAAGCTGGCGATGCGCAGGCGTTCGCTCATGCAGATACCTGCTGCCGGATAAACTCGACGGAATCCTCCGACGACGAACCGGGTCCGAACACCCTGGCCACGCCCCATTCCTTCAGCACCGCCTGATCCTTGCCGCTGATGACGCCGCCGCCGATCACCAGGATATCCTCCAGACCGTGTTTTTTCAGGCTGGCGAACAGGTCTTCGAAGACCGCCATGTGGCCGTGCGAGGACGAGGATATGCCGATCACATTTACGTCCTCCTCGATCGCCATGGCCGCCACTTCATCGGCCAGCAGAAAGGTGGTGAAGATCACTTCAAAGCCTGCATCGCGAAACTTACGGGCGATATAGCGGACCCCACGGTCGTGACCATCGTGGGTTGGTTTGGCGAGTAGTACGCGTACGACTTCCGTCATTTCAAAAATCCCATGGCCCTCTAGGGGCCGTAGTTATAGGGCGCATCCCAACCCAGCTTGGCTTTCATCACGGCCATCATCTCACCCGTGGTGGCGTCCGCCTGCGCCGCCGCGATGGCCGTGCTCATCAACTTGTCCGGGTTGATCGAACCCATGGCGGCGCTGGCGAATTCTCCGACGGCATCGGCAAAGGCTGTCATGGCCGCGTCATAACGGGGCCCGTCACGCCCCGCCCGCAAGGCCTTGACCCGTTCGATGGCCACCCGTTCCACCTCTTCATCGACGGTAAACAGCTCCGGCTCCTCCGCGCTTTCGGTCTTGTAGCGGTTGACGCCGACCACGCCGCGCCTGCCGGCGGTGACGTCGTCGCGCCAACGTTCGGCATTCTCCTCGATCTCCGTGCGGATCCAGCCCTGACGCTGGGCCGCGATGTAGCCGCCCATATCCTCGATCTGCTCGACCAGGGCCAGGGCCGCCTTGGCCATCTGTTCGGTCAGGTTCTCGACGAAATAGGAACCGGCCAGGGGATCGGAGACGGCGGTGATATTGGTTTCCTCCTGAATAACCTGCTGAATACGCAGGGTCAGGGTCGCCGAAGCTTCCGTGGGAATGGCAAGTGCCTCGTCATAGGCCGCGACCTCCATGGCCTGCACACCCGAAAGCGCGGCGCCAAAGGCATGCAGGGTGGTGCGGACCAGGTTCACCAGGGGCTGCTCCGCCGTCAGCATGGCACCGGAGGTATGGGTATGAATGCGCACATGCATGGCACGGGGATCGTTGACGCCAAAGCGTTCCTTCATGGTGGTGGCCCAGATCCGGCGTAGGGCGCGTATTTTCACGATCTCCTCGAAGAAATCATTGCCCTGGGCGATTTGAAAACCAAAGCGCGAGAGCGCCGCCTCCGCATCCACGCCCGCTTCGACGCAGGAGCGCACCAGCTCGATGCCATAGGCCAGCAGCATGCCGGCCTCCTGCACCGCGTTACCGCCAGATTCCTCCAGATCATAACCGACGAAATTGGTGGTGTTCCAACTGGGCATATGTTCGGCGCAATAGCCGATCAGCGCCACCGCCAGCTTGTGCCCCTGTTCGGGCGGAAAGGCCGACATGCCGACAAAGGCGCTCTGGTGAAATAGTTCATGGTGTTGCCGCGAAGATCCTCCGGCGCGACGCCCCGGCGCTGGCCATAGGCGATGTACTGAGCCAGGGCGGGGATCACCTGATAGTCGGTGATATGGACCACGTTCATTTTTGCCAGGTCCATGCCGTCGAACAGCCGCGCCATGTCGGCCACGGAATAAACCGCCATGCCGCACTGGCCGATCCGGCCACGGGCGGCGGGGTCGTCGGGGTCGAGACCTTCATGGGAAACCAGATCGTAGAGCAGATTGTAGAACGACTGGCCGAAATAGCCGGTCATGCCCTGGCCGCTTAAGGCCTCCATGCGGGCCCGGGTATCCTCGGGCAAGCCATAGCCGATGACCGGCTGATTGGCCCAATGCATCAACTGGTACTGGGCCGCCAAATTGCCGCGCGTAAAGGGATATTCGCCCGGCGCGCCAATGTTTTCGAAGGCGATATGCTGCACGTCGGAGGGGAAATAGGCGTTCTTCAAAGGCAGGCCGGACATGGTCTTGGCCCCAGCTGCCCGGCGCGGCGCGGCGTCGGCGAATTTATCAACGATCCTGCCGTATTTCTCATTCCATTTCCGCTCGAGCTGATCAGCCTGTGACAAGGTCTTGGCATCAAACATGGAATATTCCTCAAACAACTTTGAAGTGGGCCCAACACGCCACCACTATGCGCCATCATAGTTTCATGAACGGCAAGAAAATTCAAAACAGCCGCCATAAATGTCCGAATATTAAGCATTGATTTACCATGTTCCTTTAACAATTCAGACATGCGGACTTCGATGTTTTAGCCGGAATGGGAGCTGTATTTCCGTGCGCCATTTTTTGAAGAATACGAGAAATCAACGTCTCCGGATGCTGCCGTTGGCCGCCGCACTGGCTGTTTTATTGTCGGCCTGTATACAAACCTCGGACACCGCGCCTGGCGACGCCGGCATGAGCATGAAGAAAGTGCAGATGGCGGAACAAGCCGATAAGAAGGCCCACAAAAAAGAGGAAAAGGAATTCAAAAAGGAAAAGGCGGAAGAAAAGGCGGAAGACAAAGATTATGCCGCCATGAAGAAAGAATTGGAGAAGGACCGGGCCGAGGCCGCGGCGCACCCGGGGCAGGATAAGCGCGCCTCCAAGCTGTTCGTGGATACGGAATTTCTGGCGGTTAACGAGCGCGTTCATCATCTCTCCGAACGGATGGAAGAGCTCTCGCAACGGGTTCACGAGCTGGCCGTCCGGCTCGAACATACACCCGCGAAAATCGCCGACCTGGAATTGGCCCTGGAAAAGACCGCGGAAAAGCTTGGCATTATTTCCGCCAGGCCCACGGCGTCCGGCAAATCGGGTAAAAAGGCCAACGCCCCCAAGCAGCTAACAGCCGCGCCGAAGAAATCATTTTGGGGCATTCAGATGGGCGCCTACAGAACAAGGGCAGGGGCGGAGGTGTCCTGGGCCGAATTCCTGGCCAACCCCTTGGCGGTTGAACTGACCGAGGCCACTGTCCACTACATCGCCGCCAAGCCGAATAAAAAAGGCCACGTATTTACACTGATCGTCGTCAACGAATACCCAAACCGCAAGTCCGCCAACAAGGCCTGCAACGCGCTCAAGGAAAACGGCCTCGACTGCGTCGCCTACCGCGTCAAACACTAGTACCCGGCGGCCAAATATGGTCCGCTAGTGGCAAGTTCCAGTGTTTGACGCGGATTTGGAGGAGAGGTCGATGGGCGGGACGCGGCTCAGTTTTGGTGAGCGCCTGATTGCCATATTCAAGCAAGAAGGCGTCGAGGCGATATTCTCGCAAGGCGACCTTTCCATGAAGGATATCCAGCTGCATGCCGAGGCCCAAGGCCTGAAGGTCGTCGGGCCCCGGCATGAGGCCTCTGCCGTTTTCATGGCCATGGGCTATCACGCCATGACGGGTAAGGTTCAGGTCGCCATTGGCGCGCCGGGTCCGGGCCAGGGCAATTTGCTGCCCGCCGCCATTACTGCTGCCCAGGAACATATTCCAGTCATTATTCTTGGTGCCCGCCGCCAGCACGCGGTCGATACCGCCGTGCGCCGTGGACGTTGGCTGTACGCCTCTCTGCTGCCCAACTTCAGGGAGGTCTGCAAATTCGCCGCCAAGCTTGAACAGCTTAGCCATCTTGATGAAGTGGTGCAGGAAGCCTTCCGCCAGGCCTTGAGCGGCACGCCGGGGCCGGTTTACATCGAATATGACGCGCAGCTTAACGAGAGAGCAGCTGATTTTCCCGATCTTCCTACCCCCGGACGATACCGCGCAGCGGCGCAACCGGCACCAGCGGCGGCCATTGAAAATGCTCTCCAGATGCTGCGGACGGCACGGGCACCCATATTGCTGGCCGGCGAAGGGGTCCAACGTTCCCGGGCCCAGGGCGCCTTTGCTGAATTGGCGCATCGGCTGAAATGCCCGGTGCTGACGACATTGGGCGGTGCGGGCGCCTTTCCCGAGACCGAGGCACAATGGCTGCGCTATATGGGCAAGGCGGGCGGCGAAGCGATTGCGGCTTCGGATCTGCTGTTGGCGGTCGGAACCTGTTTACCGGAAACCGCCAACTATGGCCGTCTGCAAAACTTCGCAGTCAACGACGAAGGGCGGCAGGTTATCCTGGTCGAACCCGATGCCGCCGCCGTCGGGGTCAACCGCCCCGTCGATCTGGCGCTTATCGGGCAGGTTGATCTGGTGCTGGCGCAATTGCTCGAGGCAGTGGGCGACGGCTCTGCGTTCAAGGAACATGCCGAGCTTGATAAATGGCGAAACGCCTCGAAGGCCGAGGATAAGGCGCTGACCGACAACCTGCCGCGCAGCAACCGTTTACATCCCGGACATTTGATGCTCGAGGCGCGCAGAGCGGTACCCGAGGATGCGGTCATTGTCGTCGATGGCGGGCTGACCATGCTCTACCAATATGCCTTCTTCGAAAAGCGGTCCAGCGAGTTCATTTACACCGCCAACTTTGGTCATCTCGGCTCTGGCATCGGGCTGGCGATTGGGGCACAACTTGCCGCGGGGCGAACACGACCGGTTTGCCTGATCACCGGCGACGGCGCCTTGGGCTTTCATATCATGGATTTCGAAACAGCAGTGCGCCACCGCCTGCCCATCGTCATTGTCCTCAACGATGATCAGGCGCTGGGCGCGGAAATGGCCCAGCACATGCAGCATATTGGCCATGAAATCCAGGTTGCCTTTAGCCCGGTCAACTACGCCGCTATGGCCGAGGCGATGGGCGGGTTTGGCATCCGGGTGGAACGGCGCGAGGACATCGCGGCAGCCATCGAAGATGCATTCGGGCAAGCCGCGGCGCACAACAAACCGGCGATCGTGCAGGTGTCCACCGACCAGGATGCCTCGCACACATATCCGGTGCCCTACGTTGGCGAACTTGCGGGCTGGAAAGAGGCCGATGTTCTGGCGCGGATTTAGGGCGGCTTTGCGATGTGATCGCGAAACGCTCTAGATAGCGCCGCCGTTGACAATTCAACCTCGGTTCGTCAGTTTCTTTATTCTCGATAGATAGGCACTGAATGTATGCTGACTGTCTATCTGACGCCTGCCTGACCATGGGGCGCGGCAGATGTCTTCGTGTACCCGGATAGTTCTTGATCATAACGATACCAAAAGATTGGTGCGATGCCGCTTGCCGATGCAAAACCTCTAGACGAGGATATCGGATTTCAGGAGCTAACGTTTCTGACGACGGATATCGTCGGCAGCGCCGAGCTGCACAGGCGTTATCCAGGGGACATGATGGCGGCGATGGATTTGCATGACGAGATAGTGCATGGTGCGATCCGCCGGGCAGGCGGCGACCCATTCAAACATACTGGCGACGGCGTGTTGGCTGCATTTGAACATGCGGAGGATGCGGTGCGCGCAATCGTCGAGGCTCAATTGGCCATGCGGGAGGCATCCTGGGGCGCCACGGGGCGCCTGCGATTGCGTACGGGCATTCATTTTGGCCCGGCCCGGCCCCGTGGCGGTGACTATTTCGGCCCGGCTTTGTCGGCTGTTAACCGGCTTGAAGGTGCAGCCAATGCCGATCAAATCCTGGTTTCGGAAGCGACCGTCGAGCGCATCCGGGTAAGGGCGGGTGATGCGCCCTTTGGCTTTTCGGAACTGGGCGAGCATCATTTCAAGGGCGTGGACCGTTTTCAGGTCTATCAGGTGCAGGCCGAAGGTTTGCCCAGCGAATTCGCGCCGATCGCGGGCAAGCGCGAAACGGCGAACGGCAACTTGCCGGCGCGGTTGAGTTCGTTCCTTGGCCGCGAGCACGAGATGAACCTGCTGGGTCGGATGGCGGAGACCTCGCGGATCGTGACGCTTGTGGGTCCTGGCGGCATCGGCAAAACGCGGGCCGCGCTGGAGCTGGTACGATCGCTGGAACCGGGTTTTCCGGGCGGCGCATGGTTTCTAAATCTCGCCTCGCTTGAGCGCGAAACGGATCTATGGCCGGTAATCGCATCATCGCTCGAGATCAGCCCGGTACCAGGTGCGAACAGGCGCCAACAGGTGATGCACCGGCTGCACGATGCCAGGACCATTCTATTAATCGACAATTGCGAACATGTTCTGGGCGAAGTCGCCGACTTGGTATCGGATCTTTGCGCGGCCTGCCGGGAATTATCCGTGGTTGCGACCAGCCGCCAGGTACTGGGGATCGACGGCGAGACGCTATACGAAATTCCTCCACTTGAACCGCCGTCCGGGGAAGATCCCGGCCAGAGCACCGCCGTGCGGCTGTTTGTCGAACGCGCCAAGTTGGTCCGCCATGACTTTGCGCCCAAAGACGACGAGCTTGTCACCATCCGCACCATATGCCGGAACCTGGACTATATCCCGCTGGCGATCGAGATTGCGGCGGGTCAACTGCGCCGGTTTCCACTGGAACGAATTGCCCAGGATTCGGAAAATCCGCTGAACCTGACACCCAGCAAGGCACAGCGGCGCGGTGCGCGGCAGCAAACCCTGCGGCGCACACTGGAATGGTCCTACGATCTGATTAATCCCGCCAGCCAGACCGTGTTGCAAGACCTATCCGTATTTTCCAGTCCGTTTCACGAGGAGCAGGCGCTGGAGGTGTGCGCGGCGGAGCTGCCGGACGAGGTGGAAATTCTTGATGGCATGGATGAGCTGATTGACGCCTCGCTGTTGGCGACACGCGTTGATGGCGAACGCCGGATGTTGATGCTGCGCACGGTCCAGGCGTTCGGCCGGGACATATTGCAAGAAGCGGGAACACTGACTGAAATCGAAAAGCGTCACGGCGAGGTTTTCGCGGCGCGGAGCATTGCGCGGAGCCAGCAATTCATCAGCAATGAACAACTGGCGGCGACGAGCGCCATTCAAGACGATTTGCCCAATTTCCGGGCCGCATTCGAAAGGGCGTTACCGCGCGATCTGGATTTGGCGGCGCGGCTGACACTGCCGCTGTTGGTCTACACCTACCTGCATCGTCAATCCGAAATAGCGGGCTGGCCCACGCGGATCATGTCGCAACCCGGCGCCGAAGATTTGCCGGGAAGCCCGCTGCTTCTGGCCGGCTGCGCGGCGCATGCCTTTCACGAACTGGGTGATACGGCGCTGGCCCGAGAGTGCATCGAACGCGGCTTTGCGCTGGAAGCGGCCGGGCGCGACAGCAGCCGAGGTTGGCTGGCACATATCGCGGGGATGGTCGCGTTCTGGCTGCGCGAAACGGATAAATTCAGGTTATACCACAGCCGCGCCATAACAGATGCGCGTGCGCATAATGACTTGGCCTGCCAGGTGTTTGATCTAAGCCTTGCAACCTTTGTCGAAGCACGCACGCGCAATGGCGATCGCGCCCATGAATTGATGGCAAATCTGGATGAATTGAGCCAGGTGCTGCGGCAACCTTCGATGATCGGCTATGTCCATTTTGCCCGCGGTGGTCTAGCCAGCATGGACGATTTTGATCTGGCCCTGAAGGAACTGCGGCTGGCCGTCGAATGGGCCGAAATTGGCGGTGACCATTTGGGCGCTCAACGTACCAACCGCATCATATCGGACATCAGGGCCATGTTGGTTGAACCGCGAGAGGCGCTCAAGATCGAGATCGAGACGCTGATCGAGTTACCGGAACATGGCGCGACAATATACAACTGGACCGCCATCAGCCGTTTGATCGCACCCCTGGCAAAACTCAAAGCAGACGAACAGTTGGCCGTGATATCAGGTGCCTTGCAGGACGCCCCGATCAGCCTGGGCAGCTCGGCACGGCGCTTTATAGAAATCGCCCGGGACCGTTTCGGACACGCGGCATTCGACGCGGCGGCGGAACAGGGAAAGCAATTCGACCAAGCAAAGGCACGAACATACGCTATCGACACGATTGGCTCTCGTATGTAACAGTAATAATTAGTTCACCCAGTTTTGTAATCCGCGTGCTTGGGGAAAATGTGCGGCATTGACAGGGGACTGCTGGATGACTGATAGCGTAAATACGTCCGTAACAGACAAACAGATCGTCGAGGCGATCCTTGCGGATTCTCCCGACCACGCGCCAGGAACAAGGCCGATACATGCGATTGGCATTGCCTGCGAAGGTTATTTTTCGCCATTGGAGGCGGCGCCACCTCTCACTATTGGGCCCGTGAGATCGCCAAGTTCGGCCACGAGGTCCGCTTGATGCCGCCGCGCTACGTCAAGCCGTACGTCAAACGCAACAAGAACGATGCGGCGGACGCGGAAGCGATCTGCGAAGCCGTGACACGGCCCAACATGCGTTTTGTGCCGATCAAGACCCCGGAGCAGCAGTCGGTGCTGATGTTGCATCGAACCCGGCAGCTTTTTGTCCGCCAGCGCACATCGCTGATCAATGCGATCCGCGCTCACATGGCCGAGTTCGGTATTGTCGCCGGTATCGGGCGTAATGGCGTCGAGGTTCTGCTGAAGCGTATTGCAGAGGGTAAGGATGATCGTTTGCCAGCCCCGGCGCTGGAATGTCTGATGGCGTTGGCCATGCAGCTTGATTTGGTGAAACGGCAAATCCTCGAGGCTGACCGACGCGTGCTGGCCTGGCACCGGAGTAGCGAGACCAGCAAACGGTTGGAAGCGATCCCAGGCGTTGGACCTTTGATTGCCTCTGCCCTTGTCGCCTCGATCCCTGATCCGTCAGTGTTCCGCTCAGGCCGCGACTTGAGTGCCTGGATTGGTCTGGTGCCAAAACAACATTCCACGGGCGGCAAGGAACGCCTCGGCGGTATCTCGAAGGCAGGCAATCGATACCTGCGCACCTTGCTTGTCATCGGCGCCTTGTCGGTCATCAAGCGTGCCAAGCAGTTGGGATACACCCATCATCCCTGGCTGGTCAGTCTCCTGGGCCGGCGTTCTGTCAAGATTGCCGCCGTTGCCTTGGCCAACAAGATCGCCCGGATCGCCTGGGCCATGATGGCACGCAATGAGAAATTTGAACCGTCACGGCTGTCTCCAACATAGGACAGCAACGCGAACAAGCGGGGGAACCTCTCCGCTAACCAGGTTGGAAAGGGCAATGAACGAATA
>Ga0257124_1002182_pt1 | contig 12056 bp, 12 predicted proteins | sample SI106_150metaG_FD_190154 | JGI IMG/M metagenome (GOLD analysis project Ga0257124, IMG submission 190154) | Marine microbial communities from Saanich Inlet, British Columbia, Canada - SI106_150 | ecosystem: Environmental > Aquatic > Marine > Inlet | place: Canada: British Columbia | collected...
CCGTCAATTTCGTAGAAACAAAGCGTTGATGTTTTGCCTAGTTCCGAAACTGGCGCACGGCAGCATTATGCTCTTTAAGAGAATTGGAAAACTGGTGGGTACCATCACCTTTGGCAACAAAATACAGCTCCTTTGTTGTTAACGGCCTTACGGCGGCTTCCAGCGCAGCCCGGCCCGGCATGGAAATGGGTCCTGGCGTGAGCCCCGCCCTGGTATAGGTATTGTACGGGGTGTCCTGCTTTAGATGGCTACGTTTCAAGGGGCCTTTGAGGGAGTCGCCCAGGCCGTAAATGACTGTCGGGTCTGCCTGTAGGCGCATCTTTCGCTTAAGGCGATTGTGGAAAACCGCGCTGATCCGTGGCATCTCTGATGACCGCATAGCCTCCTTTTGAATGATGGACGCAAGGATCAGAGCCTGGTATGAGGTATCTAGAGTTATATCTGATGCCCGCAGCGCCCACACCTCCTTTAGGTTCCGTTCCATTTTGCGTGCGGCCCGGTTAAGAAGATCCAGATCCGACTCGCCCATGACGAAAAAGTAGGTATCAGGGAAAAAAAGCCCCTCCGGTGAGTGTGCTGTCAACGACAGATTCTCACGAAACTGCCCTGGCGTAAGTGAGGCCAATTGTTGGGACAGCTTAGTTTGCTGTCTAAGTTTGCCAGTTAGATCCTGGTAGCTCCACCCCTCCAAGAAGGTGATCTTGTGCTGGTAAATATCCCCACGGCTAACTTTCCCAAGAATACGGGCCGGCGATTCGTGGGGCTCGATTTGATACTCCCCGGATTTCAGCGAACTAGCCGTCCCGCTTAAGATCGCCCACGCAACAACGGGCCACTCTTCGCGGGCGAACTCCTGTTTGACCAATAAACCCGCAAACTCGTAAAGACCTGTGCCCGGCTCGACTACAAGGAATTGCCGGGGAGCATCGGACGGGGTTCGGACACTCTGGTGAAGATAGAGCAACAAAGCTCCTGCGCAACACAGGAAAACGCCAGTGAAGACCGTTACAAGGGCCCGAAATGGCCACCGGAGTCGCGCTGTATCGGCGGAGGGGCCTTGATTACTCAAAACGCTACCGCCGGAGACGATTTACTCAGGAAAAGCCGCGAACACAAGCGTTCCGTTGGTGCCACCAAAGCCGAAAGAGTTTGAAATGGCGGTGCGGGTCGTGGTCTGGCGAGCCTCATTGGCAACATAATCCAGATCACAGTCCGGGTCCGGGTCGGTCAGATTGATAGTAGGCGGAAGCGCCTGATGATGAAGGCTAAGCACGGTGGACACCGCTTCGACGCCGCCAGCTGCACCGAGCAGGTGGCCGATCATCGACTTATTAGAACTCACCCTCAGATTGGAAGCATGACTTCCAAAAGTCTTTTTCAGCGCTATGGTCTCGGCGAGATCGCCAAGCGGTGTTGAGGTCCCGTGAGCATTGACATAATCAACGTCCTCTGGGTTAAGCCCTGCATTCTTAAGTGCGTTTACCATACACCTGGCGGCCCCATCCCCGCCGGGGGCTGGCTGGGTCATATGATGCGCATCGCCGCTCATGCCAAAACCTACCAGTTCCGCGTATATCCGGGCCCCGCGGGCACGTGCGTGCGCCAAAGACTCAAGAACAAGAATTCCCGCGCCTTCACCCATTACAAACCCGTCCCGTCCGCGGTCCCATGGGCGACTCGCTTGGTCCGGTTCCTCGTTACGGCGGCTAAGGGCTCTTGCGGCGGCAAATCCGGCCAGCGAAGTTGGTGTAATTGCAGCCTCCGTGCCGCCCGCTACCATCAGATCGGCGTCGCCGAATGCCACCATCCGGCCGGCCTCTCCAATCGAATGCGTGCCGGTCGTGCAAGCCGTAACAATGGCGAGGTTTGGGCCCCGCAGGCCGAGCATTATCGAAAGATTGCCGGAGACCATGTTGATTATGCTGCTGGGAATATAAAAAGGAGAAACTCTTCGCGCGCCCTTAGACTGAAGCGTTTGAGTGGTATCCTCAATCGTCTTAAGCCCTCCAATCCCCGCACCAATCAAAACCCCGATTCGATCCAGGTCTATTGTGTCGAGGTCGACCCCGCTGTCTTCGACTGCCTCAAGACCAGCACATAGCCCAAGCTGAATGAACCGGTCCATCTTGCGCGCATCTTTGACGGACAGCCGTGTTTCCGGGTTAAACCCGGTGGCCTCGCCAGCAATGGAAACGGGCAAGTTTTCGGTGTCGAAATGGGTTACTGGGCCGATCCCATTATGCCCTGCCAGAAACGCACTCCAGGTCTCGCTAGCGCTCAGGCCTACGGGTGAGATACACCCGATCCCCGTGACTACTACTCGGCGGGCATTCAACATAACATCGCGCGATAAAACGACGCGGCCGTCTGGGGCAAGAGCATCAGACGGCCGTTTGCTTTGAATTTAAAAGGATGCTTGCAATCGTTCTTATCCGCTGGCATTAGCCTGGATGAACTGGACTGCCTGCTTTACCGTTGTGATCTTCTCAGCTTCGTCGTCAGGAATTTCGGCATCAAACTCTTCTTCGAGAGCCATAACTAACTCAACCGTATCAAGCGAATCGGCACCGAGGTCATCGACAAAGGATGCGTCTGCCGTTACCTGGTCTTCGCCTACACCGAGTTGCTCAACCACGATTTTTTTAACGCGTTCTTCAATACTGCTCATCGATTCACTAACCTCCTGGTTTTATTTGCTAACGCCGTTTGATACCGGCTACGCGGGCTTTGAATTTTGTTGCCTGTAGTGCAGAGCGCGAATTAAACCGTATTCGCCCGGCCAAGTCCAATATTCCTGCTCTGTGGCCGTTAACGCCGCTGAACTCTGTCGGGTGCCAAAAACTAGATTTTCTTAAACTAAAACAGTTAGATACACAATATTATTCAAGATGACATGTGCATTCCACCGTTAACATGCAGAACTTGGCCTGTGATGTACGAAGCCCCATCGGAGACCAGAAAACCGACTGCCTTAGCGATATCGCTGGGCTGGCCGAGCCGTCTCTGGGGTATCGCCTGTAATAAACGGTTTTTTTGTTCCTCGGTCAGTTCGGCAGTCATATCAGTCTGGATAAAGCCTGGGGCAACGGCGTTGACGGTGATGCTTCGCGAGGCGACCTCAAGAGCTAAGGATTTAGTAAACCCGATAATCCCAGCCTTAGTCGCCGCATAGTTAGATTGACCGGCATTCCCAGTTGCCCCAACCACAGATGAAATGTTAATTATGCGGCCGTATCGTGCCTTGGTCATTCCTCTAAGACAACACTTTGAAACCGTAAACACAGATCTCAAATTAGCATCAATACACTCATCCCACTCGGCATCCTTCATCCGAAGCAGTAGGTTATCTCGCGTGATCCCAGCATTGTTAATCAGGATTGTGATTGCACCTAAGTCTCTGGTAACGCCAGCGACGACTTCCTGGACCATCTCAGGCTTAGTGACATCTAGAACCACACCGCGGCCTTTGCCTTTATTTTCAGCCAATAAGGCCTCGTAGGTTGAGACCCCCTTTTCTGTGGTTGCCGTCCCCACGACCGTATAGCCAAGGTCGGCAAGTTCAAGCGCAATCCCGCGACCGATACCTCGACTGGCCCCCGTCACTAGGCAGACCTTCGGTTGGTTGTCTCCTGTCATGTGCCGCCTCCTTAGTAAAACCTAATCAATACTCAAGCAGCATGCTGCCCCAGGTAAAGCCTCCGCCAAATGCCTCGAAAATAATCTTCTGTCCGGGCTTAATCCGGTTGTCGCGAACCGCCTCGTCGAATGCCAGTGGAATCGATGCGGCAGAAGTATTACCGTGCCGGTCGATGGTAACGATGACGTTGTCCATACTTAGATCAAGACGCCGTGCAATAGCCCGAATAATACGAATATTTGCCTGGTGGGGAACCAGCCAGTCGATCTCGCTTTGGTCGCAGTTGTTGGCCTGTAGCGCCTCGAGGACCGCATCCCCAAGAGCGGTGACCGCCCACTTGAATACTTCTTTTCCTTGCATTTCGGTATACGCCCTGCCAGCAAGGATTTCCTGGTAAGCCGTCGAGACGCCAACGGGCACGCACAACAGATCCTTGAAGGCTCCATCTGCATGAAGGTGGCTTGACAGAATCCCTGGCCGGTCCGACGCCTCGACGATCATGGCGCCCGCACCATCGCCAAACAACACGCAAGTTGATCGATCTTGCCAGTTGAGAATTCGGGAGAATGTTTCCGCACCGACGACCAATGCGCATTTACTGCCGCCCGTTTGAATCTGACGGTAAACAACATCTAGCGCATAGATGAATCCCGCGCAGACTGCCTGGACATCAAACGCCGGGCAACCATGAATTCCAAGACGATTCTGAAGGAGGCAGGCCGTACTGGGGAATACCTGATCTGGTGTAGTGGTGGCTACAACGATGAGATCGATGTCTGCAGGCTTTCGACCGGCGCTTTCAATGGCGTGACGAGCGGCGTGTTCTGCAAGATCACAAGTAAACTCGGAATCCGCTGCAATATGGCGTTCACGTATTCCACTGCGCGAATAAATCCACTCGTCGGTAGTGTCGAGAAGATTCTCCAGCTCGCGATTGCTGAGAATCTTCTCTGGAAGGTAACTTCCCGTCCCGGTAATGCGGGCAAACTTCACACCGGGGTGCCGCCCGGCGCTGCGGACTCGGCGAGATCCGAGCGGATATGGAAAACGAGGTCCTTCTCGACGGCAAGGCGGGCCACTTCAATCGCGTGAAAAAACGCCAGCCCGTCCACATCGCCATGGCTCTTAACCACTGTACCATTAAGGCCGAGCAGCATGGCGCCGTTATACCGCCGATGATCGATTCGATCCCGAAACGACCGTAACACCGGTGCCGCGAACAAGGCAGATAATCTGCTAAAAATGCTCCGGCGAAACTCCTCTCGCATGACTCCAACAAGCATCTGAACTAGTCCCTCACTGGTTTTCAGCGCGACGTTTCCTGAAAACCCGTCCGAAACGACAATATCGACAGAACCGTTAAAAATATCATCGCCTTCAACGTAGCCGACGTAATTAAGGTTACTGTCTTTGAGAAGCTCAGCTGTTTGTTTAATTGTGTCGCTTCCCTTGATATCTTCACTTCCAATATTGAGCAGCCCAACCGTTGGTTTCGAAACTTGTTCGAGTGTGCGCACCATACTATCGCCCATAAGGCCAAACTGCAGCAGCATTTCTGGAGAACTGTCAATGTTTGCGCCAAGGTCAAGGACATGCACGTGCCCATGCGCTCGAGGTAGTGCGCTGATGATTGCCGGGCGATCGATGCCGGGGAGCATCTTTAAGACGAACCGCGCGGTCGCCATCAGTGCCCCGGTGTTTCCAGCGCTGACACAAGCGTCTGCCTTGCCCTCTGCCAGCAAATTGATGGCGACTCTCATAGATGAGTCTTTTTTGAATCGAAGCGCGGCTGCGGGAGACTCATGCATATCTACCGATTCGGACGCGTGAACAATTTGCGCGTGATCGGTATGTTTGAGATCTTTGATTGCGGCGCGAATCTGGGCCGAGTCGCCGACCAGCAGGCACCGCAGGTTCGGATAGCGCGTCAATGCCTGGGCCAGGCCGGGCACGGTAGCAGCCATGCCGTTGTCGCCGCCCATCATATCTATAGCTAAACTGATACTCACGCGTGATCTTGAGTTTAAGTCACGGCGAAAACAGACCGGGCCTCAGGCGCGGTGATGGGTCTACCCTACTTCTTCGCTATCCTGAATTACTTTTTGGCCACGATAATAGCCGCTGGCCGTGATATTGTGGCGACGGTGAAGCTCCCCAGACACAGGGTCGGTCGACAAGGCTGGCTTGCCGAGCCCATCGTGGGAGCGGCGCATTCCGCGCTTGGAAGGGGTCTTTCTATTTTTTTGTACGGCCATGTGCTTACTCTTTGTTTAGAATAAAGGGATCGTCCGGCCAGCGCCTAGGGTCTGACTGATTGAAACGAGAGGATCTTACCGGTCAGATTAACCTGACCGCTAGGCTATAATTTTAGTTTGCCAACGGTTTCGTGTCAAAAATAAAACAATTGCCAGCCCTGGTTTTAGCATCTTCGTCCCCATATCGGCGCCAATTACTGAGTCAGTTGGGCCTCGCCTTTAAGGTCCACCACCCTGATATCGACGAGAGCACGATTCCCGGCGAGACAGCCAGGGAATTGGTCAGCCGGCTAGCGACCGAAAAAGCGTTGGCTATTTCAGCCGACGCCCAAGGCGGACTCATTATTGGATCAGATCAGGTTGCAGTCCAGGGAGACAAAATTGAGGGAAAGCCGCGCGACCGACAGGATGCAATCCGGCAGCTGAGCGAAGCGTCAGGGCGTGAGATAACCTTGCAGACCGGCCTTGCGCTCCTTAACTCGACCAGTGGTCGGGTCCAAGTAGACGTTATCCCATACAAAGTCCGGTTCCGAAAACTGACCCTACCCCAGATTGAGGCATACCTCGATGTGGAAGTACCTTTTGGTTGTTGCGGTAGTTTGCGAGCTGACGGATTGGGCATCGCCCTGCTTGAAAGCCTCACTGGAGATGATCCCAGTGCACTCATTGGGTTGCCCTTGATTCGTCTTGTCGAGATGCTGGAATCGGAAGGGGTCCGGGTGATCCCAGAGCCAGATTCAATAAAGGCGTAAGTCGCTACCAGACGTGCTTGCCTTTAATACGCTCATAACCCTTAACTCCAGCTGATCCAGCAGCTTTAGTTTCCAGTTGGGTTGTGCCGAGAAATCAACGATTTCGGGGGCGCCGACCACATCACGGGCGACCTCTCGGGCAGATCCGAACCCATCGGCAAGGCCAATTGAAATGGCGTGCTCACCTGTCCAAACCCTCCCGGAAAAAACCTCTGGATCCTCGCTCAGCCGGCCCCCCCTCCCTGTTTTGACCGCGCGAATAAATTGCTGATGAATGGTATCCAGCATGACTTGCAGGTATCCTTGCTCCTGGGGGCGCGAGGGCGAAAATGGATCAAGCATTGCTTTGTGTTCGCCGGCAGTTAGTACCCTGCGTTCGACCCCAAGCTTTTCGAGAGAGCCGACGAACCCAAAGCCGTTAATGACCACCCCGATTGAGCCAACGATGCTGGCTGGGTCCACGAAAATCCGCTCAGCGGCCACCGCGACGTAGTACCCGCCTGATGCACCGATATCAGTAATTACTGCATAAAGCGGGATTTGGGCATATCGATCCCTCAGCCGGCGCAAGGCTCGGTGCAGCTGGCCAGACTGTACGGGGCTGCCGCCGGGACTGTTGATAAGTGCAATTACACCCTGGGTTCCTGGCGCCGCGAAAGCTTTTTCAAATTGAGCCTCAAGAGTTGAGGCAGAACTATCGCCATCAATACCGATAACGCCCGATACCTCAACGACTGCGGTAAAGGTTTCGGGTACTGCCTCGCCCTCAAGCCCCGATAGAAAAACTATCGCGGTTGCTGTGCCGATGACAACGACTCCAACTCCTAGTCGGAACCAGCGCCGCCAGACACGGTCTTTGCGGTATTCTTCCAGCAGGGTCAGTAATGCTTGCTCGCTTGCCGCTGGCCCACCTTTGGCGGACGACGGCTCTATTGGCCTTGGCGCGTCGGAAACCTGATCGTTATCTGATTCTTTCATGGATCGTCTTGCTTCATAAAAACCTTACCAACCGTGGGTCGCTTAAACAACTAACTTAGCCTTAGGTTGGGAAGATGACTGGTTACCCTATATTATCAACACGTTAGCCGGTTTAAAAAACACCTAATTTTAGAATCCGCTAGGTTTTTTTCAAAAATAAAGCCAGTGCCTGCTATTTTACATAGCGTCGCGCCAAGTATTGGACAGCGCTAGCCAACTTTTCACGTGTAAATTTTATAGACGACGTACAACAGGCCCGCAGCAGCACTGAGTTCCATAAGAAGCACCCCCATGATCATCCATCGATTGAGCTTACGTTTGGGCAAATAGGTATTGTTCTTCTGGGCAATCTGTCTCTCTTGCTCATAAGTTAGTTCAAATTTCGGCTTTCTGTCACTCATCATTACTCCAAGTTAACCGGTTGATCGGGCGAAAACAAGGTTTACAGCGTAAAGAAAAAACGAGTATCTGCCAGGCTTGCCACTGGCCTGGTCAGTCGACATGGCTCAGTCCTGGGTATGCCGTCGGTTAGTCGGCCACTTTCTCGATGTATCGTGCGCAAACCCAGGCGTAGGGGGTATCGTGGCGCAGATTCTCTCGTGCAACTATTCGCCGGCCCTTGCCGGCGCTGGATGGAGCCCAATAGAACTGACCGCCTTTGGTTGCAAACCTGGGTAGTTTCTTAGTCCTAACTCGAAAAATCCCGCGCTACAACAAGGCTAGTAATTGACCTAGCTAAGTCTAGCGGGCCTGAGAACAAAGTGCAGAAGGCTCTAAGTGTTACGCCAGTTCTAGAGCCGGCCTACTTTAACCAATAAACGGGGTCGACAAGATAGATCTTTTCGTCTGCCTCTTCTATAGCCAGTACAGTCAACGATTGACCGCGACATGGTCCGCTAGTGCAGCCCCCATCTGAGGGATCGTAGAGGGCGCCGTGGGTAGCGCAAACGATCTGTCCTCCATCGGCATCGAAAAAATGTCCCGCCGACCAATCAAGCTCTAATTCACGGTGAGCGCAACGGTTGATAAATCCAGACACACCTTGGCTATGTCGAATGATGAAGGCCGGCAAAGTCTGATCCTTGCATTGGACTTCGAACCGAAGCCCAAGGCCTCCGATAGAGATCTTTGTGGACTCGCATAAATATGCCCGCACAGACTAACTCGAGCGACTGTCCGCGAGTTGTGTTTGCAACTGCCCGAGCACGCTATCTAGCTCCTTGGGTAGCGGCGCATGAATATCCAGTTGGCGTTTGTCGATTGGATGCTGAAAAACCAAGCGATCAGCATGCAAAAACTGACGGGTTAGACCGAATTTACGAATATGCCGGTTAGCATCGGCGGTACCGTAGACACGGTCTCCAGCCACCGGAAGGCCAATGGCTTGGGCATGTGCCCGAACCTGGTGTAGCCGCCCGGTCCTGATCTCGACATCCATCAGGGTGTGTTCAAAAAACCGGGTAACCGGGTTGAAAATACTATGGGCCTCCCGGCCCTCGGAACTTACTTCGGACCGCTTAATCTGGCCGGGACCCCGGAAGGTTTGCAGGCGATGTTTCAACTCGCGCTTTCCTCCGCGCCAGCGCCCCACAAGTAACGCCTGGTAGGTTTTCTTTATTCCGGCGTCACGTTGTGGTTGACGCAAAACGGCATGCATGGCCCGAAGCGTCCGGGAATCTTTAGCCAGCATCAGTGCGCCCGATGTATCCTTATCCAGTCGGTGGATCAGCTCTAGATGATCCTTAGAATGGGCGCGCATGAACTCGATCAGCCCGCCGCGAAGGCCCGTGCCGCCATGGACGGCGACTCCAGCAGGCTTGTTGAGGACCAAAAGGTGTTCATCTTCGTAAAGAATAGCCTCCCTTAGATCAATCAGATTTTGAGTGATAGCGTCGACGCCGGGCTCCGGCCGCCTAAGCGGGGGTATACGAACCCGATCATCCAAGGCGAGTCGGACGAACGGTCGGACTCGCCCACCATTAACCCGAACCTGCCCATCTCGCACGATCCGATAGATATGAGTTCGAGGAACACCCTTGAGGTGCTTGATCAGATAATTATCGAGTCGTTGCCCTGACTCCATTTTGGTCACTGTAAGGGTTTGCGAGGGCGTTTTCGGCCGTTGCGGTTGCGTGGGATGCGGTTCGCTCATTATCTAATTGAAAAAACGACAGGTTTTAACTAGAATACTACCCTCTTCTGTAGAGCAGAAGTACGCCAGTGTGGCAAAGGCGCAGTGCAAACGCACTCGCGGGGCCGGGGAGTCGGACAAAGGCAACCCACAACCAGCCTGGGTGTGATCTAATTTTAGGACACACCCGCATGGCGCAACAGCCCCCAGATGCTACGGTGAGGAAGGCGGCCCAAAGACAGATTTGGGCGCTGATGTAACGAACAGGATATTGTCCGCGTGAGAGCACGCGGGCCAAGTAAAGTGGGTTAAAGGCCCCGTCGTCGACGGGGCTAACACGAGCAACCTGCCTCAGGAGTTAAAGAGGCCTAGACGGAGTTAATCCCGGCGATGATCTAAACCGCCCGACAGGAAATCGGTGTTGCTATGACGATTCTTCTGTCGACTCAGGGTTGACCCCGTCGCCGAATGCCCATCACCCGCCTGTCGTTTCTTCCTTTTCGTTCGCCCGCCTTATGTTTCGCCCGTGCTTCCCTGCTCCAGAGGGAAAAATATACAACACCCCCAAGCTAACCTGACCACGAGTCAGTAGCCAAAATAGCCGCCACAACCGGCGCCTTCGGGGCAAAACGGAACACGAAAATGAAACGAATGCTATTTAATGCCACCCATGCTGAAGAACTGCGCGTGGCAATTGTCGATGGACAGAAACTTATAGATTTAGATATTGAATCTGCGTTGCACTCACAACGCAAAGGTAATATTTACCAAGGCCGGGTAACCCGCGTCGAACCTAGCCTTGAGGCCGCCTTTGTTGACTATGGAACCGAGCGCCAGGGTTTTTTGCCTTTGAAGGAAATCTCTCGGTCGGACTTTCGCAATTTCTCCCCCGCGACTCCAATGGCGCAAGTTCGTATCAAGGATGTCATTGAGGAGGGGCAAGAGTTGCTGGTTCAGGTCGAAAAAGATGAACGTGGAACCAAAGGTGCCGCGCTGACGACCTTTATCAGCCTCGCCGGCCGCTACCTGGTCTTGATGCCGAACAACCCAAAAGGCGGTGGAATCTCTCGACGAATTGATGGTCCCGAGCGTGCCGACTTGCGCGATGCCATGATGGGGCTTGAGGTGCCCACTGAGCACTCACTCATCGCGAGGACCGCGGGCATCGGCAAGAATCCCGAAGAGCTCCAATGGGATCTTAACTTCCTGATGCAACTCTGGGGCGTCATCGAAGAGGCGACTTCGAGTAAATCCTCACCTTTTCTTGTCTACCAAGAGAGCAATTTGATCGTTCGAACTATCAGGGATCACCTGCGGACCGATATTCAGGAGATTTTGGTTGATGAGGCGTCGGTTTTTGATAGAGCATCGCGGTTCATGGAACAGGTTATGCCGCAAAATGTCTCGAAACTTAAATTGTATGAGGATTCAGTACCATTATTTTCTCGGTTTCAAATCGAACACCAAATTGAAAATGCGTATGCTCGTACGGTCAAACTGCCTTCTGGCGGGGCGCTTGTCATTGATCACACTGAAGCGCTCATCTCGATAGACGTGAACTCGGCCCGTGCGACCAAAGGAGCCGATATCGAAGAGACAGCGCTTCAAACGAATCTTGAGGCCGTCGATGAACTGGCCCGGCAGATGCGAATTCGCGATCTAGGCGGACTCCTAGTGATTGATCTGATAGACATGACCTCCGCCCGAAACAAAAAAACAGTCGAGACACGCCTTGAAGAGGCAGTGCACAACGATCGGGCCCGCATTCAGGTCGGGCATATTTCCCGATTCGGCCTGCTTGAGATGTCCCGCCAACGCTTGCGCTCTTCAATTAGTGAGTCAAATTATGGTGTTTGCCCGCTGTGCGATGGTACAGGGCAAGTGCGCCATGTCACTTCTGCCGCGCTGAGTTTCTTGAGAATTCTTGAGGAGGAGGCGCTCAAAGAGAATACCGAGGCCGTCCTTGCCGAATTACCAGTTGATATTGCCACCTACTTGCTGAACGAAAAACGTCACGAGGTTAACCAGGTTGAGTCACGTTTAGGTACACGTATCGTCCTTATTCCCTCGCCCGATTTGCAGGGCTCCCAGTTTAATATTCAGCGATTGCGTAGCGAGGATATCGATGCGACCGGTAACACACTTGAAAGCCATAAAATTCGAATTACACCCGCTAGTGACAACGAGTTGGAATATTCACTGACGCATCGAAAGACTCGACCGGCCGTAAATGTAGATCAGATAGATACACCTCCACCGCCAGTGCCTAATAGCGCTCCAGATAGCGCCAAGCCGGATGGTTT
>Ga0257124_1002186_pt1 | contig 12031 bp, 12 predicted proteins | sample SI106_150metaG_FD_190154 | JGI IMG/M metagenome (GOLD analysis project Ga0257124, IMG submission 190154) | Marine microbial communities from Saanich Inlet, British Columbia, Canada - SI106_150 | ecosystem: Environmental > Aquatic > Marine > Inlet | place: Canada: British Columbia | collected...
ACTGTTCCAATAACTTCCTTTCCTTTGGGAGTCCTAACTCTAATTGGCTGGTCAGTACCAGTACCTTTTTGCTTATATTTTGGGTTTGGCTTCCTATACATAAATTAAGGACCCAGAATTAGTTTTATAAAGGTTCCTCTTCAGGCAATCTTCTCAACAAAACTGTAAGTCTGTAAATTCTTTTTCCCTTATTTTTATTCTCACCAATCAAAGATCGAGTAATTTTAGTTTCACCATTAAACCTTTGTTTAAATTTTCTAGAAAGAGTTACGGCAAAAGTAGCATTATGTGTATGAACATCCAAACCCTCTTTTAACTTTTTTTCTTCAGTTATTTTAATGCCCTCTTTTTTTAAATGAGTATAAACAAATTTTATAACCTCTTCATCAAATGGGCGTATTTGAATTTTAGCTTTATGAAACATTTAAACCTCAACTATTTGTGCATGGGGTATCCCGTCAACAGTAATAATGCTATCCTTATTTAAAATACCCAATTTTAATGCAAAATTTATAGTTTTCTTTCCAACAAGATTAATATTGGAAGAATTCATAAATATCTCTTTAATTTCTTCGTTAGTTTTTTTCTCACCCTTATAAAATCTCTCAGAAACATCTAAAACTAAATCACCCTCTTGAAACTTCTTACCAATTAAATCTTCATCACAGACGGCAAATACAATCCTATCTTTTGATTCATGTTTTTTCACATACATTATATTTTAGCCTTTACAGGATGTTTGGCACCACAGGCCATACATTTTAACATGGAAATTCTATCTTCTTTAGTTAGTTGTGTATCTGGTTTTCCACAATCCTTGCATAAAACAAAATCTTTAGTATACTTAGCTATTTTTTCATTTATCAAAGTTGAATTCAATTTTCTACCCAAAATTAATCTTTGACCATCCAGATTACCAGGAGTGGCCAACTCTCTTTGCAAATATTTCAAGATTTGTTTCGGATCTCTATGTAATAAATTAGAAACTTGAATAAAATTGGTTATTATTGTTTTATTTCCTTCTATTCTGGAAATCAATTTAGGAATTTCAAACCTTTCACCAGAGTGAACAGTTTTAGGTAACTTTGACCTTGCTCTTTCCAAAAGTGATTCGTAATCGCTCATCCTAATATTTTTACCTTGCCTGGTTTGATTTCAAAAATCTCACCATCTCTTAGGAGCCCATGAATGATTTCATTAGCTTTATCCTCACCAACATCGGATTCTTTAATGATGTCTAATTTATTGGCTCCTTCTACAGAACTCAGCTTTTCTATAATATTTAAGATTTTTTGTCTATCTCCTTCCGAAGAAGAATCATCAACAACCGATTCTTCCTGAACAACAATTTGTTGATCTTCTACAACAGTTTCAGTAGGTTTTTCATACTTAACTTCGGCAGGTTTATCTCCATACAATTTAGTCAACTCTTTCTTCCTAAATGATAACCACTCATGATTATCCAACTTCTTAACTATCTCAGGAACTATATATTTTTCACCATTGTATTCCTTAACTTTACCAACTAAAAGAATAAAATCTCCTACTTCAACTTTTTCAAGAATTTTTACATCATCTTTCCAAGATTTCACTTGAATATTTCCAGAACCATCATCAATCGTAATTGTTGCATAAGTTCCATCTTCACTAATGTAAGTAGTAATAATATTTGCAATTATGTTAACTCTTGAAATATTTTTATCTCCAATAGAAACATAGTTGGGTTCCCACTCTCCAGATTTTTGAACATATTCACCATTAACTAAATCAAAAATTCTAACTTTATATGCAATTTGTCTTATCTGCTGATTTTCCATTTTATATCCTCTGAATATGTCCTCTCTTTGGTTCAAAAATATCTCCACTTCTTTTCAACTTCTCAACAATTTCGAGAAGTTTATCTTCTGGTATCCCCTTACTCACAGCATCAGATTTAACTTCATCTAATAAAACAGTCTTACTATCTGATCTCAATTCAAGTTCTTGGATTATTTCCTTTACGAGTACAATTCTACTCCTTTCAGATGCACTAACTCTACCAGAAAATCTGTCAATATCAAAGCTCTGAGTTTCCTCATCAAATCCAACTTGGGTTAAACAATATTTAAGTAAGTTTATTGCCAATTTTGCATCATTTTTGGTGACAGTTTTTGACAGCTTAACTCTTGCAGAAGCTTCAGCCAACCTTGTAATTGCTTCAAGTTGTCTTGGTGTAATTGGGATTGGTTTTATTTCCTGTTCAGATGCCATTGGAGATGAAGGATTATTTCTCAAATCAACATAAAATTTTATTATTTCCTCCTTGGCACCATCACTCAAAATAGGTTTTATATTATTCTTGGAATATGAAATGTATTTTCTTAATAGATCTAAATCAATACCCTTTGAAGAAATATTTTCTTTCTTAGGTGGACTTAAAATGTGTGAAGCAATATTTGTATCTTGATCTCTATTTGGTAAATCTCTTATTGGAAAAATCAAATCAAATCTACTTATTAATGCTGGTGGAAGATCAATTTGAGATGCAATTGGGGTGTAAGGGTCAAATCTACCTTGTTTTGGATTAGCTGCAGCAAGAACAGTTGTTTCTGCCCTCAACGTTGCTTGAATATTTGCTTTAGAAATTGTAACTGTTTGTTGCTCCAAAGCTTCATGTAAAGCACTTCTATCTTCAGGGGACATCTTATCTAACTCATCAATAGCACAAAGCCCCTTATTTGCCAAAACCATTGCACCAGCTTCAAGACTCCACCCCTTTAAAAATTCATCTTTAACAACAGCAGCAGTTAATCCTGCACCTGAAGCACCTTTTCCACTTACAAACCTTGCTTTAGGAGCGGCCTTGCCAATAAACTGAAGCAATTGAGATTTACCTGCCCCTGGATCTCCAACCAAAAGGATGTGAATATCACCTCTTTTAATTAACTCATCAGAGAGAATCTTTCTACTTCCACCAAAAAGTTGTAAAAGTAACGAAGCCTTTATTTCATTATAACCAAAGATAGTGGGTGCAATTGTATTAATTAATTTATTCCAAAGTTTGGGATCTTTTGATAATTTTTTTATCTTTTCTTCTTCTTCTTTTGAAAAATCTAAACCTTCAAAAGTTTCCTGCATTGCCTCAACATAATTAGCATCCATAACCAAATCAAATCTTGTGGACTGTGCACCTGTCTTCAAAAATACTGGAATTTCTTTAACTGTACCATAAACTTTAATCTTACTTCCTGGAGTTGTTTTTTTCTCCATTTTTGGTTCAACAAGGTCTTCTTTAAGAAAAATACTCAATCTCTTAGGTTGATCGCCACCATCTAAATCTTCAGGAGCTTCCTCAATAACTAATCTTTGTGCATCAACAAGATCTTTTGAAATTAACTTAAATTTACCTTGCCTACCACAACTACACCTTGAAGGTTCTCTAAAAGCAGAATCCAACTGAAGGATAGATAAAATATTACCACAAGAAGGACACTCAAATTTAGCAGATACAACTTGTGGCCTTACATCTGAAGCTTGCCTAACTATTCCATCTATAATCAGTAAACTATCTATATTTTTGCTTCTGATATCTCTTATCTTAATAGATTGAGATTCGGGGAGATTAAAAAATCTAACTCTAATTTTACTCTTTAGGGACAGTCCAACTTGATCAATACCCAATTCAGCATTCAACAAAGTCTCACTGGGTTCATTCAATAAATGCTCGGCCAAATCCACACTAAACCTTGATAACTCGGAAAAATCAACTAAAATAAATTTGCCACCCTTTTTACTTATATTCATCAATTCATTAGAGTATACTGATTCAAAAAACTCTTTAAACTCATCTACCTGTGAAAAACTATCTTCTTGCATTTATGCCCCCTAAAATAAGATAATGAGACTAAATAAAAAGATTATTGGGGTCTACTTTATTTTTTTGAGAGTAAGTATCAATTTCCTAACAGCATCCCTTAAATCAGTCTCAGATTTAGTACCTGTACAAACAATCTTTCCATTACTAAATAACAAGAATGTTGCCCTAGTTCCTGGTAGTTTATACACTAATCCTGGGAATTGCTCAGGCTCATATTCTGCATTCTCAAGTTTCATAGCCAAATTATTTAAATTCAAAACCATGCCTATCTGACCTGAAGCAACCATATTTTGAACAGTAATCTTTGGAGTTACAGTTATTTTAACACCAATTTTAGCAATATTTTTAATTATTTGATTAATAGATTCCCTAACCATCTTCAAAGAAGTAGCACCAGTCAAAACTATTTTACCAGAACTAAATATCAAAGCAGATGTCTTTGGATCCTTTATCCTCATAACAAGCCCTGGAAACTGCTCAGGATTATATTCTGTATTGGTTAGCGTCTCAGCCAGTTTTACCAAATGAATATCGTGTTCCAATGAGCTTGAACAAACAATATTAACAATCTTAATCGTAACTTTTCTTTTCTCTTCAGTCATATTCTTAACCCCCACTCGAATGATTATATTCAAATAAGATAATGGAAAAATATATAAAAGGATATGTAATAAAGTACCTATTCTTTAGTTGTTAAAAATCTCAAAATGTACACTAAATTTATGGTCTTTTATCTCAAATTTTCTAAATTCTGAATAATCTTTCTCACCAAATACCAAATCATTAATACCTACACGTTCCTTCAAAAATCCATTCCAAGAAGAAATATCCAAATCAGAATCTATAGAAATGTTAATTTTATCCACTTTGTTTAATTTAAATTCTTTTCTTAAATCTTGCAATCTTCTTATTAATTCACGAACATATCCTTCAGTCTCCAATTCTTTTGTAATTTCGCTGTCCAATACAACATGCCCATGTTTAAACTCAGAAACCTTCAAATTATCTGGAACTATTTGTTTTACAAAAACATGTTCCTTGTTTAAACTAAATTTATTAATGAAAGTTGGTTTTTCTTCAATTATATCTTTCATAATCTTTTCATTCATATCTCTAATTATTTTTGGTGCATCTCTTTTGAAATCTCTTCCAATTGCAGTTTTATTAGGACTTAATTCAACACTAAAAGAATCGGATTTTTCTTTAAATTCTATGCTCTTGATATTCAATTTAGATAAAATTAATCCTTCCAAAGAACTTATTGCCTCCCTAACATCTTTGTTTCTAGAAACAACAGTAATTTTGTTTAATGGCCACCTGACTCCAAAACCAGATTTTTCTCTTGCTGCAAGTCCAGCCTGTACAATTTGTTTTGCAATCAAAAAATTATTTTCCAGCTTTACATCTATCAAACTTTCAGAAGGTTCTGGCCAATCAAATAAATGGATGCTCTCAACATTCAAACCAAACTCTTCCTTCAAATTTTGGTAAATTTTTTCAGTTATGAATGGTGCAACAGTTGAAAACATTTTCAAGGTGTCAAACAAAACATGGAAGATAGTGTTCAAAACTAATTCAGGATCTTTATTTATTTTGTCTCTAACAGATTGAATGTATTCTCTGCTCAAATCTAAAAATAATTCTTCCAACGCTCCGGGAACCTCGTCCAATCTATAAAATTCGTACAGTTCAGTTACTTGTTTCATTGTTCTATTCAATTTAGAAAGAATGTACTTTTCCTCCAAATCCCTGTCTGAAGTTTGAAGATTTCCCCCCTTTTCCAATGATTTATGATGTTCAATCAAATAATTATGAACATTCCAGAGAACATTCAAATTCCTTTGTTTCATTTTTGCTTCGGCCCAACTAAAATTCATAGTCTCACCAGCATTAGTTTGAGTCAAATAAAGTCTCATAGTATCAACGCCATGCTTATCTACAAATTCATAAGGGGAAATAACATTACCAAGGGACTTTGACATCTTAACACCTTCAATATCGGTCAACATACCGTGGGTATAAACATTCTTGAAAGGTATTTTATCCAAGGCAATAACAGACGCGACCATAAGAAGATTATACCAACCCCGTACTTGCTCATTTGCTTCAAGAATAAAATCTGCAGGATAAAGATTATCAAAAAGATCTTTTCTCTTTGGGTAATATAAGCAAGCCCAAGATGCAACACCAGCATCTATCCAAACATCCAAAACATCAGGTATTCTTTTCTTTGTTCCACCGCATTTACAGTCAATTGTAATTTCATCAATCCAAGGGACATGTAAATTTTCAGGAATTTTTCCGGAAAGTTTACTTAATTCTTCTTTACTTGAAACAACAGTATAATCTCCACAATCAGTACATCTCCAAATTGGTGCAGGAGTTCCCCAAAATCTTTGCTTAGTAATTGAATTATCTCTTAAATTTTCCAACCAAGAGTCAAATGCATTTTTTATTGTTTCTGGAACCCAATGTATTTGTTTATTGAATGAAATCATTTTGTCCTTCAAATCTTCAACTTTGAAGAACCATTGTTTTGTAGTTCTGAATATAACTGGACTACGACATCTTTCACAATGAGCATAATCATGTTTTACTTTTTCAGTTTTCAATAAGACACCATCTTCAGATAATTTTTTTATAAACTTTTGATCATCTTTTTTAGCGATCCAACCTGAAATCTCCCCATAGTTTTCTGGAAAAACACCTTCTTGATTAATTGTATTGAAAGGAGGTATCTTATTTTTAAGCCCAACTTCATAATCTTCAGGACCACAACCAGGGGCCATGTGAACTAAACCAGTACCAGCATCCAAAGTTACAAATTCTTTAGAAGGAACAACTGCAAAAGAATTAGGGTGTGCATTCTTAACTTTTTTTAGATCAAATATTTCATTTTCCCAAGGGTGCAAATATTTGGTACCTATTAAATCTGCACCATTTATTTCCTCAATAATATTATAATCTCTATCAATTTTTCCTTTAATAACTTCATCAGCAAGATCTTTAGCAACTATCCAAGTTTCATTATCGACTTTTGCTTTTACATAAGTAAAATCAGGATTTGCCATTATTCCCAAATTAAAAGTTATGGTCCAAGGAGTTGTAGTCCAAATAATAAGATACTCATTATCTTTTCCTTCAACTTTAAATTTAACAAAAATTGAGTTATCTTCAATTTCTCTATATTCACATTCATGTTTAGCCAAGGCAGTAGAACATTCAGAACACCAACTAAGTGTTTTCTCACCCTCATACAAACGTTTTTCTTCTTCTGCCCTTTTTACTAACCACCAAACGCTTTCAACCCACTCTTCATTAATGGGGTGGTACGCATTTTCATAATCCATCCAGATACCAAGTCTAGATAGATCTTCATCCATTAATTTTGCATGCTCAACTGAAAACTTCATACACTCTTTAGCAAATTTATCTAAACCAAAACCAATGATTTCCTCTTTTGTTTTCAAACCAAGTTTCTCTTGAACCTTGGAAGCAGTAGGCATACCATGCATATCATAACCAGCCCTATCCCAAACATGAAAACCCTTCATACGTTTATATCTTAAAGCCGCATCTTTCAAAGAATTATTCCAGGCATGTCCTATATGCAATCTACCAGAAGTATAGGGTGGACCCTGTAAGAAATAAAATGGTTTTTTCCCTTTATTCTTATCTTTAGATTTTTGATAAATCTTATTCTTTTTCCAAAAATCTAATACTTCTTCCTCAATTTTCTTTGCATCATACATTTTTTGACCGTTGCCAATTATATTTTAAATATGTTTCCATTGAAAAAGCCTCCGAAAGAGACAAAACTACATAATAATGATAGAAATACTATTAATTTCATTTATTACACTCATAATAAAAAATAGCGTATTGCCTTTTATATAGGTTTTGATTATACTTGTCAAATGCTCACATAATTCTTATAAATGAAAGAGCATTCATTTCTGCAGTAAAATGTGGACTGAAAAATATAGGCCAAAAACATTCTCAGAAATTAAAGGGCAAGAGCAAATAGTTTCAAGAGTAAAGGCATTTGTAGAAAAGAATGAAATGCCACACTTGATGTTTACAGGACCTGCAGGAGTGGGAAAAACAACATTATCATTGATAGTAGCAAGAGAATTGTTCGGAGAGGATTGGGAACACAGCTTCTTAGAATTAAATGCATCCGATGAGAGAGGCATAGATGTAATAAGAGTTAAAGTAAAAGATTTTGCGAGAACAAAGTCAATTAGAGATACGCCTTTCAAAATAATTTATTTAGATGAGTGCGATTCATTAACAAAAGAAGCTCAGCAAGCATTAAGAAGAACTATGGAAAACTACTCGAGAACTTGCAGATTCATATTATCGTGCAATTATAGCTCAAAAATAATAGATCCAATACAATCAAGATGTACAGTATTCAGATTTAAACCATTAGAAAAAGAAAATATTTTAGAAATAATTGGAACAATTTGCGAAAAAGAAGGATTAAAGATAGAAGAAGAAGCAGTTTATTCAATTTTTGAGTTGAGCAATGGGGATGCAAGAAAGGCAGAAAACATATTACAAGGTTGTGCAGCAATAACAGATGTTATAACGAACCAAGTAGTTTATGGAATTGTATCTGCGGCTGAACCAGCGGAAATAAAATTAATTCTAAATATGTGTGTAAAAGGAAATTTCATAAAAGCAAGAGATTTATTATTGGATACGATGTCAAAACATGGATTATCAGGATTAGATATTATAAAACAAATTCAAAGAGAAGTTCTAAGTTTGGAAATAGACGCTAATAAAAAGATGGACATGATTGAAAGATGCGGAGAAATAGAATTTAGAATGGTAGAGGGTTCGGATGAGTTTGTACAATTAGAAAGTTTAATTGCCGGATTCTCAAAATGATTTGGGCAGACAAACATTCTCCACAAAAATTAAACGAAGTAGTGGGAGACAAACCACCATTATTGAAACTTCAGGACTTTATTCTAAATTACCAAAGGTTTAGAAAAAAAGCTATGATAATTCATGGTCCAACTGGAACTGGAAAAACTAGTTCAATATATGCAATAGCCAAAGAGAATAATCTTGAAGTGATAGAAGTAAATTCTTCAGATGTAAGAAATAAAAAAGGAATACTTGAAACATTTGGAGATTCATTAGATCAAATGAGTTTATTCAAAAAAGGAAAAATATTTCTATTCGACGATATAGATGGATTAAGTGGGACAAAAGATAGGGGAGGAATCCAAGCAATAGTTTCATTGCTCCAAAAATCAGCACATCCAATAGTTCTAACATCAAATGATCTGTGGAATAAGAAATTCTCATCACTAAGGTCAAAAGCTGAAATTGTAGAATTCAAACCATTATCTCACCTAGAGATACAAAGAGTTTTAGAAAAAATCTGTTCAGAAGAAGATCTGGAAATAACAAAAGATGTACTAAAAGCAATTTCAATAAAAAATGAAGGTGATGCAAGAGCGGCAATAACTGATTTACAATCAATAACAATAGAGTTGAACAAAATAAGTAAGGAAGATATAGAAAATTTAGGCTACAGGGAAAGAATTGAATCAATATTCAATTTACTACAAATAATTTTCAAAACAAAAGATATCTATGCAATAAATCAAATGACTGATAGTGTAAATTTAAGTTTAGACGAAATTATGTTATGGATAGAAGAAAACATAACAAATGAATATACAGGAGAAGAAATATTTAATGCATTCGAAAAATTGTCCAAGGCAGATGTGTTTAGAGGAAGGATTAGGAGAAACAGGCACTGGAGATTTTTAGTTTATCAAAAATTATTAATGGGTTCCGGTGTTGCAGTATCAAAGAAAGAAAAGAAAAGAAACTTTTCAAAGTATTCAAGACCGCAAAGAATACTAAAACTTTGGAGATCGAAGATGAGATATGCAAAAAGAAAAGAAATTTCTGAAAAATTAGCAGAACAACTTCACATTTCATCAAAGAAAGCATTAAGAGAAGTTATCCCTTACTTAAAAAAAATAGCAAAAAACAAAAAATATGTAGAAGATTTATACTTAGACGAAGATCAATTTAATATTCTTTCATACTAATTTTTCTTAATCTTTTTATTCTCTCATGTGTTGGGGGGTGAGTACTAAATAATCTCATAAAATTCTTTGAAGAAAATGGATTAATAATAAACATACTAGCTGTTGCTTGATTCCCTTTCTTTAATTTCCGGGGATTACTTTCCAGTTTCTCTAAAGCAGAAGCTAAAGCTGAAGGATCCTTGGTAATCTTTGCTCCAGTTTCATCAGCAATATACTCTCTAGAACGAGAAATTGAAAGCTGAAGAATTGTAGCAGCCAAAGGGGCAACAATTGATAATGCTAAAATGTGAAATAAACTAGCACTATTTTCATCTCTTGAACCAAATATGGCACCAAAACGTGCAATCATAGCAATGTAAGCAATAGCACTGGCCAAGATTACTGCAACAGTTTGAATTAATGTATCTTTATTTTTTATATGCCCTATCTCGTGGGCCAAAACACCACGCAACTCTCTTTCATCTAACAAATCTAACAATCCTTCAGTAACAGCAATAACAGCAGTTTTCTGAGATCTTCCAGTTGCAAATGCATTGGGAGTATCTTTTGGAACGATAAATACTCTTGGCTTCTTTATTTTGGCCCTATCTGCAAGATCCTTAACAACATCATTCAATTTTGGATACTCTGTGTGTGAAGCAAGTTTGGCCTTATATATCTTCAAAACTATTTTATCGGAGTACCAAAAAGAAATAACATTCATCAAAATAGTAAATATCAAAGCAAGAGTTAATCCGAGAGTCCCACCCAAGGCAAATCCCAACATGAGAACTAATAAAGTTAAAACTCCGAGGACAACAAATGTTTTTATATTGTTAAAAATCATGAGACGAAAAAAAGAAAGAAATTGTATATAAACATTGTTATTGTTTAGTAATGTAATAGTAAGCACCTTGTGCAGCGATACTACCTTCTGCTACGGAAGTAATAAATTGTTTTAATCCAGTTGCATTGGTCAAATCACCCGCTGCAAAGAAACCATTTACGTTAGTTTCCTGATTCTTATCAACTTTTATTAGTCCATGGTCCAAACCAATGCCCAACTCCTTAGCAATACTAGTCAAAGGAATATGTCCAATTTGTACGAAAACTCCATCAAGCTTAATTTCCTTACCAGTATCTAATTTAACAGAAGTTACAAATTTGTCTCCAACTATTTCAACAACATTTGAATTGTAGATTACCTTTATTTTCTTTTCCTTCTGTACATTTTTTACTGTAATCGGCTCAGCTCCCAATTTATCCTTTCTATAAATAATATAAACTTTCTTTGCATAATCTTTCAACATCAAAGATCCGAGGCAAGCAGAATCACCCCCACCAACAACACCAACAACTTTTCCACCATACAATGGGCCATCACAAGTATAGCAATAATGTACACCCTTCCCTTCAAATTCTTTTTCTCTGGGAACTTTTAGTTTTCTATAATCCATACCAACAGCATAAATTACAGTTTTAGATTCGTAAGTTTTTTTATCCTTAGTTAAAACTTTAAATCCAGATTTACCTTTTTTAATACTCATAACTTCTCCAGTAATCATTGGAACTTTGTACTGTTTGACATGGTTAATGAATTTCTTCATCAAATTCATGCCAGAAATACCTGGTTCACCAATCCAATTGTCAACTTGGTGAGCAACATTTCCAGTTCCACCAAAATCTTTAGAGAGCATTACAGTCTTCATACCAAACCTAGCAGAATAAAGGGCAGCACCCAAACCTGCAGCTCCCCCGCCAATGATCAAAACATCATAAATCATTTTTTGGATTTCTCTAATGCTTTTTCAATTGCAGGCTTATTGAAACCAACGATAACTTCATCACCAATTACAATAACTGGAACCCCCATCTGACCAGATTTTTCTACCATCTCTTTAGCAGCTTCATGATCTTCAGCAACATCTATGTCTTCAAACTCAACATCAAGATCTTTCAAAAAATCCTTGGCCATAGTACAATAGGGACAAGTTGGTGTTGAATAAACTTTTACTTTTGTCATTTTATTTCCCCTCCCATATATTTTTCCTACTAAATATAAAACTTTTGGTGCTAATATTATGAATGGTCAATTTTATCAAAAACCAACTTA
>Ga0257124_1002189_pt1 | contig 12008 bp, 11 predicted proteins | sample SI106_150metaG_FD_190154 | JGI IMG/M metagenome (GOLD analysis project Ga0257124, IMG submission 190154) | Marine microbial communities from Saanich Inlet, British Columbia, Canada - SI106_150 | ecosystem: Environmental > Aquatic > Marine > Inlet | place: Canada: British Columbia | collected...
CATGCTCCGCGTCCCATGCCTCACTCTGTCCCCGCTCGCTGAACACCTCATTTGGCCCATTGAATTTCCTATCCGTTACTCACACCCTAACTGGGCCAATTATTAGGTCCCGCTAAGACGGACTGAGGCGCAGCCGGCCCGCCACAGGCGGGCAGACGGTGACGTCAAACGCAAAGACCCGAGAAACCCTCGAGCTCCAACCACTGTTGGGGGCTCTTTTTGTGGATCAGAGGGTTTGGTTAAATAAAATTCGGTATAGGAGTAAAGAACACAACATCATCAGGCTGGACGAAAGATTGTGACCATTATATTGTCACTGCCACTTTGCAGTGCATTTTATCCAGCAATTCAGCTAATGGCCACCGCTTTGCAACTCACTTCAGTTAGGGACTTCTAACAATCCTCGCAATACCAACCCCAGCTTCCGCACGCTTGTGCGTTCCAGCAGACAGCCACCCACTCTTAACGTTTGTAGGATCTTTAATTTGTGTGCCAATACTCTGAATCGCTAATTTTATAGCACTTTCCAAATAGATTACCGTAACTCGACCGGTCACTAATTCCATCGGATCCACCACCCGATCATACCAACGGAAGAAATCAATCAAACCGGTCACGTGATTCGGATGCCCACTACTTATCCAAGGAAGCTTACCCTTTTGATAAATCGCTTCTGATTTCTCATTAGAACTGAAAACGCCTCCTGATTTATATTGAACAAGTCCGATGTGATCGGCGGTAAGCATTTTGATTAAACTGGTTGGTATTTTAACATTTCTTTTTTTCCCTTCCTTCGTTAATGCATGTAAATAATTCGCATACATCTTCAGTTCTATGAACTTTTGCAAATCGATCTGGTTAATGTTGACGGGTCCCAGCGACATGATTGTAGATAGTTCTTCCTTAAGCCCCCTTGTCGTCTTAGCTATATAATTTCGTATCGCCAGGACTGCGGGGTCATTACGACCAAAATTTGTTTTATATTTTCTTAACAAATTAACAGCAATTTTTTTTTGTGCTGCGGGTGACTCTCCAAAGAGTTTATGACTTAGAGATGTATATATTGTTGTGACTAACTCTCTCGTCTCGGTAGCCACTTCGACGTAGACCCTTTGCAATTTGTCGGAGGTTACCAGATTCGCGGCGGCAGGACCCAATCGCGTCAATTCAGCAAATTTAGCCTTTGCATCCTCCGCCAAGCTGAACGCCTTGACTAGTGGTGGTATTTTGCTATCAGGATATGCACCTGAACCATGCGTGACCTCTGAGCCCCTTTGTCTGTCTGAATCAACATGCGCTAATCCGACAATTGCTGAAGCCCCTTTCGCGATCAAGCTCATCGGCCACGGGCCCTGTTCAACTACTTTAAGCGCCTTCTCAACAAGCCGCTTTTGACCTTTCATCTCCTCGGCTGCGTCTTTAATCACTTGCTCATAATTAATATCAGCGTTCGATGCTGCCTGCTTTATCATAAGAATTCTGAGATTAAATATGTCCCCTGCACTCACAACCTCTGCTATCACCTCTAGGTTCGATTTTAAAAGCATTTGGATTATGCTGTTGACGACGGGCAGGTCTGCTCCAAGAAAAGTATCAGAATAACTTTTTTCCTTAATCATTTCATTAAGCATGTGTATGTCGTCCTGCGATCTAACTAATTCCCGACGTGGACGTGGCGGAACTCTTTGAAGTGTCACACCCACGACTTCCAGCTTAACCCTGTAGGACGCCAAAAAGTTATTAATCAGTTCACGCAGCATAGACTTTAGGACGTCTGGTTCCATGTGCCAGAGGTTTGCGAAATAATTTACACGTTCAGGGTTCTGGGAAGTGAGCATTTCCGCTGGGTCCGCACCCTTGAGTAAATTGTCTAGTTCTGCGACGAAAATAATAGCTCTGGCGAGCTGTCTTCTCGTATCTCCGCTGTATGCATTTCTTACTTTGTCAAGCGTATTAACTTGGAATTTAGTTCCTTGGGCAACTTGCCTAGCAACTCCTTGATCTAATCTATAAAAAATTTCTAAAACTGTATCTACTTGAACTTCAGGAATGCCAGCAGATCTAAAACCTGCTTTCACTTTCTTTATTCTATCTTCGTTAGTATCGGTTTCACCCGGCATCTAAGCTACCCCACAAATTTATGAGTAATAAAAAGCAAAGTTTGTTTCAGCCCGATTGTTTTGTGCGCCGACGACAACATAAAAAGTTACGTATGGATTCTATTGAGTAAAAACAAATAGCACAATGAGTCTTACAAGTTTTACAAAAACAAATGTATAGTAAATACAAACGGCCTTCATAAGCGTGATCATTGGCTTCTCGGTTTTCGGTGGCACGGACCGGGCAATGGCCCAGGAAGGGGCCGGCCCCGACTGGGTCGCTTGCGATGCCGAGGCAGCCGGAGAGTGGATCCACGCCGCAAGTGAGATACTCCGGCGTAATCCGTTCTGACCCCATGCCTTGCCCTGAGCGAAAGTCACACGACGGGGGAACTGTCCCCTTCGGCTGTCGCGCCCGTTCGACCATGGCATCGCCCCAGGCCGGAGCGCACCCTCCACCATGGCGAACCCGACACAGCAGCGACCCCGATACCGGCACGCATCGAAGCGTGCACCTGGGTGGGCGAGCACCCAGCACGTCTACCGTCCGCGCCGTCCCACCACCACACCACTCTACCCGGTGGTCCAGCACCATCTCGAGACGTTCCTTGCAGAGGCTGCCCAGAGCGACCCCGGGGGCTACGGTGTCCCCTCATGGGTGGAGAAGGATCTGAGGGCCTACCTACGCTGTGGCATCCTAGCCCACGGCTTCGCTCGCTTGCGGTGCTCAGGCTGCGGGCACGAGCGGCTGCTCGCGTTCTCATGCAAGTCCCGCGGCATCTGTCCGTCATGCAATACGCGCCGTATGGCAGAAGTCGCCGCCTACGTCACCGAGCATGTGCTCCCTCAGCTTCCCGTCCGGCAGTGGGTGTTGAGCGTGCCGAAGCGGCTGCGCCCCTTCCTCGAGACGAACCCGGACATCGCCGGCGCCGTGCTGAGCATCTTCATTCGAGCCATGCGCACGACCCTGTACCGTAGGAGCCCGGGTGCACCGCACGATGCTCAGCTTGGCGCGCTCACGTTCATTCATCGCTTCGGCGCCGCCCTCAACACTCACTTCCACTTCCACGCCGTTGTGCTCGATGGTGTTTTCTCCAAGAGCGACGCAGGAGAGGTCCGCTTCCACGAGGCCGCCCGACTCACTCCCGAACACTGGGCCGAGCTCCAGTACGTCCTCCAGCGCCGCGTGCTCCGCTACTTCCGCCGCCACGGCCTACTCGACGAAGTCGACGCCCACGGCATGCTTTCCTGGCAGGGTTCCGGTGGGTTCAGCATCGACGCCTCTGTACGCATCGAGGGTGAGGACCGGGCAGGCGTCGAACGCTTGCTCCGCTACTGTGCCAGGCCGCCCTTCGCGCTCGAACGGCTCTGGGCTCCCGGCGGCATCGTCTCCCTCGCCTCGCCCGAGTCCCGTCTCGTCTATCGCCTGCCCACCAAAGGTGGGGTATCCAAGCCGACACCGGGCGGTCGCTCGGAACTCGTGCTCTCTCCCCTCGAGCTTCTCACTCGACTCGTTCGCTTCGTCCCACCGCCACGCCTCCATCGCCACCGATACCATGGGGTACTCGCGCCGAATGCCAAGCTCCGCGCTTCCGTCATCCACATCGGCAGACCCGAAGCCGAGATACCCCCTGCCCAGCCGCTGAGCTCAGGGCCGAAGCCCAGCCCCGATCCCGATCCCGCTCGCCCCAGCAACCCCGCTCGTATCCGTTGGGCCACTCTGCTCGCTCGGATCTACGAGGTGATGCCGCTTCTGTGTCCCGCGTGTGGTGGCCAGATGAAGATTCTCGCCTTCCTCACTGACCCACCCGTCGTCTTCGCCATCCTCGAACATCTCGAGCTGCCCCACGCTCCGCCCCCGATCTCGCCCGCCCGTGGGCCGCCCCAAGGAGACTTCCTCCTCGACCAGACCCCGGCCTTCGATCCTACCCAGGCCGAGTCGATCCCAGACTTTATGTTCGACCCGTCGTTGCCCGCCGACTTCGACGACTGAGCCGCCCGCCTCCAGTCTGTCCGAACACCCTCGGCCACCCGGCCGCTCGCTTCCGCCCATATCGACATCTCCTCGTCCCCCTCCCACATCTGAGCACTGTCCGCGCCTCCGCTCGGGCTGCTTTCAGGCCAACCCCGCAACCCCATGCTCCGCGTCCCATGCCTCACTCTGTCCCCGCTCGCTGAACACCTCATTTGGCCCATTGAATTTCCTATCCGTTCCCTGGTGTGGATCATCTGGAAGTGATGTCCAACGATGTCATTGTTCGTGGTCCAGTTATTGGTGAATGCAGCCTTTCTTCTTTGAGTGATGGCTACCTGACAACGATCGGTTGGGTTCTAGACCTAATAGCCCGATGGACTCATGAAGCACAACGAGCTAATATTGAAATCAAACCAGGGTTCAATAAACAGATGACAGGGCTTGTTCTGATCGATGAGCTTGACCTACATTTGCACCCTCGCTGGCAGGCACATATCATCGGCGACCTGCGTAAAGCCTTTCCGAAGATGAGTTTCGTTGTGACGACTCACAATCCTCTGACACTTCTTGGGGCTGAACCAGGAGAAATACACGTCATCCGCAAAGATGACGATCAATTTGAGGTCACACAGGAAGATATGCCACCTGGAATCCGTGCTGATCAAGTGCTCACAGGAGCTTGGTTTGGTTTATCATCCACCCTAGATAAAGAGACTCTTGGGCTGCTGGATGAACACCGACGGATGTTGAGCCAAGAAACAAAACGTTCGGATTCTAAACGAAAGAAACTCGAACGGGAACTACGACAGCGTCTCGGTAGCTTTGCTGATACCTCTGAAGACCGTTTAGCATTGGAAGTTGCAGCCAAACACATGACTGAGGAGTATCAAAGCTTGACTACTATTGAACGTAAGGAAGTCCAAAAGAAAATTAAACATGCCTTGGGAGTGGACAAATGATGCTTCTTGGCGGCCGACCAAGCAATGGACAAAGGGCGTTTGAACGAACTGTGACACCTCATAAAAATGCTCTTAATGATTTAGTGAAACCGGATGGTTCTCCTGATTACCAAAAAATCAAAAGCTACATTAAGGCGAACCAGATATGGGGGAAAACAAAAAAATACTTTATGAAGGCACAGCACCGTAAATGTGGCTATTGCGAGGTAAAAATGACCGGATCAGTAGGTGATATCGAACATTATCGCCCCAAAAATGCTGTTTGGGGACTTCGAGCGCGAGGACGTGAATTGGAAGACCTAGTCAATATGAGAGGTCGTAAATACAATGAGACTTACCAATCTGGATATTGGTGGCTTGCTTATTCCTGGGGAAATTATTTAGTTTCATGCTCCAATTGTAACCAGAAATGGAAAAATGCTCTTTTTCCCATCATTGCAAGACGCCGACGCGCACCAAAGCGAGGAGATGAATTGATAGAGACACCTCTGTTGTTAGACCCATTTGGGAATCACAATCCTGCTGAACATTTGCGATTTAATGATTTGGGCCAGATCGAAGCCTTTGATAATAGCCGACTTGGGAAAAAGACGATTGAAACTTGTGGTTTGGATCGTGAGAGCTTACGAAATTCACGAGTAGAAAAAGCAAAGCGTGCTCATCGTTTGATTCAACGATTTCTAACCGCCACAAAAGAAACTTTAAACTGATGACTAAAAAAAAAACAAATGCTAGGATAAATAAGAGCGACAAGTCTTCTTCAATCAATGATTCATGTGTGGAAACATTTCTATAAAATTGTTTTATCCGTATGAAAGATACTGAAAAGAGTAAAGAACAATTGATCCGAGAGCTACAAGCGCTCCGTCTAGTGGTTGATCAAAAAATTGAAACGACCCAGCAAGATCAAGGATTCCAACAAGTTTTTGATGGAATTCCATTGGGAATGATCACGATTGCTCCAACAGGAGAAATCACACTGGTCAATCGAAAAGCGGAACAAATGTTTGGATACACACGCGATGAGTTATTTGGGAAGCTCATCGAAGTTTTAATGCCAGACCACTATCAAATGCATCATCCCAAACAACGAAATGATTTTTTTAGAAAACCTAAAGTTCGATCCATGGGAGTGGGGCGTGAATTGTTTGGTAAACGTAAAAATGGTGAAGAATTTCCACTAGAGATTGGACTCACTCCCATTCAATTTCTTGGGGACACTCAAGTTTTGGCCTCTATCATCGACATCAGCGAACGCAAAGCTTCTGAAAAGGCACAAAAGCTTCTGAGAAAACAATTCTACCATGCACAAAAAGTGGAGGCTTTGGGAACGCTTTCAGGAGGGATTGCACATGATTTCAATAACATCCTTAACATCATTCTTGCGAGTGCAAAGATCCTCAAACTGGAGCTTGCTCAAGATGAAGACAAAATACAAACTCTGGATCAAATAACCAAAGCAGGAAACCGTGCCACAGACCTCATCAAACAAATCTTAACTTTTAGCCGAATGGATCAGCTGGATGCCGGGCCAGTGGACCTTGCTGCCGTTGTTCAAGAAGCCATTGCTATGGCAAGAGCCACCATCCCCAGGAATATTGAGATCAATAAAAAGATTCAAGAAAACCTTCCTCAAACAGTTGCTGATGCGTCACAAATTCATCAAGTTGTCTTAAACTTGTGCATCAATGCCTTCCATGCCATGGAAAAAACAGGGGGGAGTTTGGATATTTCTTTGTCTACATTGGAAGAGTGTTGCAGTTCCAAAGGTTTAGAGATCGAACGCTGCTATCGACTCACTGTAGAAGATACGGGACATGGGATTGCCGCTGAGCATTTGGAGAAAGTTTTTGATCCGTTTTATACCACCAAAGGGGTAGATAAAGGTACAGGGTTGGGACTTTCTGTGGTTCATGGGGTGATTGAAAAGCATGCCGGAAAGATCACTGTAAAGAGTCCTCTCTCAGAGCAGGGAGGAACCCTTTTTTCCATCTATCTACCAATGGTCGAAGTCAAAGATAAGATAAAACCCCGTGAAGCTTCCAAGGCCTCTTCCATTGATGCCAAACCATCAAGCCATCTATTGATTGTAGAAGATGAATTGTCATTGGTTAAATTGTATCGGCGATTTTTTGAGAAGCAGGGGTTTGTGATCTCACATTGTGATAATGGGGCTGATGCCTTAAAACTCATTCAAAGCGGCCAGGATCAATTTGATTTGGTTTTGACCGACTATTCCCTTCCTCAGATGACAGGCAAACAATTGGCTCAAACCTTAGTTGAAATTCAACCTGACTTGCCCATCATTTTAATGACAGGTTACAGTGATGTGCTCTCTAAAAATGAAGCGGAGTCCATGGGAATACGCCACTACTTGATGAAGCCCATTGACTTAGAGGTGCTTCAAGAGGCTATTGAATCGTGTTTGTTAGCATAAACCTTTGGTCAAGGCTCTTCCGTTTTTTCAAAATATTTAATCATTGTAATGCAATTGCCTTTCTCCACACGGAGAGCCGTGCGCACGTCACCGACTCCGCTGCTGCGGCTCACGCCTGCCGGTCCCTCGACGGTCAAGCGGTGGATGGGCACCTGTCCCCACAACTCAAGGCCCTCGATCAAGCCGATCGAGCCGGTCAGGTACGCCGACCGTGTATCGAACTCGGAGTCCCCGGCGAAGCCGAGCTTGCCGCCGAACGGCCCATACGACTCGGTGGCTCGCGACCCGACTGCTGAAAACTGCAGCCACCCGGCCCCCGCCGGCATCGTCGAGATCGATCCACTCTGCGCCAACGTCGGGGACGAGTGCGGCGCGCTACACACGGCCTGCGCACTCACCTGCGTCGGAACGAACGCCAGACCCACCAGGAGCACCACCGCTCCAACTCCCTTCATCTTCATCATCATGAGGCACTCCACAATTCGAGGTCCGGATAGAACGCCGGCCACGCGAACCAGAACGCCACGAAAGCGTCGGCCACGGGCTCCAGAGCTCTGCCGTCCAAGGGCCCATTCGTCGCGACCCCGTCCATCCGCCAGACGGAGCCGGTCTCTACGTCTGTGATCTGACCGTTCACGACCTGCATCGTAATCGGCGCTCCATCGAGAACGGGTCTGTACGCCATGGCACCCTGGCGCTCCGCCTCCCAGAGAATGACGAAGCGCTCCGTGGAGGTTTCCCCTTCCACGACCGCCACGTCGCCCAGGTCGGCGAGGGCTCCGAAGGGAAAGGCCATACCACCCGTGCCATCCGGAACTCCGAGCACACGTTCCTTTGGCTCGCGGCGGCTGTCGATGGTCTGCCCGATCGGGAAAAGCAGGTCGTTGTTGCTGGTGCGGTCGTAGAAGCCGTACGGGTACGAGCGATAGTCGCGTGTATAGTCGGTGTTCGAAGTCACGACTTTGGTGTCCGGGTGTAGCCACTTCCACCCCGCCCAGGTCACTTCCACAATCGACACCATGGGGAGCGGCGTACCGTCACTGGGGCCGCAGCGGGCACCCCGGAGCATCTGCGGCCACAACGATTCATTGTCGCCGCTCCGATCGTACATGATCAGGTTCGTTTGGAAGAGGAGTCCCGACACGCCGAACTCCGAGTCCCCAACGTTGCCACGGTCGAATGCCAGACTCGACCCGGTGAGGGGACAGTGTGACACGGCGACCGACGACTGTGCCCCGTCCAGATTCACGATCTCGTGCCACCACATGATGTTCAGCGGAATCGCAATCGGCTCACCATCCAGCACGATCCCGATGACACGATCTGTGTCGAGTAGGTACTCAGTCCCCGGCGCACCCTCGGATGCCAACTCCGGATTCGTCAACGCCGGGATTCCGTCCTTCCGTTGACCGCTGAGGATCTTGGATGAGTCGATGCTGCACTGGATCTCAGGATCGTCCTCGGGCCCGAACGAAACGAGGTCGTCACTGCAGGCACCCAAGACGAGCGCGCCGGCGAAGATCGCAGCCGCGGTCGGGGTTTTACGGAAGTTCGGACGTGAGAGGGTCATGCGTGGCAACTCCAAGACTGTCTGCTGTTCGATGTGTGCCTCTAATCGGCGGGCAGGGCCAGAGGTTCCGCATCTCAGCAAGTGAACGAACGGGGGAGTGCGCTCCCGACGCAACAAGAACTTCTCCCTTGAAATATTGCGATCGCGAGGTGAATAGTCGTCAGACCTACCGAAAAGGCGTGACCGAAATGTTCTCGACCGCTCTGTTGTTGACCTCATTGGTCGCGGCGCCCTCGCCCCCCATAGATCTCACAGACCTCCCAACACCGCCCGACACCGCCACGACGCGCGCTCCTGCACCGTCGGTGTGCGTACGAAGCGACGGCGAAGAAGCGGGAGGGGACAACTCGGCATGCACCGTGTCGGCGTACCGTGTGCCGAACGATGCTGCACCGGACCTAGATGGCCGCTTGGACGAATCGGTATGGGCCGCCGCCCAACCGGCCACAGGCTTCCGGCAGCAGGAGCCGACCCCAAACGACCCGTCATCGCAACGGACCGAAGCTCGTGTCCTTTATACTGACGATGCGGTGTACGTGGGCATGCGCCTGTTCGACGACGAGCATGAGCAGCATGACCATGATCAACTCGACCATTGAAAAGCCAGCTCGCTTTGGGTTCATATCCATGTTCGATCACTCAATCGTGCCTCCACCGAACTGCGTCGCCCCCGGGTGGGGCGTTCGGGGTCCGGCAGGGTGAACCAATGCAAAACACGTGCGCCGCCGTGACAAAAGCGGGCGCAGCATCAATAAAGGCATAATAGGCTTGGACTTACGAAAATGACAGAAGAATCCTGAGGGAGGGTGAGAGTGGTAAACCCGGCAAGAAGTGCCCACTTGGGCCAAAGAGTGCCCCTGTCGAGGCCGGATAGAGGGTCCAGCTCCTGATCACGAAAACGAACCGGGGAAGGGCGGGCGGGCTGATGAGGATGCGGGGGTCGCTTTCGGGTGCCTTTTGTAACCGAGGCATTGGGCTGAAAGTGGGATATCTATTAGGGTCTTGAGGACTGAGGAGAGGTCAGATTGATGGTTGAACCGACAAGAGTTGTCTTCATAAGCGTGATCATTGGCTTCTCGGTTTTCGGTGGCACGGACCGGGCAATGGCCCAGGAAGGGGCCGGCCCCGACTGGGTCGCTTGCGATGCCGAGGCAGCCGGAGAGTGGATCCACGCCGCAAGTGAGATACTCCGGCGTAATCCGTTCTGACCCCATGCCTTGCCCTGAGCGAAAGTCACACGACGGGGGAACTGTCCCCTTCGGCTGTCGCGCCCGTTCGACCATGGCATCGCCCCAGGCCGGAGCGCACCCTCCACCATGGCGAACCCGACACAGCAGCGACCCCGATACCGGCACGCATCGAAGCGTGCACCTGGGTGGGCGAGCACCCAGCACGTCTACCGTCCGCGCCGTCCCACCACCACACCACTCTACCCGGTGGTCCAGCACCATCTCGAGACGTTCCTTGCAGAGGCTGCCCAGAGCGACCCCGGGGGCTACGGTGTCCCCTCATGGGTGGAGAAGGATCTGAGGGCCTACCTACGCTGTGGCATCCTAGCCCACGGCTTCGCTCGCTTGCGGTGCTCAGGCTGCGGGCACGAGCGGCTGCTCGCGTTCTCATGCAAGTCCCGCGGCATCTGTCCGTCATGCAATACGCGCCGTATGGCAGAAGTCGCCGCCTACGTCACCGAGCATGTGCTCCCTCAGCTTCCCGTCCGGCAGTGGGTGTTGAGCGTGCCGAAGCGGCTGCGCCCCTTCCTCGAGACGAACCCGGACATCGCCGGCGCCGTGCTGAGCATCTTCATTCGAGCCATGCGCACGACCCTGTACCGTAGGAGCCCGGGTGCACCGCACGATGCTCAGCTTGGCGCGCTCACGTTCATTCATCGCTTCGGCGCCGCCCTCAACACTCACTTCCACTTCCACGCCGTTGTGCTCGATGGTGTTTTCTCCAAGAGCGACGCAGGAGAGGTCCGCTTCCACGAGGCCGCCCGACTCACTCCCGAACACTGGGCCGAGCTCCAGTACGTCCTCCAGCGCCGCGTGCTCCGCTACTTCCGCCGCCACGGCCTACTCGACGAAGTCGACGCCCACGGCATGCTTTCCTGGCAGGGTTCCGGTGGGTTCAGCATCGACGCCTCTGTACGCATCGAGGGTGAGGACCGGGCAGGCGTCGAACGCTTGCTCCGCTACTGTGCCAGGCCGCCCTTCGCGCTCGAACGGCTCTGGGCTCCCGGCGGCATCGTCTCCCTCGCCTCGCCCGAGTCCCGTCTCGTCTATCGCCTGCCCACCAAAGGTGGGGTATCCAAGCCGACACCGGGCGGTCGCTCGGAACTCGTGCTCTCTCCCCTCGAGCTTCTCACTCGACTCGTTCGCTTCGTCCCACCGCCACGCCTCCATCGCCACCGATACCATGGGGTACTCGCGCCGAATGCCAAGCTCCGCGCTTCCGTCATCCACATCGGCAGACCCGAAGCCGAGATACCCCCTGCCCAGCCGCTGAGCTCAGGGCCGAAGCCCAGCCCCGATCCCGATCCCGCTCGCCCCAGCAACCCCGCTCGTATCCGTTGGGCCACTCTGCTCGCTCGGATCTACGAGGTGATGCCGCTTCTGTGTCCCGCGTGTGGTGGCCAGATGAAGATTCTCGCCTTCCTCACTGACCCACCCGTCGTCTTCGCCATCCTCGAACATCTCGAGCTGCCCCACGCTCCGCCCCCGATCTCGCCCGCCCGTGGGCCGCCCCAAGGAGACTTCCTCCTCGACCAGACCCCGGCCTTCGATCCTACCCAGGCCGAGTCGATCCCAGACTTTATGTTCGACCCGTCGTTGCCCGCCGACTTCGACGACTGAGCCGCCCGCCTCCAGTCTGTCCGAACACCCTCGGCCACCCGGCCGCTCGCTTCCGCCCATATCGACATCTCCTCGTCCCCCTCCCACATCTGAGCACTGTCCGCGCCTCCGCTCGGGCT
>Ga0257124_1002193_pt1 | contig 11983 bp, 14 predicted proteins | sample SI106_150metaG_FD_190154 | JGI IMG/M metagenome (GOLD analysis project Ga0257124, IMG submission 190154) | Marine microbial communities from Saanich Inlet, British Columbia, Canada - SI106_150 | ecosystem: Environmental > Aquatic > Marine > Inlet | place: Canada: British Columbia | collected...
ATCGGGTATATGACACCCGCTCAAAAGATGGCTGAATTGGAAAAAGTGGCTTGAAATGTGTCCAAGATTAACGGACCACTACACACTAGACAACATTGAAAGTAGCCTTTCTTCAAATAAAAAAATCTGACCATCGGCATTCAATGCATCCTCTATGGGAATAGTACTCTCATAATTAGAAAAAAATAATTCAGCATCGTTAGCTATTATTAAGGGTATCTTCCAATAAAGAAGTCCTGACACTGAAAGCAGTCCTGAAAATATAAATGCCCTTCTGCTAACCTTCATAGATAAAATTAGAATGACAAGTAGTCAGTCTATTGACACCTTAATTGTTATTTTCTTAATTGCATGAGGAAGCTCCACACAATGTTGTGGGGAGTGCCCATCATTTTCAAACATTATAGCAAATACTTTATTACCTATATCTACATGTGTTGATTGTGCGTGTGGATTAACAAAAATAGTACGATCATTTTTTATATCGTATGGAATCTTTATATCCATATCCGCTATAGGCGACCAAAAAACCCGCTCAGTACCAATGACAGGGCACTGAATATCAACAACATGTTTATGTGATTCAAACTCAAGGCCGTTATTACAGTTTGTCTCATACTCTTCAACAATTGCCTTTACGCGATTATTGATAGTGTAGGCCCCTAACTCGATACCAGGATTTACATCCTGAAGAAATAAAAGCCCTGCATATATATCATCAGATAATTCTTTGTATAAATTTATATTATCTAACGTATCAACAATCATTATTCAACCAGTAAAGGATAAATGCACTTATGCGCCCATCTAAATACGATCTGAAAGTGAGAAATTCACAAGATACCTATCAAACACATCGGCTTGCATCTCTGATACATCACTCAGGTTAACTTTAAAATCATCATTTTTATTACTATCACATGATAGGCCTATAATCATCCAAAGCTCACAATTTTCCTCTGAGTAGTCAATAATATCAAATCCATTTTTAATAAGAATTTTTGCCAAAGTGTATTTGTTATAATAATACGGATGAACAACTCTAAACCAGTAGTCACTCCATTCATTATAGTCTCTTAATTTAATTCTTGGGTGTAGCATATCCGGAAGAGATAGATAAATAATTCCGTCTTGTTTAAGTACTGATTTTAATTTATCCAATGCATCGTTTGGGTTAAGAAGGTGCTCGAATACATGGCGCATAGTAATTAAATTAAATTTTGACTCATAGTCTACAACCCATTGCTCATCATCAAAATCATCTGTAATCAATGTACCACCAAGTTCATCCTTGAGAATCCTACCACCCTCAATAGATGATTCAATTCCATACAATGTTGCCTTTGGTATTTTTCCCTTGTAGTATTTTAAAGCATTGCCATAAGCACTACCAATATCAAGAATATTCATTGACTCTTCAAAAGATAAATTTCTTCTTAAGCGCATAAGGATTTCTTCAGCATTTTTTTTAACTCCCTCTACACTTATATCAGGCTTTAGTTCGAGTCGATAAATATCATCGTAAGATTTAGAGTAATATTCTACATATTGCGCTTTAGACCATCGTGGCGAAAGATATACCATACCGCAATCACACATTCCTGGAAAAATTTCTACACCATGTTGAGCTTTTGATAACTGAGATCCATTAACATACAGATACCTTATTTTATTACTACCACACAATGGGCAGCCAACTTTTACTTTATTCATAGCCTTTTGACCTGTCCCCTAATCCTGTCTCTAATTACTTTATACATAATAAGTAGTTTAAATAAAAACCGGCTATATTCGCATAACAAATGGATGATAATTATCCAGCTTGTCTATAACTGGAATGACGTTTACCCATTTATAGTACTCTTTCAATCCATCAGTTAATTCCATCTTTGGATCCCAGTCGAGATGTCTTTTAATTTTATCTGGATTTGAATGAAATCCAAAACTATCTCCTGGGGTATTTGGTAGTTCAACCACTTTATAATCCAAAGGTAAATTGAAGGCAATCAATATGCTCTTTACTAAGTCTTTAACAAAAGTTTTTTTACCTGATGATAGATTGTATACTTCACCAAAACTTATTGGTTTTGCGTGACAAGAAATAAGTGCGTCTACATTGTCGTCTATAAAAGTAAAATCCCGATATCTATCCAAGCTGCCTTTAATACAAATAGGTTCTTTTTTCCATACAAACCCAATATAAATACTTGCCATTCCTTTCTTTTGAAAATTTAAATTTTCTCCTGGGCCATATGTATTAAAAACTCTAAAAATAGTATATTTTGTCTGACTATTGTGTAGCATTTGTTTAATAAACATCTCACCGCTATACTTTGAAACACCATAAATGGAATCAGGGCTAATTTTTGAATTTTCATCAAGAATGCCATCGATACTATTACCGTACACAGCAACAGTTGAAGTGTAAATCAACCTAGCAACATTATTATCTTTACAGAATTTTGCAATTAAGTATGTTCCATAGGAGTTTGTCAAAATGTCAAACTTAGGGTCATCATATGCTGGCTCGCCTGCAGATTGAGCTGCTAAATGATAAACTGTATCGATATTTAATTTTTTTAATTGAAGATATAATGAAGTGTCACAAATGTCTGCATTAATAAAGTTTGCTTTAGGATGGACATATGAAATACCGCCCACATCCTGTAAATTATCAACAATTGTCACTCTAACATTCATATCTATCAATCTTTTAACTAAATATGCGCCGATAAATCCGGCGCCACCAGTAACCAAAACATGGTTCATTTTTTTTATTTCTGTCATTTTTATTATAAAGTCCTTAAATTCTCTCATTTTTAATAACCACTAAAAATAGAGCTTTCGTTGTTTAAATAGCCACAAGCAATTTTCCGAGCAAAGCCGTGTCAACCGAACTATGAGGTCGTTCGTTACTATACATCCACTTCGAATGATTTTCCAAAAAAAAACACCTCTGACGGAATTGCGTATTTCCTTTCCTTTTTTACAAGATTATCTTGATAAAATTTATAGATCCGAACACTATATAAAGTATCTAAAACTCCATTACGTAAATATGGCTTAGTATACAAAGGTTGGACAAAAAACTCTTATGATAAGAAAACCCATCTATTTCAAATACTTCTTTACTTGAATCAGCATTACACAAAGGGCATCCTCTAATGTGAAAAAACTCACTCTTTGGCTTCTGATTACTATCAAACCATTTTGCTGTGCTTTCTTTAAAAAAACGATAAACATCTTCTAAATCTTGCTTAGATTTTAATTTAAATAAATCTAATTTAATTTTATCAATCATATCCCTTATCAAGTAAATAGTTAATCTATATGCTGGCTTTAAGTTGGCGGTTCCTATAAATCATCTCACAGAAATCAAAGTCTTCTTGGAAGTCTATGTCCCATGAATCTATTTTATTTATATAGTGTAAATATGGAGAATTTCCAACACAAGACCCCCAATCTACCATGTCTTTCCTTTTTAGAATATTTATTACAAATGTCATCTCACAAACATCCGACAAATCTTGAGATTTTGGCCATGGATTTGGCTTAAAATTTATAGGTGATCCGTTTTGGAACAAATAATCTTGAACATTGGACACACTCAATAAACAATCATATTGTGCACCCAAGTCACGATATGATTGAATTGCCCTTGTATATATTTCTGACCCAGCCAAAGGGTTGGTAACATTAATCCAAGCTATATGCTCCCCCTCAATTTCAGATGCAATATAAGAATAAACATCGCTCATTGGCACATCACTTGTAGAATATTTTGGATCACGCCTATGAACTTCAAACCCTTTATTTATGGCAATATCCAAAACTTTATCATCTTCAGATGAAACAACTATTCTATCCAAGTTTTCTACCAATTGTAACTGATCTAATTTAAGTTCAAATATTGAAGTATCGTGGAATTTTCTTAAATTCTTTAAAGTAATTCTTTCTGACGTCCCTTTTACTGGGATTACACCGACAATTTCTCCATCTTTACTCATTATTTTTTCCTTTCTAAAAATCAATTACATGCAAAAACATAAAGAATTATTTTATACCATTTTATGTATTACTATCAATATTTAACAAAGCATTATTAACCTCGTCAAACCATTTTTTTTGCCAATTATTACTACTGTATCCAAACTCTAAAAGAAAATCTTGAATTGAATCTTGCACAACATCTGATCGCCACCATTCATCATAATTGTTTTGGTAAGTAACAATATGACTTGCAAGACTATTTTCATTAAAATGAAGAATGCCACACTCTAAAAATTTCTTAAAATGTTTCTTTGATAATAAGCTCATTTCCCAAAGATTCTCATTAAAAAATAAGCATGTTGGGGTATTTAATGTAAGGGTTTCAAGAAAGATTGTCGAATCATAAGTGACAATAACTAATGATGATTTTTTAATGCTATTTAGAATAGTTTCACTATCTGATAGAATAAAATTTTTGATACCGTACTTCTTGTATTCATAATGCAAATTCCACATTTGTTGACTATCTTTTATTCTGATAAATAGATTGTCAATTAAGCCATGCTCATTTAGCTTATTAAAAAATAGAAACTGCATTTTCAGACAATTTTTAAAGGTTGAAGATATAGGTGAAGAATCTATATGGTTGCTATATTTAGACAGACTATATGGTATAAACAAAATCTGATTACTTGATCTTGTTAAATTAACATCTGCAAGCAAGGAGAGTTTGTAAGATGGTAAGTTATACTTTCCCCACCCCCAGGAATAAAAACGATCTGCAATATCTTCAGTCAATTTACCAGGACCATTAAATAAGGCAGTTCCATGATGGCCGCCATGAACCATAATCCACAATTTTGCGCCACGTTCTTTTTGACATGCAGCCCAAGTCTTAAAATGTTCATTCGAAAAATATGCATTTGCGGTAACAATAAGAGAGGTTTTCTTTGGAAAGATATTGTTAGATTCTCTTACTAGCTGACTATACCCCTCAATATAAGAAATTGGAATATTGCCTGGGATTAGGTTGGTAAGTAGTTTTTCGAATTCATTATTACACACGTTATTACTATCATTCAACTTATCTCTCATTGAGTGATTTACATCAAAAGACTTAGGTCTAACTCTATTGAAATACGAAAATGGCGAAGTTTTCAACTTAAATAATAATTTATACATATATATTTGAGGGGCGCCAATTTCCACAAATATAACTTTAGTTAAATATTTGTTAGTTAATTTGCTTAAAAAAAACAACAAGCCTTTTGAAATTTTCTTACTCCAATGTTGCTTATCATTCTTAGATAGCGTGCTTGGAAACAAAATATAGCTTGTATTCTTTTTATTGATTAGTTTTGTATATTTATTGATTTCTGAAAATATATAGTAATTCCATTCATCGGAATAAAACTTATAATTAAAATCTATATAGTCAAGAGAAATCCAGCTATCGGAATCATATTGTGGCTCAAGAGTGTGCTCAATATTAAAAATTTTTGATGCTTTAAATAACATTTGATACCTATCAAAAACAATACAAATAAAATAGTATAGCCATGGGCCAACTACAATTCGCCAATAGTCAGCTGTGTACTCGACATGGTGTATTTTATTTAGTGAGGTTGTTAATTTTCTTAAATAAATTTCATAAAGAGAAAATATACGCTGATGATCTAGGTGCAATTGTTTTCTATCATTCCAGTGGTAATCAACTACCTCAAAGCCTCTATTTTCACCATCTAGATTACACCACTCCCCTAATAAAAGCGTCTCTGTCTTTGATGTATTTCTATTTAGTGGTGTAGTCTCTAAGACATACTTTCTCATAAATCTAAAGATAACTTATTGATACAATAAAAAGGATTTTTTTTGATCATGTTCATGTAAAAATTTACTGACTCTTTGACAGAAATCATTCGAGTTGGGTAATAGCCAAATTTTTTGTGAACTAAAAGTCCGGCTGTTTCAACATCTTTACCATATTCAGAATAATCTTCTTCTATCGGGTAATTAAAGTCTAGGCATTCTTTATCAGAATGCTTTACACATTCTTCTTTAGATAGATATCGAACCAATTGAGTTACGCACCTTTGCCCACCATTTGTAGAATAAAAAGATTTAATGTACCTATGAGGAACTCCAACTTTCTGTTGAGCATAATGAATAAAAGTTGATCGATACTTTACATCATTAAAAGCGCCGCCTAATAATAATATCCATGCGCGCTTGGTTTTTGAATATTGAACAACTTTACCAAAAATAGAATTTTCATCAAAGCAATCATCTCCAACATTTATAAAATTATCGACTATACTTTTATTATAAGAATTCTCTCGAATTGCAACTGAAAAGTTTGGATTTTTTGTGCGTCTATAATTTTTAAGCCCTAAAACATAATTTGAGAAACTACCCATCTCTGGGCAGGGTGTATCTTCATCGAAACTCTTTCCTTGGCTCCAGCTATAACTAAACGTAGGAACAATTAAAGTGCCTCTTGGTATTGCCCGTTCAATCGCATCTTCAATAGTATCCAGGCCATTTTCAAGCCTACCAAGGCCGAAAACTCCACTAAACATGAAAACAAGATCATCAGGCTGTATACCTAAATCATTAATAAAATGGTCAGCTAAACTATCTGTTGTTGTTTCAATCATAGTCATTCACTATATTATATTCAACTAGACCAACACCAAACATATTGTAAAAGGTTACAGTATTACAATTCTTTGTCGGGGAAACTTCAGGCAGTGACAACCTTATTCCTACTTTTTTTGAAATTATTTCTTTATGTAAACTATTCATTGCATCTTGTGAAGAGATGTCATAACAAATATGACTAAATCCAATATTGTAATTCTTCGCCCTTCCCTCTCGCGTAATATATTCTTTAAATACCTTCATGTAATCGTCCCAAACAAAACAAACTGAAACGCCTTGGACTTTATCTTCGATAAAATATTCTCCCGACTCTTTTTCTATTATCTCCTTCATACCAGGATCAATAACGATACCAATATGATTAATTTTCAATCCACCTAATAATGCACTGCTCATAATTTTATAATTTTTCCGTCAATCCAATTTCTTCTAATTGCTTATATAAACTAATATCTGTAGTTGCAATTATTGAACTATCCTTCAAAGATGCTCTATGGCCTGTATAAAGATTAATAGCAAATTTTTTACCCTTTAAAAAAGCAAAAATTGGAGCCACATCATACACTTCAGTATTATGCCAAATACGTGCATTCAATCGACCAATAATTAACATTGCGATATCAAATACAGACGAGCCAGATATTCTAGTTGTAAAAGCATTATCGACTAAAATATCATAATTTTTTTTCGTATTAATTGGGTCTTTATAGAATTGATTATCAAATGCTATCATCTGTTTTGATAAACTTTGTTCAGTTGAATTTAATTTAATACTGCGAACATTACTCTCACTATTGATAGAATGTACAAAAATTTCTCCTTCTGAGTATTCAAGTAAAACATCAATCATTGGAAGACCAATATAGCTCTCCATCGCCCCCTTATCTTTTGAAAAAACTGTGTAAGAAACCCCCCACATGGGTAAACCATACAAGTAATTGTGTGTTCCGTCTAATGGGTCCATAATTACAATATCTGATTGATTTTCTACAATATTATGATAGTTATTTAATTCTTCTGAAATAATTTCATAATTTGGATGGTATTTTTTTGCAATTTCTATTAAGTGATTTTGAGAAAAAATATCAGCCTCTAAAACGTATTCAGGCATGTCATGAAGATTTTTTTCATCATGAATTATCGGCTTCTCCGAGTTAAACTTTTCCTTTAGATCGTTCAGTAGAAGCTTAAAGTCTTCAATTATATTCATACTTAACTACCCTCCTTAATTCTCTTCTCATAATTTTTCCACTGTGTGTTTTTGGTAAAGATTCAAAAAATAATATATCAATCGGATGCTTATAAGATGATAGAAATTTTGTCAAAAGTTGATACAATTGGGTTTTTATTTCATCTTTATTATCATGGCTATCTTTTAGGGTTACTATTGCAATTACCTCTTCCCCATGCACCTCATGAGGCACTCCAACAACAGCGGCCTCATGAATATATTTATTCATATAGAGTATCTCCTCCACTTCTCCAGGAACTATATTAATACCAGACTTAATAATAAGGTCTTTTTTACGGTCCTTATAGGTATATTGACCTTTATAACAACTAACTAAATCCCCTGTATAGAACCAACCATCTTTTACAACTTTATTATATAGTTCAATATTTTTATAATACCCAGAAAAGATGTTTCTCCCTTTAATAAGTAATTCTAAATTTTTAGACAACTTACAAATATTAACATCTAGCGGAATACCTATCGATCCAGGCTTCCAATCTAGCAATCTAGGGTCATCTATATGGCTAGGACCTGTTTCAGATAATCCATATAAATTTCCTATCCTTATACCGTATTGTCGTTCAAATTTAATTTGAGATTCCACAGGCAGTATTGACGACCCGCATCCGATAAACTCTAAAGAATTAAAATTCATCTCACTCGTATCATATTGAACTTTTAGTAGCATATAAACAATGGTTGGTACTAACTGTGTGTAATTTATTCCCTCTTCAGATAAAATTTTAAAGAATCGATGGGCGATACTAGAGAAACCCTCTGCAATAACTAAATTTGATTTATTAAACAAGCATGGGAAAATATTGTAGTTAACTGATGCAGTATGGCCAAATGGCAAAATAGAGAGGTGTTTTGTACTTCCATCAAAACCAAAACCCTTGTTAATTGATTCTATAAGGTAAAAAATATTATCGTGCGAATATAGTACACCTTTAGGGCTTCCTGTTGTACCTGAAGAGTAATATAGAGCAGCAATTTTATTACCACTAACAGAAGTTTTCGTATATGGGGTGTTATTTTTTACTACTCTAAAATTCTCTGGGCTATATATTTTCTGACTATCATATTTTTTATTAATCAGCTTCCTGGTAGTAATTACTACTTTAGAGTCTATATACTTAAATATTCTAACTAGCTCCTGGTCTGATGTAAAAAAAGGAATCGGGTTAAATATATTGCCTGTCAGTATACAAGCTATTAATACTTCCAAATATTCGATAGAATTCGGGAGTATAACGGTAATTATTTCTTGATGATGTTCGCTTAATCCTTCTACATAACTCAATGAAGATCTAAATACGTCATCATAGTTTTTACTTTGAGCATGGCTTATGTCTTTGACGCCTTTTAGTTTAACTCCTTTCAGCTCTAAGATTTTTTGTTGAAGTAGTGACATGATATTTATAAAAAAATTAGCCTAACCTTCTAAATACTGGACTTTTACAATCAAGCCATCTTCTTCAAGAGATTGCAAAATTGGAATTAAATCATAAGCATATATATTTAACAGATCTGCAATATCAATAATATCTGCACTTCCATCACAGCATGTCATGATATTTAATATTAACTGAGCTGATCGACTTTCATTGTTTTCTCTACCACCTACAATTGTATAATTTTTACCACGTTTAGATAAGAATGGCTCTCCAATAATGTTTGATTTATAATAAAAATTATTTTCTAGTATCTGTATGCACTCAATATGAATTTGATATGATAACTCTAAACCATCAGGTGAAATAAAATTCATATTATCTAATGATGTATGATATTCAGAATATTCGCCATATTTTGATCTCATAATTGATACCATTGGAAGGTCTACTCCGGGAGAGCAATATTGTCTCTCGTCACTCCCTCTATCCTTAATAAAGTCATACTCTTTGAAGTTATTTTTCTGGTTTTGAAGTACGTGTCTAGCAACCCTGTCTGCAATTGTATTTCCTTTTCTTGAAGGCATAAAAGATAACGAATTATCATCACCGACACATGTAAGGTTGAAAGCTGCATACACCTTTTTTAGGTCGTTTAAATTCTTTGATATATATGTTACAGCCCCTATAGTTTCTGGCGTAAAAGAAAAACGATAAGTATATCTGTTTGAACTACCAGTCAACCATTTTGCTAAATATGTTGCAAGTCCGGGGCCAGATAATTCGTTATTAGCCATTGATGGATGACATATATATGTAGAAAAAAATATTTCCTCTTTTTGTTGCCCAGGAATAATCAAATCAGCATAAGTTAAACTCCCTGTACTTAAAACTGAATCTATATATACATTATATTTTTCATCTTTAAGATTTTTTCTTTGGCTATCAGTCATACAAAAACCCCATGCCTCACGATAGTACGAGGTAACATAAGGAATTGCATCGGGAAGCTCTGGTAAGGAGTAGATATGTTCATTTAACTCTTGCAATGCAATTTTTCGATTTATTGGAACACTATATCCTACAACATGAAGGTTGTTTTCTTCAAAATTTACAATTTTTTCTCCAGCTTGATTTTGAATATATGCAGCATAAATATTCCACTCTTTAGGAATGGTCCAGTCTCCAACCTCTTTTTCAGATGGAATTTCATAAATAGTTAGATCGTGCAAATATTCACTCTTTATTTTAGAAAGTGTTTGTCTAACACCTTCTCCAGTAAGACTTCTAGAAATTTTAAACAAACTTCCTATAAAATCATAAATTAATTGCCCAGTCAATTGATTAATCCTTCTTCTTGTAGGTTATTAAGAAAAATAAAAAAATTATTCTTGTAATCTTTACAAGCGAACTTAGCGCGCCACCATAGCGCGATTCACCTTCCCTTTTCGAAACCTTAATTGGCACTTCATTGATAGGTATTCCATCCCTAAGAGCACATGCAAGAAGCTCAGTTCCAATCATCTTTCTCCTGTCAAAGAATCCGTATTTTTCATATAAATTATAAGAATAGCCCTTCATTCCACACAGTGGGTCACTTACACTCCAGACCATGTTACTCAGTACTCCAAAAATAGTTTCTATAATTCTATTTTTTACATTTCTTGAGCAAACGACAATCATAGTATTTTTTCTTAGAATTTTAAGTACCTCTGGAATTGCCAACGAATCTAACTCACCATCAGCATCAGTAGTGATAGTATATGAATAGCCATTATTAAATGCATACTCAAAACCAGTACTTAGTGCGGCTTCATAGCCTATATTTTTCTTATGAGAAATAAGAATTGCTGATGTTGTTTTTACAGACTCTATAGTAGAATCTGTTGACCCATCATTTACAATAATAACATCTCCGTATTTTTGAACACTGAAAATCATATCAACTATTGTCTCACTTTCATTAAATGCTGGAATTATTATGGCTAGAGAAGTATTTTTCACTTATTGCAAGTCTAACTTTTCTAAAATAATATTAAAAAATATTTTAATGCCATATGTATTAAAGTGAGCATCAGATTCACTTATATACAAAAAATTATTCTCTATCTCTTCAGCTATTTTTTCATTTGGATCTATAATATTAATGTCTGAAAATCGTTTTTTAAACTCATTTACAATTTCTATATTCCTATCATTGTAAACCGAAAAATCAGGGTGTAGTTTAACCCCATAAACTGATGCTGGCGAAGGCACAATAACAAAAGATACCCTTGCATTAACTTTACTTGCCATTTTTAATATATCTCTTAATGCTTTATCAACCTCGTTCCATTCCCTGTTAGACGGCTTTGGAGTCCACCACAAATATCGAATTCCAATTTCTCTATATGGTAAAGATATTCTATGAATACTTTCTTTAATGTCAATATTATAATTTTCTATCTTTCCCTGGACATTAATCGCGCCAATTATTAAATTAATGATCCATGGATAATATTTACTGCCTTTACCTTCAGGTGGTTGTGTTTTCCATGGATATCGGACAGAATCACTAAAATCATTACCTACAAAAATATTTACAATTTATCACCCCAAAACCTCTGACAACTTTTTAAAATTTCTTATATAGAACATCCTAAGAAGCCTTCTTCTTATTCTGGTTCAATTTTATACTTTCTTGGTACACGTCCATTGGTTTTTT
>Ga0257124_1002194_pt1 | contig 11979 bp, 8 predicted proteins | sample SI106_150metaG_FD_190154 | JGI IMG/M metagenome (GOLD analysis project Ga0257124, IMG submission 190154) | Marine microbial communities from Saanich Inlet, British Columbia, Canada - SI106_150 | ecosystem: Environmental > Aquatic > Marine > Inlet | place: Canada: British Columbia | collected...
GGATATACTCCTGCTGAAGTATATTTTCTTCGAAAAAAGTATATCCGGCCTTGAAAGTACCGTTTATTTCCGCCCCCCATGGCATCAATGTCTGGTTGCCTATCGCCTGAAGAATAGGACCTTCAACCCGTCTGTTTGCATCGCTGCTAATCACCTTTGCTTCAGCATTACCGAGCAGTTTGCTCTTAAGAAAATGAAACTCATACTCGTCACCAATGTCTTCAACGCCAAAGCTCTCCGTAATATATTTTACGTCTGCAATATCTGATATCTCTTTGACCAGATATTTACCGCAGACACCCCAACCAAAGTTTTTTCCTCTTGGCAAAACTAAATAAATCATAATGCATCATGTCCTTAAATTTATCTTACTTAAAAATCTAGTACTCATGACCCTGCAAAACATAATGGGGCATGGCAATTGTATTCCTTGAAAAGCGGCTAACCTTCTGGCTTATTAAGCCAGACCGTTCGAACGAGGTAAATCTAGAAATTACTTAAAGATTACACAGAGGAGAGTTCTAATATACTATTTTCCATTAGAAGCGGGCTGAAGCCACTTAGCAATAAATCGCTCTCTGTTTCCTGACATTATTTCCTTCCTATTGATTTGCCTGCCAAAATAGTTTATTGAAAGATCTTCATCCTGAGATGCACCCCAATGGTGATCAAAGTCCTTTACAGGGACGGCATAACAGGCCAGGCCCGCCTTCATTACCTGCAATCCCATGTCCCACTCTTCATAAAAACATGGGCTGAACTGCACATCAAACATCAGGCTATATTTGCGAAATCTCTCAAGATGGATAGCAAACAAGAAACCTGACACATCATGCGTTTGTACCGGCACATTGAATGTTCCCTTTTCAAAATACTTGATAATACTGAGATTCTTAAAATCAAGATGTGTACCCTGAGGGCCAACAATAACAGCCTTATCCAAACTATAAAGGTGCGACTCCATTTGCTCAACTGCCAATGGAAGTATATGAATATCTGCATTTAGTATAAAGGCAGATCGTCCCTCTGCCATGTTAATGCCAATATTCCACGAACGGCTTACACCTGCATTCAGATTATTAAAACAGTATTTGTTTATGCGCGGATGATTATGTAGTTTATCAAACACTTCAATACTATTGAAAATGCAGATAACCTCACCTGGTATATTTTCAAGGTCTTTTAATAATGTCTCAATGTTATAAGGGCTATGTGGAGAATAATCCAGAACCGGGATTATAAAACTGCGTATTATTTCATTACTTGTCTGATTTGTATCCATATTTATAATTTAAAAAAAAATTTAAGTTATAGTAATTTTTACTTAACAATTTCTATTAAGTCCTATGTGTTCAGTGCAGGCAGAGACTTTTCCTTCATTTCAGCAAACAAACGGCATTCACCGGCCATTGCATTATGCCCATCTATTTCATAGTTTTTTGCCATTACCAGAGACTCTTCTATTTCGTAATTTAATACGATGTTTTTATAGTCATATGCCGGTGCAAACACCCCCTCTGGAAAGCCTTCCGTCTTCTGCAAAATACTAACAAATGACCAATCTTTTAACAACACATCTATGTGTAAAATCTCAAGACCTCCTATCAGATCTATCAATCGTTTAAAGCTGGATCTTGTAAATACATGGAGATGAGTTGGATCAAGCTTTATCGTGTCAGTGAACTCATCATCCGGAATGACCATCCCTAGAATTCCACCAGGTTTCACCACTCTCTTCCATTCCTGCAAAGTTTTGACTGTATCCTGATAGTGTTCCAAATTATGCCTCTGTACAAGATAGTCCAGTTCACCATCATTAAACATATCAAGCCGATCTCCTGAGGTTTCAATTTCTGCTTCGGATATATTTCCGGCGACAATACCAACACTACCCGCTACACCATTGGGTGTAATATCCACACCGATTGCATCAGGGTGTGTTTTTCTATAACCACAACCCACATCAATACCCCTTCCATGACATAATGGGTAAAGAGCACTCCTTTCAGGATGCATTTCATTATTTTTCATATAGAGATTGACAAGGTTTCTATTAGTGGTTGTCTCATTTATTTTCATTGACTCCCACCAATGAATATTTGCACGCCATTTAATCCCCAATCGAAAGTAACAAATTCCAAGAAAAATGTGAAGTTCATGATTGTTTTTATCGAAAATACCAGCCTGTTGAAAATAAGCTAATGCATCAACCACTCTATGGTCTAACAGTGAAGAGATTCCAGCACGAAACCATGCCATAAATTTCATGCCAGAATCTTGTGCCATTTGTGCTACCTGTATAAATATAGCTTCAGACTCTTGATAATTCTTTTCACTACCCTGACAATTTGCCAGTTTATACATTAGATCAACATCTTGCGGTCGTGATTCCCGTAGATCTTTTAAAGATGACAGATTTTCGTTACATCCAAAATCAAAATTAAAGCTGAGATTATCATTCATTACTAGTACCGTTTTAAATGATCGAAAACTGGCCTTTAGTTCCCACTAATTCCAAACACTATTTTAAAAAAAATAATATGTAACTAATTAAATGCAGATTTTATTCTGTCTAGAAAATAGGTTGCTCTACTTGTTGTTAAATGAAATTCCTTCAAATGTTGATGGCTATTTTGAATCATCTGGGTAGTCTCTTGCTCACGTTCCAGTTGATTGTCAATAATACTCCTCAGCTGATCAATATTTGAATATCTTATAATGTGCAGTTTGTCCTTGAAATCGTTTGGAATAAAAAGTGGCATTCCCTCTGAAATGTGTAACGCATTGCATGCTGTATTTTCCCAAAAGCGAAATGTATCATATCCTTTTCCACGCAAGGTGAGCACGAAACGACATCTCTGAAGATTATCGTAGTAAGAATCAAGCCCCACTCTTTCTTCCGAATGAACGTCTGCATCATAAGAGACAGGTGCACTCAGCAGAAGACTGTCTGGATAATAAGATGCTAAATTTCCAAGTAATATGGACCTACTCTCCAGATACTTCCCCACAGACCCAATAAAACCGATAGAATGTGATTTTAGATTATCACTATATGAGACTATTCTATTAAATATTTCCTCCGGCAGTGCCATAGGCAAAGGAATACTATAATCCGTACCGTCAGATTCTCTGCGACAAACCACAAATGGTCCGGGTTTTATTTCAACTGGAGAATCTTCTCCATCAATAACTACAAGCTTAACCTCAAAACCAGACAGCTTGTCATATATACTCTGATAGAGAGGTTGAGCACGTACATCACAAACCACATAATCAAAATAATTATTCTTCAGCCTGGATTCTATATCATCCCTATTTACCTTACCATTGTCTGCTGGAAACCAAAATGGATCACGATAGATCTCTGGAATATTTCCACTTTGCATCCCACTGTATAAACACTCCTTTTTTGGGTAATCAACAACATTTTCTCCTAATAATTTCCGCAAGCCATGAAGCAGAAAATCCGGAACATAATTAGGATCTGAATGTGTAAGGAATAAAATATTCATTTTATTTGGCAACATACGATTACTATAAACTGCAAGATTTCTAAATCTTTGGATTTATAATATGTATATAACTCCAAACTTCTCATGAAGAGACTTTTTGCGCTATTATAAAATATTGAAATACAAAAAACTTTGAGGCCTCATTTCTTGTGACATTTTTTATCACAAATTTTCCAAAGTCCAAATCTGTCGGCCACTCCTTTACACTCTCTATCTCGGGTTGTACCGGGTGAGAACACTGTAGCATCTTATAGCCTGTTCCATTAAACATTTTTGTAATTTCACTCAGAGTAAAGAAACGTATATGTGTCGCATCTAATAAACCATATTTTGAATATGTCCATCTATCATTTAATAAATTATTAATAATACTGATGTGTTGAATATTTGGAATACTGGCAAGAATTTTTCCGTCCGGTGTAATGTTGTACCGCAAGTCAGAAAGTATTTTCCACGGATCATAAAGGTGTTCAAGAACATCTGCACAGATAATCAGATCAAAATATTCTTTATTTAATCCAATAGTATCCAATTGTACATTCTCTATATCCGAGAGGATAACCCTGTCCAGTCTAGTTTGCGCGATTTTAACTGCACCCTCATCAGTTTCAACTCCAACATATTCTATATCCTTAAATTTCTGTTTAAGGGCCAATCCTGTTGCACCGGCACCACATCCAATTTCCAGTACACGATGTGGTGGCTCTGTAATCAGATCTATCAACTCTGTACGCGGAGTATCGTCGTATTTTACGCTATGGTCTATTTTTAAAGGAGAATCAAAGTCGAACATTTTTATTAATAGTTTCCCTGGTAAAAACTAAAGCCTTCTTAAATGATGAATTTTTATACAAAAAAGTTCCAAATAATGAACAACATGAACATTAATTGAAGTAGTTACTTATATAAATTATTTTTTCTGTATTTAAGTATTATTAAGATTTTATTCGAACGACTATTTATTCAATCCTCAAAACATATCATAACTTACTGATATATAATACATTAGAAATACACATTTAATGTTGTTCTGTTATTTATAATCTAATCTTTACACTAAATTTCTACAACTGGTGATCTAAACAGACACAATAATCACATGTTTCTATCTGAATATACACAAATTGCAGACCGAAACTAATCTTGGCATGTATTTAGCTCATTATGCTTCGAATAATGTAGTGTCGCTTTACCTGAAATTGGATATTTAATACATAAAATACCTGAATATGGGAAATACCAAGGATTTATTACATCAAGCATTAGAACAGCATCAGGCAGGAAATCTTACAGATGCAGAAGCGATTTACCTTAAGATATATAAGGAGAATCCACAACTTGTTGACGTACTCTTTCTACTTGGTACTTTGTATTTACAATCCGGAAATCCAGAGGCGTCCGTCACTTTTCTTCAAAAAGCAATAACGCTCAAACCGGATCATGTAGAGGCACATAATAACCTGGGAACTGCTTTTCAAAATTGTGGCAATCTTAATGATGCAGTAGAAAGCTACAAATGTGCAATTAATCTCGCACCAGATTATGCTGAAGCATTTTATAATCTTGGCAGCATATTTAACAAACAGCGTAAATTTGATATGGCGTTAGAACATTACAAACAGGCAATCTCGTTTAGTCCGGATGACTACGAGGCGCATTTAAATATTGGCAATACTTTTAAAGAACTTGGCAAGCCTGAAGAGGCAGAGAAGAGCTACAGAAGATCAGCAGCCCTCAAGCCAGATTGCGCAGCGGTACATAGTCGTCTGGGTATTATCCTTCAAGAACAGAGTAAATTTGATGAGTCGATTAAAAGTTTTAAACGCGCAATATCTCTTGATCCGACTAATGCCGATATTCATAATAACCTTGGAATAGCTCTTACGAAACAGGGCAATCTTGATGAAGCGGTAGAAAGCTACAAAAGTGCAATTAAACTAAAACCTGAAGAATACCAGGTATATAGTAATCTCGCTTCCGTATTTAAAGAATCCGGCAGACAGGAAGAGGCATTAGTCTGTTGTAATAAGGCAATAGAACTTAACCCGGATTATGCTGAAGCAAATAATAATCTCGGCACAATACTTCAGGAAACTAATCAGCTTGAAAAGGCTATTGTATACTATAAAAAGGCAATAGATCTCAAACCAGATAATCCAGAGTTCTACAGTAACCTGGGTTCTGCACTTAAAGAGCTGGACATGCTTGACGAAGCGGCCGAATACTGTCGGCGCGCGATTATGCTTAATCCCGACTATGCTGAGGCTTACAACAATCTTGGAACGGTGCTTCAGGACGGAAGCAATCTAGACGAAGCAATAACAAACTACAAACAAGCCATAAAACACAACCCGAATCATGCTAGAGCACACAGCAATCTTGGTACTACATTACAGGAACAGGGTAATACTGAAGAGGCAGTCTCGCATTGCCGTCAGTCAATAGCACTCAACCCCGACTGTGCAGAACTACACAACAATCTAGGTGGAATACTACATAAACAGGAGAGAATTGAAGAAGCAATAACTTGTTACGACAGAGCAATAGAACTTGATCCTGAAAATGCCGAAGCACATTTAAACAGATCATTTGCACTGTTGCTGACAGGCAATTATAAAGAAGGCTGGATTGAAAATGAATGGAGACTTCAAACAAAGACTCATCGTCTGAGAAAATTCAACAAACCCAAATGGGACGGGTCACCTCTTAACGGTAAAACTATTCTGATACATGCAGAGCAGGGGTTTGGAGATACTATGCAGTTTATACGCTACCTGCCTATGGTTCAAGCACGAGGAGGTAAGGTTATTTTTGAATGTCATAAAAGCCTGATTCGTCTACTGAGAAATCATGCAGGAGCCGATAAGATTATCGAAAGAGTACCTGAACCAGATATAGAATTTGATACACAACTCCCTATATTAAGTTTACCAAGGGTATTTGAGACCACCTTGGATTCAATACCATCAGAGACACCTTACATTATGGCCGATCAAGGATTATCACAACTATTTAGTCTCAGATTCGGAACTGACTATAATTTTAAAATCGGTATTGTCTGGGCTGGTAACTCAGACAACAAAAAAGATCATATTCGTTCCTGCACTCTAGCTGACTTCAATCCTTTATTAGATATACAGGGAACATCTTTTTATAGTATTCAGAAGGGACCGGCATCTGCAGAAGCAGACAGCACGCTCAGGGAGATGAAAATTATTAACCTGAGTAGCCAGATAAAAGACTTCGCAGACACGGCAGCCGTAGTATCTAATCTCGATCTTATTATTTCAGTTGATACTGCAGTCGTACATCTGGCAGGAGCTCTTCGCAAACCGGTATGGAATCTCTTACATTTTGCACCTGATTGGCGCTGGATGCTTAACCGTGATGATAGCCAATGGTATCCGGAAATGCGATTGTTCAGACAAGCTAAATTAAATGATTGGACCTCCTTGTTCAAGCAGGTAAAAGAAGCGTTATTAGAAAAAGTCAATGGTTCAAGAACCATAACAACAGAATATAATGAGAATGCATTGCAACATAGCATCAGCTAAAGTTAGAAGTTCGTAGTGCAGTATATTTATAACAAAATTAAAGAGATTCTAAAGATTCAGTGAACTTATATATATCTTCTGAGGTACTATGAAAAAACATCGACTGTCACTTTGTATGATTGTAAAAAATGAAGAGGCGAATCTCGACTGCTGCCTGAAAAGTGTTAGGACTCTGGTTGATGAGATTATAGTGGTTGATACCGGCTCTACAGATCGGAGCAAGGAAATAGCTCTGTCCCACGGAGCGACAATCCATGATTTCCCATGGAATAACGACTTTTCGTCAGCGAGAAACGAATCACTGAAATATGCTACTGGCGAATGGATCCTGGTACTTGATGCGGATGAGGTACTTGATATAAATGACCACTCTAGTATCAGGCAATTAATTGATGGAAAAGATGTGGACGCATATCGTCTGGTGCAGCGCACATATCAGAAACAGAGTACAAGCGCAGACTGGATATCTCTGGAGGAAGTGACGGAACTTGCCCGTGGATGCCATGGTTATATAACTTCTCACCTCGTTAGACTTTTTCGTAATAATGAGCAAATTTGTTTTAAGGGCAGAGTACATGAACAGGTAGAGATAGATCTCTTGTCTCGAAACAAGCAGATAGTCACTACTGAAATACAGATCCATCATTACGGAAATATATTGGACCCGGATTCCTTAAAGAGAAAGCAGGAACTTTACCTGCGAATAGGGTATGACAAGCTTAAAGATCAACCATTTGACAATAATACACTTTGCGAACTCGGAGTAGTTCATCTGGAGTTGGGACAAGCTGAAGAAGCAGAAAAGGTGTTAAGACGCTCTTATGAAATTTCTCCGAGTAATATCAGAGCTGCCTTCAATTTTGCGATTTCATTGTATAGATTAAGCAGAATGCAGGAAGCAAGCGAGATATATGAAAAAATAATTGAGATGGATCCTACATACACAGGAGCGTACAACAATCTGTCCCAGATACTTGAGCGGCAGAGTGGAACTTTTGATCGGAGAAAGCGCCTTTTTGTTGAAGCTATTCATCATAATCCAAAAAGGCATACTCTTCGTTACAATTACGGAGTAAATCTTGAAAGAGAGAATCTCATTGATGAAGCCGAAGAACAATATATGGCAGCATTAGATATTGATCCGGATTTTGAACTGGCAAAGAAAAGGTTAGAAATACTTCATGGTCAGGAGACGGTTGAAGATTCTGTACAATCATTGAATGCACTTGTTGCTGCTATAGAGAAGGATCCTGATAACTGCGAACTTCATTATGAGTGCGGCAAAGCACTGGAAAAACTCGGGCAGATAGATCTCGCTATTGACCGTTTTCAGGATACCCTGTCACTGTATCCTGGACATTCCGGTTCGCTCTTCCAGCTGGCATCCACAGCCTGGAATCAGGGACTGATTGATGAGTGCGTCAGTTTATATGAAGAATTGCTGACAGTGATGCCGGAACACAGTCAGGCACATTTCAATCTAGGCTGTGCCCTGGTAGAGCAAGGGAACATAGTAAATGCTCTGAACTCTGTTGAAAATGCACTGGCTATTATGCCGGACAATGAAAAGTTTCTTCTTAAGAAGAAAAATATTACGAAAATACTTGAGAAACAAAAAGCATAAAATTGATGGTAAATTTTATAGTGTATGTGTTACATACCACGGATAATATGGAATCTTACACGAAGCAATAAACATATAAAATGGATAGTTATAGAGAATTGATAATTGGGTCAGGTTCAAGGACGGTTAAAGACCTTGTTATAACCGGTGGCAATAAGGAGTTCAGAAATGTAACTCGACTGGATAATAATGCAGACCACACACCGGATATTTTATGGGATCTGACTCAACATCCACTCCCTTTTGATGATAATTATTTTGACGAAATACATGCATATGAGGTACTCGAACATCTTGCTCAACAGGGAGATTATAAGTTCTTTTTTTCAGAGTTCACAGAGTATTGGAGGATTTTAAAGAGTGGCGGGCATTTTTTTGCATCGGTCCCTGATAGAAACTCACCGTGGGCATGGGGAGATCCATCACACAAGAGAATAATACAACAGGAGAGTCTGGTTTTTCTTGATCAGGATGAATACAAACGTCAGGTAGGAATAACAGGAATGAGCGATTTCAGGTATATATATAAAGCCAGCTTCAAGCCAGAATATGCTGATACGAAGAACAGTACCTTTTATTTTGTGCTGAAGGCCGTGAAGGGCTGAAAAGCTTGTATCAGGAGTCAAGTCTGCCATTAACCTAACGAGAGGAGAGTAAAATATGACAAATCATATACCACCAGTACAGAACAATCTAATTAATAGATATCTTGAGATTTTAAAGAAATCCTTACTTAATGAGTTGTACATCGAAAATGAAGCAAGAATTATCCAGGTAATATCATCAGTGGTTAATAAAGAAGAATTAGACCTTAAGTGTTTATTCGAAACCAATCTGAATAATGATATAATCGAGGTGTTAACCAGAGTTAAACAGGATGGTGATTATTTAACCATTAGCAAGACAAACCCTGATAAATCCTTAACTCCAGCACCTCAACTGAGAAATCTAACAGAACTTTCACATACCATGATTGGAAGGAAGAGACTTGATAATCTTCAATGCTGTATGGAGGAAATACTGAGAAACAATATCCCTGGTGACTTTATAGAGACTGGAGTATGGCGAGGAGGAACCACTATCTTTATGAGAGGACTTCTTGCCTCTTATGATGTAAAGGATCGTTTCGTATGGGTAGCCGACTCTTTTATGGGAGTCCCTCCACCTTCACATGAAGAGGATAAAGGCATTGATCTTAGTGCATCTGTATTACCGGTTCTTGCTGTCAGCCTGGAAAAAGTAAAGGAATTATTCTCAAGGTATGACCTTTTAGATTCTCAGGTAAAGTTCCTGAAAGGATGGTTTAAAGACACTCTGCACACCGCCCCTATCACACAACTATCACTTCTCAGGCTTGATGGTGACCTCTATGAATCTACCATGGATGCGCTCGAAGCACTGTATGATAAAGTATCACCAGGAGGATTTATAATCATTGATGATTATTGGTCAGTTCCCTCCTGCAAAGTTGCCATTAACACGTTTCGTAAAGAGAGGAAAATAGAAGATGAACTGATACCTGTAGATAAACACTGCGTTTTTTGGGTAAAGAGTTAAAACTGCACGAATCGGATATCACCAGGGAATATTTAGCTGAAATCAAAAAAAGTAATTTATGATGAAATATTATACAAAAATATTATGAATTAAAATAAATGATTAAAAACTCACTGAATTATTGAATTACCAACCACGCTAAAGCCCTGCACAACCACAGCTTACAGAGTCTGCTTTAAAGCCCACAAATTCCAGGTATAAATCCTTTTTTGGCATGATTTTGGCTATATATCTTTAGAACTATAGAATCAGTTCGTCAACAAATTAGACTATATATACGTATTAATAATTTTCATTATCCAGGTTAAATAGAAGATTATGGGAGTAGTAATTTAAATGGAGCTTTCCAAAGACAAGATTCCACTATTAATTGCGCAGGTTGAACCTCCTCAGAATGAAGGCAGCGGTGACTACTTTTACCGGACACACTCTCCAGGGATTGCCATGGCACAGGATGACAGTGTTCGCGTGATCAATATAACAAATCAACACCGCTACAAAACTGAAATCATGACGAGAGCGGATGTTCTTATTTTGAAGAATATTTGTGACCCGGACATTCTTCCTCTGATCAGAGGAAGAAAAGAACAGAGAAAACTTACTGTTTATGAGATAGCAGACGACCTTAACGCCTTACAGACATGGAATCCGGTCTACTTTTTTTTCAAGAATAAACAAAACCTGGATTTGGGATTCCGTCTGGCAAGTAGTTGTAATGCATTACAGGTAACGTCTCCTGAGCTGAAAAGGCTTTACGGACATCTAAACAAAAACTGTAAAGTCTTTCCTAATCAAGTTCTGAATATTCCTCCGGAAAAATCCTTGAAGAAAGACAGTGAATTGGTAATCGGCTGGGGAGGGTCTCATGGCCATATGGAGGATATGACTGAAATTGCACGACCGCTCATTAATTGGATAAATACCATGCCAAATGTATCTCTACACCTAATGTGCTCAGAGCCCATCTGGAAACTATTTGATGCACTGCCTCAGAATAAAAAGAGATGGACCTTACCCGGTTCCTTAGATGATTATTATAATTTTCTTAAAACAATTGATATTGGTTTTGCACCTTTAAAGGACAGCGCTTTTAACCGCTCAAGGTCAGATATAAAGTTTCTGGAATATGCTATCTCCGGAATAGCACCGGTCATGGCCCATATTGAGCCATACATTGAAACAGTTAATGTTGGCAAAACAGGACTCCTTTTTAAGAACAGCGGTGAGTTAATTGTTAACCTTAATCTTCTGTCACGCGATCCTTCTTTAGCTCAGAATATTGCAAAAGAGGCTCGTCAATATGTATTACGTGAACGTCAGGAGTTGGAGCATGGGCAGGACAGATTGAACTTTTACAGAGAGAATCTTAAACTTACCAATAGGGATAACGATCAAATTGCCAAGGGGAATGAATGGTTTGAAGAGTTATCAAAACTTGAAGGTGCATCGATTAATGAAAGGCATCTACAATTAAAAGCAACGCGATTTGAAAATCTTCTCCATGATGGATTACTTGCCATGCAGATACACCGTGATATGCAACTGGCTTTTAAGATATTTGAGGAAGCTGCAGCGCTGGAACCTGAAAATTATCTGACATTCATGTTTGCAGCATCCATAACACCGGATCCAATTGCCTGTTTATGCAAGGCGCTTAAGCAGGAGCCACATTCGATAAGGACGTGGGTATTACTTGGAGAAGAATTTGAACGAGCAAAGAAAGTCAAGG
>Ga0257124_1002198_pt1 | contig 11975 bp, 10 predicted proteins | sample SI106_150metaG_FD_190154 | JGI IMG/M metagenome (GOLD analysis project Ga0257124, IMG submission 190154) | Marine microbial communities from Saanich Inlet, British Columbia, Canada - SI106_150 | ecosystem: Environmental > Aquatic > Marine > Inlet | place: Canada: British Columbia | collected...
GCCAATCCAAGTAAAACCCAGAATGGCTTGGTGAGCAGTCTGCCACCGAGAGCTTGTTTTTCGTGCATAGTCAGCTCCTATCCTTCTGAATTCTTGGTTGTTTGATAAGCACCATAGAGCAATCCACCAAGGAGAGCAATGGGTGCGATCATGCCTTTATAAATACCGTGCTGAATACCTTCTGATTTGGATGCAGAAGATGTAGCAGAAAGCTCAGGTAGACCCAGCTTGGTAAAAGGAACTGCAGAGAGTAATAGATACTGAGTACCCCCACCCTCTTTTTCACCATATATGTAATTAATATATGGTGCTACCGTCTTGGGACTCACATCACCTTCATCAAGACTGCGCATGGGATACTCATAGGTACTCCCAGCGACCAGTTTGATTCTTTTCCTGGCTTCTTCCAGAAGATCAGTCACTTTACCAAAAAGTGAGGCACCAGTGGGGCAAAATTCGCAACAGGCCGGGATATCACCCTCAACCTGGCGATGATTGCACATTTCACATTTGTTGATTTCAGGAATAGCTTCAGCGTATTCAAACTTAGGTACATTGTATGGACAGGCTACCATGCAATAACGACATCCGATGCAGGCATCCTTATCGTACTCTACGATTCCAGTTGTGCTGTTCTTGGTCAAGGCTGTCACAGGACAGGCCGAAACACAATCTGGATCAACGCAATGCATACAGGCTTTTTTTACAAATGCAAAGCCGTTCTCTTCACTGTTACGTGTAGAGGCATCACCATGTTCATAAAGTTTGATTTTATTGAGGGTTTTTTCTGATAGATCATAGGATTCATCCCAGATTCCATCTACTCCCCTGGCTTTTTCTAAATTTGCACTTTCAGGTGGCATATCATTATACTGCTTACAAGCTGCCTCACAGGCCTTGCAACCGATGCATATGGTTCCATCATACAGGATACCAACAGCATCTGCCGACAAAGTCTTTCTGATACCGGCAAAAACACTTGTGACATTTCCCGCAGTCAACGCGCCAGTTGAAAGAACCTTTAAAAAATCTCTTCGTTCAAGGTTCATCATAAACTCCTTATGCGTCTGATTCCGGAGCAGTTTCTTCTGCCTTCATCTTTTTTGCAGCAACAGCGCTGGCCCCTAAGATGACTCCACCCACAGCTCCTGCGACAGCAGCGCCAGCGACGCTGACACCACCTGGTTTATCACCAGAGATTTGTGCATATGAAGCAGGTGGTGAATCTGTAAATACATCGGCCTGTTCATGGATGTATTTTGTAAAACCGACGCCTTCTTCAGAGCAACCAAAACAGGGATGACCTGTTCCAACTGGCCAAGCACCTGAACCCACATCACCAAAGAGGATGGAGGAACAGTTGTTGTAAGTTTCTGGACCTTTACAGCCAAGTTTGTAAAGACAATGGCCTTCACGATGATTATCATCTCCAAATTCCAAAGCAAAACGACCGGCATCAAAATGCGGACGGCGTTCACAATGTTCATGGATGAGTCGACCATATGCGAATTTTGGTCTCGCCTTACTATCTAACTGCGGCAGTTTGCCAAGTGTGAGATAATAAAGGATTGTGGAGAGCAGATTGTATGGACTAGCAGGACAACCAGGCAGATTAATAACTGGTTTGTCCTTAATAATTTCATGTACACCGGTAGCTCCCGTTGGATTGGGACTTGAGGACTGGACACCACCCCAGGAAGCACAGGATCCGATGGCTACGATGGCGGCAGCTCTTGAGCCATAATCATTCAAGATATCCAGAGCGGTTCTATCAGCAATCTTGCAATAAATACCATCTTCTTTTACAGGAATTGAACCCTCAACAACCAGGATGTATTTACCTTCATTCAGCTTGGCTGAGTCAATGAGGGATTTTTCAACCTGATGACCCGCTGCTGCGCAAAGTGTTTCGGAATAATCCAGAGAGATCATATCCAGAACCAGTTCTTCCACAGTTGGGTGTGTGGCTCTCAGGAGTGATTCGGTACAACCGGTACATTCCTGAAAGTGTAGCCAGATGACAGGGGTTCGAGTCGGGCTCGCAATGGCGTCTGCAACTTTGGCCACCATGGTGGCAGGTAGCCCCATTGCTGCAGTGATGGCTGTACAGAACTTCAGGAAGCTCCGACGGCTTACTCCTTGTGCCTCCAACTCATTTGAGAAGGACATCTCTAAGGATTCAGTAGATGTTAATAGTTTTCCCATTCATTTACCCTTTCCCGATATTGTTTACGCCTATGACATTTTCATCAGAATGAATCTGAAACTGAGTAGAATTCAAATGAGAGCACTGTGTAGAATACACAGCGGAAATTCATGATAGAATTTGTCTTAAATGATTCATTTTTCTCAGTAATTGCTTAAAGAATATAGTGTGAAGATCGGTAGTTACAAATACTGTATTTACTAGATAAAAAATATTTCATAAAGCGTTTATTATAATAACTTTAACATGATATTTATTGTCATCTATACTCCCGTATCACAACTCTGAAATTCACCAGCTCAAAGCATGTTTACGTCTCAGGCAGTACTGATAACGAAGATACCTATACGACCTTCTCCCCGGGTGGCAATGGAGTCTATAAATACATGGCAGGTATGGGCTTTAGCTATGGAGATCTCCAGTTAGATATCCTGGTTAGCAATACATTTTGGATGACAAGTCCTCAGATGATCTTCAATGACTTGTATGTACGCTTGGTGTCTGCGCTGAACGGGCATATACTTTTTAAATTGAACAACAAACACAACCACGAAAAGCCACCATTCATAGTGGCTTTTTTGATGAATTACATTTGTGTAATATAATAACAAACCGCTATAACGGTAATTTGACATTGTTATATTCTCAGCACCAGAGGAGGAAGTATGAATATAAAATCATTTTATCAGGGACCCATCCCCACCCTCGAGAAACTTGAAAAAGCCATCTACATCATTGCTGGCGGGTTATTGGTTGTGGCAGCTTTTGCCATGCTTGGTAAAGCGGTACTCTCTCTTTGGACGGCCTTCAGTATCTCCACTCCCCGTGAAACAGCGCTCAGATTATTAGACGATCTCCTCCTGGTTCTCATGCTGGTTGAAATCCTGCACACTATTCTGGTCAGCCTTAAAACCCATGTAATCAAAACAGAACCCTTCCTGGCAGTTGGACTCATAGCAGCCGTAAGGCGCATACTGATTATCACTGTAGAAGCCGCCCATATAGCCGATCTTTCCGATGTTGTTTTTCAAAGAACCATGATTGAAATCAGCATTCTGACTATCTCAATCCTGATTCTGGTAATTTCGATCTATCTGGTACGCAAGAGAACACCTGATGCTGTTGAAGCAGTTTCAAATTTTCAATAATTCCAGCGAAATCAAAGAGATCCCAGGAACTTTCTGGAAAGGGCCTGTTGGTAAAATTACTATTTTAGACTGGAGTTGAACATGGAAGCCTGGCTTGAAGTCTGGTGGTTTGCCTATATCATCTTACCCGTACTTATATTTTTGGCCCGAATTGTTGATGTAAGTCTCGGCACAATCAGAATATTATTTGTTGCCCGAGGGGTTCAAACCCTGGCTGCTTTATTGGGATTTTTTGAGGTATTTATCTGGTTGGTTGTCATTTCGAGTATCATGAACAATCTGAGCTCGCCTTTCTACTATATATTTTATGCGGCTGGTTTTGCTGCCGGCAATTATGTCGGGATAGCCATCGAGCGGCATCTGTATGTGGGCAAAGTGGCTCTACAAGTAATCACACGAAGCAAGGCAGATGAACTACTGGATTATTTTAGAGAACAGCGCCTGGGAATCACTGCTGTGGATGCTGAGGGTGCCACCGGTCCAGTAAAAATTCTTTATAGCATTATAAATCGCCGAGACCTGAAAAGTATTATTGAGAAGGTCAAGGAATTCAATCCAAAGGCGTTTTACTCTATAGAAGATGTGAAAACAGTTTCTGAAGGGACCTTCCCACAATCTTCAAGACGCCGAAGTGCAAAGAGAGGACAGCCGCTAAAATTCTTTCCTCTTCGCAAGGGGAAGTAACGTAAATGGTGAAAACTGCTATTCGGGATGAGGGGTAAAAGTTTTACTCATCCTATAATGTGGTAAACCTACTTCCTGGAATTCGTCACCCAGTATTGTGTAGCCCATATTCAAATAAAATCCATGGGCAGTTATCCGGGCATGAAGAATAAATACCTGAAATCCAAGATTTAGTAAATAAGCTTCAAAGGCCATGAATAGTCGCTTACCAATGCCCTGGTTCTGGTGACCTTCAGCTACAACCATTTGCTTGATCCGCACCTCATGGGTGGCTGTTGGAATGCCAATAACACTGGAGATCAATTCACCATTTTCATCAAAAGCGCCAAAATGGTAAAACCGAGACTCCTGACTCAAATCATCATAAGACCCATCAAAAAGATCCATCCCAATAGGTTCTCTAAGGATTTGATGCCTCAATTTGAGGGATGCTTCATACGCATCGGTTCCATGCTGAATCAAACTATATTCCACGGCACACCCTTTAAAAAATTTCGGCCAAGTTAACCCAGGATATATGTCCTTCAAAATACAGTCCTGATGAAAGTAGAATCTGGGGATTCAATTAGATTTCGGCAAGGTTACTTTAAAAGAATGAGCCGATGCGCTTGGTCAAACCCCTGATCTGTTTCTAATCTATAAAAATATACACCACTTGGGAAACCACCAGCGTCCCAAGCCACACGATACACTCCTCTCGGCTGCTTTTGGGAAACAAGCATCGCTACCTCCTGCCCTAATAGACTGTAAACGCTAATTTTGACATAACTCTCCGTAGGAAGTTCATATCTGATGGTCGTGATAGAATTAAAGGGATTGGGGTAATTTGGTAATAGGGCATATTTTTCAATAAATAAGTTTTCTTCTCCCTCGACACCAACAAAGGTAGAAGGACCACCAGGAGAACCCCCAATTACAGCAGAAGCCGCCCAGCTTTGAGGATATTCATTGGCTAACTCAGGTGATATGAGCTCCAGAGTATAGCCATTTCCACCAGTTCCTTCAGGCCAGGGTGGTCCATTATCATAAGCCACCCAATCAATTAATGAATCCTGTTCACTGAAAAGCTGGATAATTTCACCATCATCTGCTAAACCAAAATCGAAGGCAACAATGGGTGATTCCATATCTGGAAAATTATCAGCAAATGCGTCAGGATTAGAACTTAAAATTAGATAACCCTCTACTGGAATAGTGGTATGCTCAGGAAAGATGAGCACATTTCCCTCATCTCTAAACTGCCATGAGGTCAAATCTACTGGAGTTGGATTGGGATTATATAATTCCAGCCAATCCCCGGAATTAAAAAGGTCGAAAGAATTGTAATTGATTTCATTAATAACAACGTGTACTGACGGTTCTACTTGTTCAAAATATACTGTTATGGTCGTATCGGCGGTAAGAACTATTTCAGTGCTTGCAGTGTCGGATAAAGTATGCGACCACCTAGATACTACATACCCTGAAGCCGGATCAGCCCGCAATGAAATAGGGATATTTGAAAAATACTTGCCATCCCAGGGAAATTCATCTGGCTCTAAGGTATTAATCAATACTCTACCTGCTTCTTCTGGTTCAACATTTATAGTAACAGTTACTACCCTGTCCAAAGAAAATTTATCAAGTACATGGGCTCTAATATAGTCTGGTCTCACCGTAAGGTATTCTTGCACCCCATTCACTGCATAATTCCAATTAGCTAGCTCACCTCCCCATTGGTCAATTTGTCTGGGTATATCAAATGCTAGATTACCCCCTAGAGAATCAATAATTGGGACTGTTAAATTTGGATGAAAAGAGGAATTTAAAAGATCTGCAAATCGATTGATAAAATAATTTTTGAATACTTCATTTTCTAATAAATTGCGTATTAATCTGGTGTTAATACCCTCCCAAGGTCTGCCAGGATAGGTGCTGGTAGCCCAATCCAAAGTATTCCATTCAGGTAATCCATAGTCAGCTAAGGGAAGACCTAAACCATGGTCCAAATCCCACAATATCCATTTCCATTTACCCAAACTTGTTCTCGGTCGCCACAATTTCAAGTTATTGCTTAGCCAGTCAAAATTCCCAACAAAAATTTCAAAAATCCAATAATCACAAAAATCCTCAATGAACATCTGTGTTTTCATATAGTCATAATTTTCAGGGATGGATAAATCTTCAGTAACGGCGAACTCTACCATGGCGTTAAAATGCTCCCAATCACCTTCAATAGTTAGATAGCTGGTACCATCTCCAAATGCTCGCTCCAGAAGATCAATATCATTTTCAAACCCATAATTTGAACTTATATAATTTTTATCGATCCTTTCTCGTAGGTTATAAATACCCCAATAATTTCCATTCAAATAAACATGAGTTGGTTTATAGGCAGAAACACCTTTGTCAGCACCCAGTTGTTTAAAAATTGTGTGGGTAGCAGCATCTCTGAAATGGGTTTTAAGAGTTCCAGATTGAAGACCGTCATTACCAGCGTTACGCAGAACAAGGCGCTTGAAATTAGATATAGGTTTATCTTCGAATATTTGATACTGAATCGATTCATGGCCATATCTCGAACGCGTGTAAAGTCTGAAAGATTTTTGTGAACTGCTACTTGGTGCATGAATTTTCACCCCACCATCTATGGCAAATCCCAAATCTCCAGAATTACTATAATACTCAACATGAACCGGTTTCTCCCAATTTTCATGTGGATTGCTGTAAATTCCTTGATCGCCCCATAGATTATCTGGGTCTGTTGCTAAAGAGATGACATCTATTTCAGTGTCCTCATTGAAGAGGTATGTGGCCGTAGCAATCTTGCCAGGAAGATGTCCAGTTTGAATACACCTAGCCCGGACAACCGTGTTTTGATTGATCATAAAGGCTGTTTGATATTGATCTGACGAGGTATCAGGCTCAGAACCATCTAATGTATAGAATATGGCTACACCCAATGAGTCAACATCCATTGAGTCGACTTCAATATTTATCTCTTGAATATCTGTATAAAATCCTCCTGGTGTAACTATAGAGGGCGTGAGTGATATGCCAATCACTCCATAGGTAGTGTTGGATGAACCGGGTGTTGGTTCTTCGAAAAAGTTCCAGAGTGTCTCGGCACCTGGCTGTCTTCCCATAGAAATATTGCTGGTTTGTTGACCATATGAAATGGTATCAATTATCACAGTACTATCTGGGGTAAATATTCCAATTTCCTCACCAGATAATCGGAGCTTAAATGGAAGATGCAATGGTCCTTGATCAATATTGTTATTATCATATTTGTCATCTGCCCACAAGATGAGGAAGGAATCCGGATAGATCGTTGTTAAGCTTGAGTCGACTGAAAATATTTGATATTTATGGGGTTCTGAAAGGTCATCCGTAACATAAATACCATTAATATTTATTGCTTCGTCACTCATATTCATAATCTCTATCCAGTCATCATCTTCCCCATATTCATCATAGTTATAATCCTGGTTACTGGCTAAAAATTCATTGATGACTAAATTCAACCAACTCGTCTCATTTACCTCAGCTAAATTTTCCGTTTCAAAACTTTTGGGGAAAAGACTACTGTAAAGTAATAGGGCTAGAAATATTTTTTTTAGAACAATAGGTTTCATATGCTTTAAGTCGTTGTGAATAATTGAAAATTAATCTAATACATATTTCATAATTCGCGAAATATTATTTTCCAGGATGTTTAGCAAGTTTCAGATTCCACAAATCTATAATTCAGATGCTACTCAAATCGAACAAATTCATAATTACAATTGAACCTCGACCTCATGGGTCGGACCGCAGACCTAATCTCCTAAAGTGCCTTCAGGGTGGTCAGCACAGGACTGAAAGCCTTCAAAATACTGTCCCATGTGAAATCCATCCATCAGAGAGTGGTGAGCTTCTACTGAAACAGGCATGGTTGTCGACCCATTTGAACTGGTATATTTTCCGAATACAATCTTGGGAATACTGTCTCCATTTCCATAGTTCCTGGGGTGACTCAAACCCCGAAAATGAACCCAGGGGATCACCGAATAGTGTACCTGCCCCAGATTATGATCCTGGTCGTCCAGACGACTTTCAGGCTGGCGACAGTTCTCGATTTGCTCAAGCACATGAGCTTCAAATTTTTTAAATGAATCCATATATTTGAAGTAGCAAAAGGTGAATACTTCATTCGTTTTTAGAACCGTGGAACCAGCAGAAATTTTGGCGTAATCCAAAACCTGACCATCCACTATCCTGTAGCGAAATTCTTTGATTTTATTTACCTGAAGTTGGGAAATGTACAAATAGGCGGCGAAAAATGAGTAGCCGCGACTGCGGGTAAACTCTAGTAGTTTGCTGACCTCGACATCAGCCGTCAATCCAAAAAAGGGGTTATCATATTCCTTAAAAAACTGGAATTGTTCCTTCCGCTCCCACTGCTCAATATCAATGATCCGGAAATCTGTCATCATCCCCCCAGGTGTTTATTTTTTTGGTGCAATTAGATCGGTAATGCTGCCAGCTACGATTTCAGCAGCATTGCCAACAGATTCTGAAAGACTCGGGTGAGGATGAATAATAAGAGCGATATCTTCTGCATCAGCTCCCATCTCCATGGCTAGAACCGCTTCGGCGATAAGATCACCTGCATTGGTTCCCACAATACTCATTCCAATTAATTTGCCACTCTCTTTATCAAACAGAGCTTTGGAGAATCCTTCAGTGCGACCTAGAGCTAAAGCACGACCACTGGCAGACCAGGGAAAAACACCCTTGTCATAGTCGATCCCCTGCTCATTTGCCTGGGTTTCAGTCAGACCTGCCCAGGCGATTTCAGGATCAGTAAAAATAACGGCAGGGATGATGGAAACATCAAATGCGGCAGGTTGACCGCAGATAACCTCAGCGGCTACCTTGCCTTCATGTGTTGCCTTATGAGCTAACATTGGATCACCCGTGATATCACCGATAGCATAAACGTGAGGAATATTGGTCTGGCGTTTCTCATCAACTTTGATAAATCCACGCTCATCAATATCCAGACCAATTTTTTCGAAGCCACTTCCAAAGGTATTAGGACGACGACCGACAGCTACCAGAACCTTATCAACCTGCATGGTCTCAGGACCTGATTTTCCTTCAAGTTTTACTTCCAGATAATCTTTCTGCGGTTCAATCCCTAAAACCTTGGTTCCAGTTTGGATTGAAGCAAAATCTTTCATCAACCGTTTTTTTAGAGGCTTAACCACATCAGGATCGGCACCAGGCAAGAGATTTGGCATAAACTCCACCACGGTGACCCTGGATCCCAGGGCTGAATATATTGTTCCCATCTCAAGACCGATATAACCACCGCCAATTATCAGCAGGTTTTCAGGAATACCGTCAAGATCCAATGCTGATGTAGAATCCATGATACGGGGGTCTTCAGGAAAACCGGGAATCTTTGTAGGATGGGAGCCGACGGCAATGATTACATCATCGAAAGTGACTTCAACCATACCATCAGTCTGGGTTACTTCAATACTCGTGGGAGAAGTGAAGATACCAGAGCCAGTTACAATCTGTACTTTACGAGCTTTTGCCAGGGCTGCTATCCCCTTGGTCAATCGACCGACAACTCTCTCATTTTTCCATTGTTTTACTGCCTCAAGATCCCATTCCGGTTCTGGAAAAGTGAGTCCAAAACTTTTCACTTCTGCGCTCTCGGATTTCACACGGGCAAGATGAAGCAGCGCCTTGGAAGGAATGCAGCCTCGATTTAAGCAGACGCCACCCAGGGTTTCATCTTTATCTATGAGAATGACCGATTTTCCAAGATCGGATGCACGAAATGCTGCCGCATATCCTCCGGGTCCAGCGCCGAGGACAACAACATCGGCATGAAGGGAATTAGACATTTAATCTCCTGAGACTATAATAAATTTTTGATCGCTTTCAATTCTTCAGCGATAAATTTTGTAAATCTGGCTGCAGCTGCACCATCTATGACACGGTGGTCATAAGAAAGTGAAAAGGGCAACATCAGTCTTGGTTGAAACTCTGAGCCATCATATTCCGGTTTGAGCTTGGATCTTGAAACACCCAGAATGGCTACCTGTGGTGGATTTACAATGGGTGAAAATCCCGTCCCGCTAATTCCACCCAGACTTGAGATGGAAAACGTAGCTCCCACCAGTTCGGCGGGCTTGATCTTGCGGTCTCTAGTGCGGCTACTTACATCCGCCAACTCAACGGAGAGCTGACTCAAACTTTTCTGGTCAACATCTCGAATAACCGGTACAACCAGTCCTGCTGGGGTATCAACAGCAATCCCCACATGGATATATTTTTTATGGATCAGGTTTTCGCCATGGGCATCCATTGAGCTATTAAAGTCGGGAAACTCCTTTAGCGCATTGGCCACAGCCTTCATGATGAAGGGTAGAATGGAAAGTTTTCCCCCTTCTTTAGCGACGGCATGTTTATATATCTGTCTGAAAGCTTCCAGATCAGTAATATCTGTCTCATCATATTGGGTGACATGAGGAATGGTTTGCCAGGCATGCTGTAAATTTACTGCAGTTGCCCTGCGTATCTTACTGAGATGAACTTTTTCGATCTCGCCCCATTGACTGAAATCAATTTCAGGTTGAGGAGGTCTGCCCATCCCAGCTGAAGGAGTGTCGCTGAGACGTCCCTTGACATAATTCTGAACATCTTCCTTGAGGACACGTCCCTTGGGACCGGTTCCACTGACCTGACTTAGATCTGCACCCAATTCACGGGCAAACCTACGGACTGATGGGCTTGCAGGCACAACACGACGCTTGGTAACGGGAACTGCTATAGGTGTTTTTGGCATTTCTTCTTCAACAAGAGGTTCAGGTGCTGCCTTTTTAGCCGGTTTTTTCTTAGCCTTGTCTTCTACTTCAGGAGTGGCTTCTTCTTCAGTCTCATCTGCTTCAATAGTAGCCAGAATGGTATTGGTACTGACTTCGGAACCAGCAGTGATCCGAACATCCTTAATCGTTCCGGCAATCTCGGCTTCAATTTCCATGGAAGCTTTATCGCTCTCTAAAAGTACTAGAATATCACCTACATCTACATGATCACCAGGCTTGACATTAATCTCGCCGACTTCAACACTATCAATGCCTTCCCCAAGATCCGGTATGATTATTTCTTTTAGCATGTTCTGATTCCTGATTTGTTCAACGTTTGACCGGGTTATCTGATTCAGTTGGAATGTCATATTTCTTGATAGCTTTGGCTACAACATCACCTTTGATAACATCCAGTTTTTGCAGTTGAAAGAGTGCTGAAACAACGATTGAATAGCGATCAACCTCAAAGAACTTCCTTAGTTCCTCCCTGGATTCACTTCGTCCAAATCCATCGGTACCTAATGCAATAAATGGCTTATCTATAAATATGGATATCTGTTCCGCAACCAACTTGATATAGTCCGAAGTAGCAATAACCGGTCCCACCTTATTTTCCATAAGCTGGCAGGCATAGGCTTTGCGTCTTTCCTTGGTGGGATGTAGACGATTCCAGCGCTGAGCATCCTGAGCATCCAATCTTAATTCTGAATAACTCGTGACGCTCCAGATGTCTGAGGTGACTTTCCATTCTTTCTTGAGAATATCTGCTGCGGCTTGAACTTCACCTAGAATAGCTCCTGATCCCATCAACTGGACATGCATATCTGCTTTCGCTTTGCCAGTACTTGATAACTGGTACATACCCTTGATAATACCTTCTTCGGTATTTTTGGGCATGGCCGGATGGACATAAGGTTCATTTTCCAGCGTGATATAATAGAATTCATCAATCTGGTCCTGCATCATTCGTTTCATTCCATGCTGAATAATGACAGCAATCTCATAGGAATAGGCAGGATCATAGGCACGACAATTGGGTATGGTTGCAGCAGCCAGTAGACTGTGACCATCCTGATGTTGGAGACC
>Ga0257124_1002201_pt1 | contig 11962 bp, 14 predicted proteins | sample SI106_150metaG_FD_190154 | JGI IMG/M metagenome (GOLD analysis project Ga0257124, IMG submission 190154) | Marine microbial communities from Saanich Inlet, British Columbia, Canada - SI106_150 | ecosystem: Environmental > Aquatic > Marine > Inlet | place: Canada: British Columbia | collected...
TTGGCTCTTCAAATAGCGTACTGATCCTGATTCCATCGTCAACCACTTCAAGTTGCGCAACGTCTTCCATTACTAATTCCTGCTGACCATCCTTATCCTGCATTATTTTCATCTGACACATGGTTTTCCCTTTTAAATAAAAATGTTATATATTATCTAGATGATTATTTAATGAAATTTTATGCATTCTTTCTGTCTGACAAATAATTTCAGGTCTCCCACAACTCCTGATTTCTTATACATTCAATTAAAACAGAACACTATAAAATAGCAACTATTTTTTAAAAGTGACCCTATTACAAGCAAGATCAGATTTTCCTCAAAAAAGATATTTGACAAAGAAGATTATTTAGCTCAAAATAACTTTGAATAAGATAATGTGAACATAAGTTGTAAAAGGAAATTACAATTCTATTATTAGTGGGCAGCAAACGACAAAGTAATTAAAATGGACAGTAAAAGTAAAATAATCAAAATTCTCTATGTTGAGGATGAAGTCGACCATGCGATTCTTATAGGCGAACTTATCAAAGAGATTGAGAACGTTCATTATGAAATGACACATGTACAGCTGCTCGATGAAGCACTATTGGAACTTGATACTGAGCGTTATGATATTGTCATGCTGGACTTGTCCTTGCCTGACAAACAGGGAGTAGATACAATTACCTCGGTTTGCGAGAGAGTACCGAATATTCCGGTTGTAGTGATGACAAGTATGAATGATGAATCCATGGCCATTAAGGCACTGCAAAAAGGTGCTGAAGAGTTTCTGGTCAAGGGTGAAATAAACAGCCATGCACTTTCACGTGTTTTGCGATATTCCATCATGCGACACAAAGGCAGGGTAGAACTGCAATCTCTCTCACTTGTTGATGATCTGACAAGCTTATACAACCGGAGAGGCTTTATGCTTTTCGCCCAACAACAGTTGAGTATTGCAATACGCACTAAACGCGGAATGATACTCTTTTTTATCCACATTGAAGGTCTTAACGGGATAACTGAAAAACTTGGCCGTCAATATGAAGACCTGGCTAAAATCGAAACTGCTAATATCCTCAAAGAAATCTTTCGAGAATCTGATATTATAGCTCGCCATGGCAGAGATGAATTTACAGCAATGGCTATAGAATCATTTGATGCTAACAATGAAATTATAATTACCCGTTTGCAGGACGAATTAGAAAACCGTAATAAACAGGAAAACCGCCAATATGAACTATCACTGTGTATAGGAAAGGCATATTACGACACAGAGGAATTGTGCACTATAGAAGAGTTGATAAATCGTGCAAAAAAGTCAATGATTGAGCAAAAGAAGAATACATTATAATATTTATTTATGCGACATATTTCAAAGTCACCTAACCTAAACGAGACAGCGCCTGACAGGAGTTAATAAACCACAAAGCTCAAGCCCAAAATAACAGACAAATATCAAATCACAATGCCCAAACAATCAAAATCAGTTTTTTTGAATTTGTGTGTTATCTGTAAATTTGTAATTTGGTCTTTATTCACCTTACCGAAATATTATGCGTCAAATCAATACCGAACAGATAACAGACATCGTCGAAAAACTTTGTATAGATGCAAATTATAACCTGGGAGATGATCTCATAACTTCATTAAGGAGTGCCTTGAAAAAAGAGGAATCTCCTCTGGGCAGAGAAGTAATTACGCAACTGTTGGAAAATGCAGAAATTGGCAGAAAAGAACAAGTCCCCGTTTGCCAGGATACAGGCTTTGCCATTATATTCATTGAACTTGGCCAGGAAGTAGTACTCGCAGGAGGTGATTTGCGGGAAGCTGTTAACGAAGGAATAAGACGCGGCTACAAAAATGGCTTACTACGCAAGTCAATTGTGAAAAACCCCATAGACCGTATCAACACTGGTGATAACACCCCGGCAGTAATCCATACAGATATAGTTCCCGGAGACAAATTGAAAATCACATTTGACGCAAAAGGTGGCGGTTGTGAAAATATGAGCCGTTCTGCGATGCTGACACCTGCACAGGGAAGAGAGGGTGTGATAGACTTTGTAGTAGAAACGGTAAGGACAGCAGGAGCAAATCCGTGTCCACCAATAATTGTAGGAGTCGGCCTCGGAGGGACATTTGATTATTCTGCACTGTTAGCCAAGAGAGCAATCTTACGTCCGGTGGGCAGTAACAATAAAGACAAAACCATTGCCAACCTGGAAATTGAACTCTTGGAAAAGATCAATAAACTGGGAATTGGGCCTCAAGGACTTGGCGGAAGGACAACGGCTTTAGCCGTACAGGTAGAAACATTTCCATGCCATATTGCCAGCTTACCGGTGGCCGTAAATATTGAGTGCCACTCACACAGAACTAAGACTGTCGTGATTTAATTGTATGGAAATTTCAAAAGAAGCTCACGAAAAGACAAAAAAATATCTATTATGACAGAATATATTGATCTGAAGACACCATTAGAGAATGCTACTATTGAGAAGCTGAAAGCTGGAGATAAGGTCAGAATCAGTGGCGTATTATACACAGCCAGAGATGCTGCTCACAAACGGCTCATAGAGATGGTTGAAGCAGGTAATAATTTACCATTTGAGGTAAAAGGGCAATTGCTCTATTACGTTGGCCCTACCCCTGCCAAACCTGGACAGGTAATCGGCTCTGCCGGCCCCACTACAAGCTACAGAATGGACACGTATGCTCCTACTCTTATCAAAATGGGTTTAAAAGGAACGATCGGGAAAGGTAGTAGATCAAAAGAGGTAATTGAAGCAATGAAAAAGTATAAAGCCGTCTATTTTGCCGCAGTTGGTGGTGCTGCGGCCCTCATTGCAAAGACAGTAAAGAATGTAGAAATTATTGCATTTGACGATCTTGGGACTGAAGCCATTCGCAAGATGGAAGTAGAAAATTTTCCGGCAATTGTCGTAAATGATACAAATGGCGGTGATTTATACGATATAGGCAGGGAAAAATACAAGATACCCTTATAACCCTTTTGATACACCCAAAATACCAGAAGATGTAAACCAAAACCTTGGATTCATGGTGAAATCAAGGTTGCCCCCCTTCTTGATTCTTACAATATTTTCTCCAATTCTGAAGCTGCAAATCCGACAATTGCAGAACAGAACTTCCTTCTTTCAGGAGTTTTAAATGTTCCTTTTTCCCTCCACGTACATGTCAATCCGATACAATCCTGTTTCTTATATCTATCATTAAACCTAGTCAAAAAGTCATTAACCTTTTCAAAAACCTCTGCGTTATCGTCCGCAATATCTACTCGTCCATATTTCAAGCCTATTGCTATTACGGAGCCAGTTATTGCACCACAAACATTCCCCGAACCTCCCATACCTGTTCCAAAACCTGTAGTACATTTGAGAACCTCTTCAGGGAATTCATCAATAATGTTTTCTTCTTTAATCGCATGAAGTATACTTTCGGCACATGCAAAACCCTTCAGATAATGCTCTTTCGCCTTTTCAGGAAAAGACATACTAGATCCCCTTTTGTTATTATTCTGTCATTGTTAATTTAAAGAACCAATTATATTACTAAAGCGTATTGCCGTACATCTAAAAAACATAAAAGGCCTAGTAATACAAAATGGCTTTGCAATTTATCTGCTTTGCTATATAACATGAAGGCATCCAATAACTTCTAAAATCATTTGAATCTCCTATGCAAATGTTTAAATCAAAAGAGATAAAACACAGTAATTCGGCATTATGGAAGAGTTCAGGAAGCCGATTGAGAATCATACTACTATCTGCATACCTCTCTATCTTTACACTTAGCCTTAATCATATTTCTTTAGCGACAGAACAGACAAACCAGCAAGAGGGATATAATGTTATTGATGAGCTTGTTGTTAACAATAGAAACAAATTCAAAACCGTAATTTTCGAAAGCGAAGCAGAAGGAGTATCAGAAATGAGGCAACTCATAGCTAGCTCACAAATTGAGGAATCCTGGGCGTATTTACCTCAACGGAAAAAATGGATTGAGATCGGTCACAACGAAGAAGCAGAACAGAAGGTCGATAAACGTTATATAACGAAAGCAAAGCTTGATGTTCAGTTGTTGGATAAATTAATGAGCAAAGACAACAACATGATCTTATACCATTTCCATCCGTCCCATTCTCTCTCTTTAGAAGATAAGATCAAAAAACGAGAGGAAGGTGGTTCACCCATGAATGACAGGGAAATTGAGAGAGAGAGAATAAAGTTATTAATTAAAAGCGCTTATCCTTCGAGATCAGATCTGTTAAATATGATTGGAAACACAATGGAATTCTTTGAGAGAAACAGTGAAGGAAATATCACATTTAAAGTGTGTTCACATTACGGCATTACTGAATATTATCTGACTGACGAGGGAATGGCACACCTGAATGCTGATAATTCATTTAAACAGATTTTATGGGTAAAAGGAATAAGTTCATCATCAAATATTGAGGCAAACGTCAAAGGAGAAATCCTGGAGATGAATCCCATGGAAACGAGAAATCCGTTAGAGAGGATCAAGATGAGTCCCAAACGAAAGAGAAAACCAGTGTCCAGATATATAGTAATTGATCCGCTGACCAGGATACAGAAGGCTATTGAAGTAATGAATGACGAGTACATAAGAGTAACATTCTCACCGTATGAGTAAATACCCCTCCCCCCTGAAATATGGAGTGTATTAACCCTGCACTTCAAGAAAACAACTCTGCACAAAATTAGTCAAAAACGAATCTGGCAAGCATATTCATATTTCTGTACTATCCAATCTAAAACGTTAAGGAAATAATTTCCTTTTTCTGACAACACAATTGGATAATTATTGAACAGAACTATCTATCAAATATATATAATCAAACAGGTACTTCCATAGCACAATTTATTTAATTTAGGTACTTACTAGTAAACATCAGCTACTTACAGAAACTTAAACAATTCCTTTGCCAGGGCCACTCTATTTCGGTACCGCTTTTGCGATTCAACTATTAACATAAAAACCTGCTAAATTTATCTATTGTATAATTATGGAGGAAAACAGTGATGAAAAATTACTTAACGGAGCACAAGGAATATGATGAAAATTATGACGACATTTATCCATCAATTGTGAAACAGCAACCATCACATTTCAAAAATGCATTTTTACGTCTCTCTTTTTATTTTGAACGAATTTGGAATAGGATATCTCATTCAAAAAAACCACGAAGTTGCTTGTAGTAAATAGAACTTTAGCAAACTGAGTCAAAGTTGAAAAGAATACATAAAGCATGAACCGCACAATCATATTTCAATCCTGTGCGTGCAGGGTGCTAAATAGATAGTTGGTTAATTTCTGCCAAACTATTCTACTCTATTATATACTGTAGTTGGCCCATCCGGTTCATCTTTCTTCTTCGGTTCGTCTGTTAGCGAAAACTCGTTTTCAGATATGGAAACTTTAAAATAGCTTGGAGGCCTTCGGCTCGCGAAAGTGTCGTTTCTAAAATCTATCTTAATACGATCTGCTTCAACTATCATAAAGTTGCCGGTTAACTTCATCGTCCTCTCTCTCGGTCCTTCTATGACTATTACCACTGTACCATCTCCATGGAAATCATAGGATTCAGTCTCTAATTTATTGATCCACCTACCATACAATTGTTTCTCCATTTCGATATAAGGTCTTTTCTCTGTACCGGCAGGCTTAACGGCCAAATCGGTTACCGGTTTACCCTGGACTACAGCTTCTTTTTCAGCAGCATCTGATGGCATAGCCCCCCCTCCATGCCCACTCAACCTGCTAATGAAAAAGGTTCCAAACTTTTCCATTGTTTCTTTCTCACTCTTGTCCTTTGTATCGGCTTCACCTGTCGCTGTAACTGAAGCTGCTGATGCCTCTTGATCTACCGAACTGGTATGAGACGTAACAGGTGTTTCTGAAGTGACTGTACTATTAGTGGTTTGACATCCATAAACGGCAAACAGCAGGAATACTGCTAGAAAAGGCTTATATAATAATCTCAGCGTGACTTCCATCTTTTTAGATTCTCCATAAAGTATTTGTTAATAGATTGATTTAGTATAGAAAATCATATTACTACTATTAATAAAGGCTGTAAAGAAATAACTCGGTTAGCTCGACATTAAGTTGACATGTAAATGGTTATATGCTAGAAAATACCCTTATTTTACTGGCAGGAATCAGTGTATATACCGTGTAACTCTCAACCGGTAATCTACGATCCACAATCTGTTCTATTTTACCTTTTATTACAATTAAGTAATAATTTTAGATTACATAAAGCGTCAGGAGTGTTATTTTTATGAGATTCCCCTTTGCTGAATATGGCTCCAAAGAGCTCTCGTTTTTTGGAATGTTCTTGTTTGTAATGATAGTTTTAAGTCTCTTTTTTTACCCGTTGGCAAGTATACCGTTTTTCATATTCCTATCTTTCGTTTTATATTTCTTCAGGGATCCTGACAGAAATATCCCTGATGGAGAAACCAATTTAGTCTCACCTGCTGACGGTAACATAATTGCAATTTCGCACGTACAGGAGGATAATTATTTAAAATGCAAGGCGTTAAAGATTGCAATATTCATGTCGGTATTCAGTGTTCACGTCAATAGAATTTCCTATGGAGGAAGGATAGAGTTTATAAAACACGTGCCCGGGAAGTTTCTGGATGCACGCTCTCCTGATTGTTCGGAAATGAATGAGCATAATCTCATGGGGATTCTGACAGGCGATGGTAAAACAAAAATAATGATAAAACAGGTTGCCGGTAAGGTAGCCAGAAGAATTGTATGTGACTGTACAGTTGGACAGGATGTTGAACGAGGCAAGAGATTCGGTATGATTAAGTTTGGTTCCAGGCTGGAGGTCTACATTCCTGAAGAAGCAGATTTTGAAATAGCGATCCAAGAGGGACAAATGGTATCCGCAGGGTCTACTATACTGGGCACACTGAAAATATGATGCATTGTCAACGGATTTGTAAATAGAAACTAAAAAGGGTAAAATTACTGGCCACAATACACTATAATATATTTTTTTAAATTAAAAATGTTTACGGGTATAATTGAGCACTTAGGTAAAGTAAAACAGATAAGCCAACAGGCAAATTCGGCAGTTATTGCCGTTGACATAGGGCCATTAAAAGATGGTGTTATTCCAGGTGATAGCATCGCCATAAACGGAGCCTGCCTGACAGTAACACAGATAAATGGTACTGCAGTACATTTTGATGTTTCGAGAGAGACATTAAGCAAAACTGCCATTGGCGATTTAAGCATTACTGATCATGTAAACATAGAGAGATCACTGAAAATAGGAGACAAACTCGGTGGGCATTTTGTAACTGGGCATGTTGATTGTGTTGGCACAATTAATAAAATAGAAAACGAACCCGGCCAGTGTACCGTTTGGTTTTCTGTAAGTAGCGAGATCTCAAACATGATGATAAAAAAAGGGTCTGTGGCCATTGACGGGATTAGTTTAACGATTGTAGATCTCAAGGAGAAGTTGTTTTCTGTAGCTCTTATTCCATTTACGCTTGAAGCCACTACATTAGGATTCAAAAAAGCAGGTCAGAAGGTCAACATAGAGACAGATATGTTAGGTAAATGGGTAAAAAGGATATTAACAACTAATGACGAAGCCACATCAGGAGTAACGGAAGAGATGTTAAAGGAAAAAGGGTTCATGTGAAACCGATAGTTTACTACCTGAATTGAGCGATTTGCGTAGTTGTGTAATGCCAACCAAAAAAACTATGAAACTTGACGCTAAAGAAAAAAGCTTAATCGGAATAACAATGGGAGATCCTGGTGGCATAGGCCCGGAAGTTATCCTGAAAGCATTGACATCGCCAGAGATAAGGGCTGCAGCAAATTATGTAGTGATTGGTTCTGAAAAAGTTTTGAGTAATATTTCAGACAGAGTCCTGTCAGATAACATAAGCGTATTAGATTTGGATAACTTTACAGTTAATAATGCCCTGTCGCACAAACCTCTGCCAGATAGCGGCAAGGCATCTGTAGAATATATTCTAAAGGGACTCGATCTGGCAATTAACGGGAAAATAGACGCGCTTGTAACAGCACCCATAAGTAAAGAAGCAATCAAACTGGCTGGTTATAATTATGCGGGACACACAGAGTTACTTAAGGAGAAGACGTCTGTAGAAAATGTAGTAATGTTCATGGTTGGAAAAGGACTCAGGGTCTCGTTTGTCACTACTCACCTTGCAGTAAATGAAATATCCGGAGCTATAAACCAGGAAAATGTGTTTTCCACTATACAAATAACAGCAACAGGGCTTAAAACATTTTTTGGTATAGATCAACCGAAGATTGCAGTCTGCGGTTTAAATCCGCATTGTGGCGACGGTGACTGTTTCGGTACGGAAGAGAGGGATGTTATCATACCTGCAATAGAGCGTGCACAGAAAATGGGCATTAATTGCCACGGACCTCTATCTGCTGACACAGTTTTTAATAAAGCGCTCAATGGAGAGTTTGATATTGTAGTAGTTCAATTTCACGATCAGGGGGCTATCCCGATAAAAATGCACGCGTTCGATTCAGGAGTAAATATTACGCTTGGCATACCTGTTATCAGGACTTCACCCACACACGGTACTGCCTTTGATATAGCAGGCAAAGGCATTGCAGATCCAGGTTCAATGATTGAAGCAATAAAAACGGCAGTTATGATGAAGGAAGCACGAAAACATTTATTTGTGTAACAGACAAAACTAAAAAGGAGTGAAAATATGGGAAAGGTGTTAATTACATATTATAGCAGAACAGGCAAAACAGAGAAAATGGCTGAGTATATTGCAGAAGGTGTCCGTTTTAGTGGCAATAGTGCCGATATCAGAAAACTCGCTGAAATAAAAAGCGAGAAAGAGTTAGAAGGATATGACGGTTATGTACTAGGTTGCCCTACCTACCATAGAGATATGACAGCAAACATGAAGACCTTTTTATTTTTGGTAGAGAAAGCCAAACTGAACGGAAAGGTAGGAGGCGCTTTTGGCTCATACACCCACAGCGGTGATGCGCCAAAGTATATCTTTGATACAATGGAAAATGTGTTTAAGATGGATATGACATCATTAGGATCTTTCAATCTACTGGAGAATTTAGTGGAAGGTACAGAGGGCATGAGAGCTTGTCAGGATTACGGAAAGAGCATCAGCGAAAAACTGTGATCATAAGAATGTCACAACGGTTACGAATCAAGTTTTTATAAATTATTTAAAAGGAAATGGTAAGAAATATGTCAACGCAAGATAATTTACAGGAGGCCTTTGCCGGTGAATCACAGGCAAACAGGAAATATCTGGCATTTGCCAAAAAGGCTGATGATGAGGGTTTTAATCGAGTGGCAAAACTCTTTCGAGCTGCGGCTGCGGCAGAAACAGTACACGCTCACAAACATCTCAAAGCAATGGGTGGTATCAAGAGTACGAAAGAAAACCTTGAAGAAGCCATAGAGGGAGAAACTCATGAGTATACGAAGATGTATCCACAGATGATTTTAGAAGCAGAAAAAGAAGGAGGCAACGAACAGGCTTTGAAGAGCTTTGATCTTGCAAACAAGGTAGAGAGCATCCATGCGAACCTTTACCGTAATGCGCTGGAAGATATGGACAACAGCGAATCAGTGGATTATTATGTATGTCAGGTGTGCGGTAATACGGTTGAGAATGCTGCGCCTGACAAATGTCATGTCTGTGGCGCCCCCTCGTCTATGTTTACAAAAATTGATTGACCTTTGTATTTTGTTGTAAATTTAAAAGTCTTTAATTCACCAAACCCTTCGACAAACAAGGAAGGTTGCGGCAACTTCATCAATCCGTGGTACTTAAATCATGTTCTTTGACGATATAATTACATTAGACGCCCCTCACACAAAATCAATGTTGAAAGCGCTTTTCGAGGAACGAGATGTTCTCGTCAAGAAGCAGTGGGGACAAAATTTTCTTATAGATCAGAATTTGTTGCAGTTTATAGTTAAGGCTGCTGAACTGAGCCATAATGATGTAGTTCTCGAAATAGGTACTGGCACAGGTTCTCTAACACGGTTGCTTGCCCAAAACGCCAGGCATGTATTTGCTGTAGAACTGGATCGCAAACTGTTTGATATCATGGAGGAGACATTAAAGGATTACAATAATGTTACTACTTTCAACAGGGACATCCTGAGGTCAAAGCATCGTATCCATCCAATAATCGTTGAGGCAGTATCTGATTACATTCAAGCGGCTCCTTCTTCAGAAAACTTAACCGTCAAAGTAGTATCCAATTTGCCATATTATATCAGCACTCCTGTAATTATAGATTTGTTACAGGAAGTATTGCCCATCAAAACTATGATCCTGATGCTTCAGCGAGATACGACTGACAGGATGAAGGCGCAGCCTGGAACCAGGAATTATGGCGTACTGTCTATTATGACAAACCTTTTTGCTGATGCAAAGGTATTGAAGAAACTCCCACCCGACGTATTCTGGCCTGTTCCGCTCGTGGATTCTGCAATCGTCAAGATGACAGTTAATCAACACAAGTATGCTGACAAAATTCGTGATTTTCAAAACTTTCAGAATGTTATACATGCAATATACGTTTCAAGAAGAAAGACACTATTGAACAGTCTGTCATCGCTTTGCTCAGGGCTGGGCATGAAAAATGAGTCCAAGGAAATACGTAAAGATTTAGTAGCAATTTTAGAACAAGTTAACATAAAGCCTAAGAGTAGAGGAGAAGAATTAGACATAGATGCATTGATCAACCTGTCCAATGGAATTTCAGAATATCTAGATTCCAGAGAACATTCTGTATCGCCATAGAAAATTTATCAATATCAAATATAATACGATATAACTATAGAGGTAACAATTACCGGAGGTACTATGAAGCATTCATTATTACTATATATCTTAATCATATCAATTGTATCTCTTTCATCAGCTCCCATACATTCTGCTGAAAATATGGAACCAAAAATAAACCTACGCCCATATTGTAAAATTGTGACTCTTTCTGAGGCAGAAGAAATCGCTGACATCGTAATACATGAGAAGAAATTCAATCAGGGTTTTTTTGGACACAGTATTATAAACCACGATTACGAAGAGAACATTATAGATGACGATAACATCGTTATAGACCATGCTACCGGATTGATGTGGCATCAATCCGGATCATTTAAGAATATAAGTTGGAAGAGTGCAAAGAGATGGGTGATAAAGTTGAATGAAAATGGTTACGCAGGATTTACAGACTGGAGACTACCCACTCTGGAAGAAGCGGTTTCTCTGTTGGAGCCCAGCGCGAAAAATGGTAATCAATTTATAGACCCCGCATTTGATAAAACACAGTCGAGTGTGTGGACGTGTGACAGTAATATCTCTAACTCCAGTCTCTCTTTAGATAGAGCTTGGAGCGTAAACTTCAACTACAGTTTAGTAAGCAGAATGGACATAATGATCGAAAGAAAAAAAGTTCGCCCGGTACGTGTATATTCCGGTGATTGATATGCAATTGATGTGATTTTCTGTTTTTATTTTTACATTTTTATATTTGCTAATCTAAAAAATAAATAAGGAGCTATTTAAATGGCTAATGACGAAGGAACAATATATGTAGCACATTGGACACATACACCGGAAAATTGTCCGGGCAGAACTAAGGACGGAGCGAAGATGCTAAGCGATTTCTGGGCAAGCCGGGAGGAAGTTGAAAAGAAGGGAATAAAGATACTTGGTTCCTACGTAACAGTAACAGAACACGATTACTACATTATCGTACAAGCAAAGGACTACTCCGAAATGGTTAAATTTTTTCTGCCACTCATCCCAACTCAAACCGGTTCATTCAGACCAGTTCTTCCTATGCAAGATTGGATAGACATAAACCAGTCACAGTAAACCACTTTGTCAGCACAATCCGTTCTAGTAAG
>Ga0257124_1002206_pt1 | contig 11934 bp, 9 predicted proteins | sample SI106_150metaG_FD_190154 | JGI IMG/M metagenome (GOLD analysis project Ga0257124, IMG submission 190154) | Marine microbial communities from Saanich Inlet, British Columbia, Canada - SI106_150 | ecosystem: Environmental > Aquatic > Marine > Inlet | place: Canada: British Columbia | collected...
AAGCTACGGGATTCTGGGTATTTTCTTTCAATGCTCCAATTAAAACCAAGACATACAAAGGCTTTTGGGATGCGTCCTTAGAGCAGAGGGAGGCTATTGCAGACGAGTGTATCTACTGGGACGGGTCTAGCAGGAAGGCGGGAGGCAGGGCTTTTTACACTAGAGATAGGGATAGCGCTGATTTCATACAGTATTGTTTTTCATCTACAGGCACCAGAGCGAGTGTAAACAGATACACCAGAAGGGACGGTATTGATTACGTAGTTCACGCAACAGAGCGTAGTTTTTATAATATAGGTAGCGGTAAAGATAATGTGACTTATGAGGACAGCCCAGACGGTAAGATGTACTGCTTCACGGTACCCTCCACTTATCTAGTGTTTCGTAGGAACGGGTGTATATTCTGTAGCGGTAATACTGGTAAGAGTAAGATGCTGTTAGACAACGCGTGTTACTTATACAACCAAGGGAAGATTGATGCAATATTAGTACTAGCACCTAGTGGCGTACATCAGAACTGGGTTATCAACGAGATACCAACACACTTAGCACTGCCAACTCACATGTATGCATCGTCAGCATGGAACTCAGCTATGCGTAAAGAAGACAAAGAGTCGCTGGCTGCGGTGGTTGATTTAAAGCTAGGGCTACGAATCGTATGTATGAACGTAGAGGCGCTAATCACCAAGAAAGGCGCTACCTTCGTTGAGAAGTATATGCGTATGTTTCGTACGATGTTGATATTGGACGAGTCTCAGAAGTTTAAGACACCTCAAGCGAAGCGTACTAAGGCTGTTTTAAAGCTAGGCAAGCTGGCGCCCTACAAGAGAATCTCAACAGGCACCCCGATTACAAACTCCCCACTGGATGCATACAGTCAGTTTGCGTTTCTAGACCCCTACATACTAGGCTTCCAGTCGTTTGTCGCGTTTCGCGCCCACTTCGCTATCCTAGAGAAGAAGATTAATCACTCTCAACAGCGACAGTATACGCAGGTGATTGGATTTCAGAACCTAGATGAGCTCCAGCGGTTGATTAAACCCCACTCATTTAGAGTAACTAAAGAGGAGTGCCTTGACCTGCCAGACAAGATTTACGAGAAGGTGTATTTTGACCTGTCTCCAGAACAAAAGCGTCTATATAAAGTGATTAAGGAGGAGGTAATGTTGGAGATGGCAGAAGGTAGAGTTACAGCTCAGCTGGCTATCACTAAACTACTCAGACTCTCTCAGCTAATCTCGGGATATATGACTACTGAGGACGGAGATATCATTAGTGTTAAAGGGGGCGATGCTAAATTAAAGCTCCTTAAGGACATACTGGAAGACAACCAAGAGAAGACTATCATCTGGTGTCGTTTTATCCATGAGATTCAACAGGTTACTGCACTGCTGGGGGACGAGTGTGTCTCGTATTACGGAGCGACTGAATCGGACGACCGTGCTAAGAACGTGCAGGACTTCCAACTAAGCCCTAAGATTAAATACTTTGTCGCTAATAAGACAGCATCGACTGGATTGACACTTACGAGTGCTAGTAGTGTTATCTACTACTCTAATTCGTACTCACTTGAGGACAGACTACAGTCTGAGGACAGGGCGATGCGTATTGGTCAGAAGAAGAATGTTGTATACCGAGACCTAGTGGCGCGAGGTACAGTAGATGAGTCTATTATCAAAGCATTAAGAAACAAGCAGAGTGTTGCAGACTTAATTTTAAAAGATATTGAAGGTTTTATTTCTTAATTAATTACACCAAGTGTTTAATTAGGGTATACTGAGAATCAGAACTAAAGAATTTTATAACTAAAGAAAGGGAAACATGGAAGATGAAACTAAAGGCATTGTGTATATTTGCCAGCAACCATTTCGTTTTGTAGACTTAAGTGATGCATTACGCTACGGTAGATTGGAATACCTACTACCTCCGGGGGATATCACAGCAGGCACAGCTCCTGTTGTGAGACAGTTGAAGAACGACTTACGGGATTTTTCAGATAAGGATTATATCCTTGCAATGGGCGCCCCCGCGGCGATTGCAATGGTAGGTGCGATTGCATCAAAAGCAAACCACGGTAAGATTAAGATACTGACGTGGGACAAGAAAGAGAGTCGCTACTATGCGATTGAAGTTTCAATTTAAAGAAGGAGCATAATATGCAAAAGAGTAACCTAGAAGGAATGTTTGAAGCGGATGTACCCACTCAAGCGAGTGTAGATACAGTACATATTGATAAGATTTCAGATGTTGCTAACGAGCAGGTAGCCAAGAAGATTGAATTGTCTCGGTTAGAGGACGATGTAAAGCGCGTCAAGAAAGAGTATATTCAAATATCACAGGTTGATTTACCTGAGTTAATGCAGGAAGTAGGTATGGCATCATTCACATTATCAGACGGTTCGTCTATTAGTGTTAAAGACCAAATGAGAGCCTCGCTACCTAAGAAGAACAAGGTAGAAGTAGCCAACTGGCTCAAAGAGCACGGCGCGGGTAGCTTGATAAAAGATACAGTAGTGATTGAGTTTCAGAAAGGCGAGAACTCAAGAGCAGAAGAATTAGTCGATTTATTAATCGAGAAAGGTTTTAGTAACTTCTATGAGGATATAAGTATCAACACAGGGTCACTAAAAGCGCTAGCTAAAGAAAAGCTAGCGCAAGGGGAAGATATTCCTCTTGAGCTGATGGGTATTTTTCTATACCAAGAGGCAAAAATATCATAACAAATAAAAATAATAATATAGGAGTAAGAAATGTCAACAACAAAAATGACAAAGAAAGAGCAAGAAGAAAGCCAATTAGCGATAATGGGCTCGTTTGAACAAGACGCAGGTATGGGAACAGAGAATATTGAGGCGGCAGACCAAGCGATGCCGTTCCTACGTCCTCTGCAAAAGATGTCACCACAGGTGGACGAAGATAACCCAGGTTATGTAGAAGGTGCTAAAGCAGGTATGTTCTACAACACAGCAACTGAGAGGTTGTATGATGAGATTACCTTTTTACCAGTATATTATGAGCGTTGTTACATTGAGTGGCAGTCTCGTGAGCAGGGAGGTGGTTTCCTAGGTAAGCTAACACCAATCGAAGCCAAAGCGCTAGGTATCACTCGTGGTGAAGATGGTAAGGACTACTTCGCTAATGGTAACCAAGCCGCAGACACGAGAGAGTTAACTGTTGTTCTTATTAACGGCGACGGTACTTACGACCCTGCTGTTATTTCAATGGCATCTAGTCAAGTTAAGGCATCACGTAAGCTGATGACTCAACTGAACGCAGTACGGGTGCAGGGTGCTAACGGTATGTTTGCTCCTCCGATGTTTGCTAATCAAGTGAAGTTAAATTCAACAAGCGAGTCTAATGACCACGGTACTTGGAAAGGTATTGCATTTACTTTGGATGGGTTTGTTACTGACCAAGATGCGTACGTGACTGCTAAGGGACTGTACGATGCAGTTAAAGGCGGTGCTAAGAGTGCTAATTACGGTACTGAGGAAGAAACCCCAGTGACTTCTGTTGATGATAACGACGGTGCAATCCCGTTCTAAGTATAGGTTAATTATGACAGGCACAGATGTGAATGAGTTATTAAGTAGTATGGACGATAGTGTTAAAGCTAAGGCTAAACTACGCTACAACACCTCTAGTTTACGCAAATCCTATATATATGGTATGTTGCGTGAAGCCTGTTATATTCATCTAACTACAGGTGAAGAACTGAATGAAATTTTAAGGAGATTATAATGTCGCAATATGATAACAATATGTCAGGTGTCTTGTTTAAAAACAAGGAACTCAAATCAGAGCGCTCCCCGCTATATTCAGGCTCGTGTGAGATTGACGGTACAGAGTACTGGATATCATCATGGGTAAAGACGAGTAAAAAAGGAGCTCCCTTTATGTCACTGTCTTTTACTGCTAAAGAAGAGCAGAAGAGCACACAGACCATCCAAGACTACCGTAGCAAAACAGGCTCTACGATAGGCGTCGAGGAAGATGACGCAGATAAAATGCCGTTTTAAAATAACAAATATAATTAATATAAATAGGAGAAAGACTATGAGCAATTTGCAAATAGAAACAATAACGCCTAGTATGGCGAAGACTTACTTAAGTAGGAACATTAATAACCGTAGTTTGACTAAGAACCACCTAGCATTCCTAAAGAGTGAGATGTTAGCAGGTAACTTTAAACTGAACGGACAGAGTATCGTATTAGGTAGCACGGGTCGATTACTGGATGGACAGCATCGCTTGACAGCTATTATTGAAACAGGCATCTCTATTCAGTCAGTCGTTATGCATGACGTAGATGAGTCAGTATTTACCACTATTGACACTGGAAAGCAACGAGGTGGTTATGACGCATTACATATACACGGTGCTAAGAACTCCAAACACCTTGCCTCTGCTATCCGTAAGATATTAGATAGGTTTGGCTCAGAGCGTCGTTTAATTGGCTCTGATACACATAAGATTGGTAACACTGAGTACGTAGACTTCTATAAAAAGAACAAACGTGACTTGGAGGCTCTGTTTGAGTTATGCCACGGTTGGATTCTCCGTGGTAGTAGAGTTATGTCAGAGTCAGAAGCTATGGCGTACGTTTACTTGATGCGTGTCGAGCATGACTCAGCCTATGAGTTTATCGAGGAAGTGATTACCGGGGATAAGAAAAACCCTAATTCTAACTCTGCACAGACGCTGAGAAAGAAGTTAATTGATACTAAGCTCTCCGGCTTGACCGCAAGAGACACACAAAAGCGTGATTGGGTACTTACAGCGTTCAGACACTATTACACAGGTAAGAACATATCTAAGATTGTAGTACGCACACCTCAGAGATTTACTGATTTCTGAGTATGGTGGCTAAGCATAGTGAAAAGGAGATATCAAATAACTACGCCCTAGCCATAAATTAAAAACCAGACAGTATTCCTGTTGTGGGAGGGGGCGTCGAAGCGCGGCGCTTGTTTCCTTTCTTGATAGCCTTAACCTTGGCTTTTTCCTTTTGTTTCTTTGTTAGGCTTGGCGCATATTGCTCAACTGCTGACATAACCCCCGCGTCCATTATACCTTTGCCCATCATAGTCATTACTGGCTCTTCTTGTAATGGAGGTATAACCGGTGTCGCTTGTAATGTAGGCTGTACACCGCTCATCTGCTGCATCATGCCTTGCATCTGGTCTTGTGTTACGTAACCACCTTCTGCATAACCGTTGCCTTCTTCAGCTGTACGCTCTAGACCCGCTAACTCTCTGTCCCAATACTGACCTAAGAACTCGTCCTTATCCTGACCAGGCATTTGCATGTCCTGCCCTTGGTTCGATTCTACTAGAAGGCGCTCTATGTTACGCTCCAGCTCGGCTGCTTCTTGCTCTCGGCCTGTTGCGCGTAGCGCTTCTACCTGCTGCAGAGCCTCTTTTATACCTTCGCCCATCATATCGTCGACTCTTTCCGGTCGATTTAAAGTAGGTAGCTGGTAGTCATGGACTAAACCACCCTCTCTCTTCTTCTGCCAGTTTGCCTTGAAATCATTCACTTGGTTTGTAAAGCCCTCCTTAACGGAGTCCTTATAAGACAACGAGTCTTCCGATGTCTCGGCAAGTATAGAGCCAGTAAATACACCTAGCGCTCGTGAAGTCCACTGCTTAGGAGCCTGCTTTCTACCGCGGATGAACAGAGCATCGCCCCACTTGCCGGTTAACGCTTTACTCATCATAGTGGCGTAAAGTAGCTGGAATCGTGCTTTAAATATCCGCTTTACATCAGCGTTAGCTACACCCGAACGGAACTCACCCATTACATTAGCAGCAACTAGTGACGCACCGATATCGGAGCTAGATTTACCTGTCATTTGAACGTAGTCTTCTAACGCCTTTAGTTTTTTCAAATCTAATGGAGTTAGCACCGTGTCCGCAACACCGTTGTTCTTGTACCTCTCCATGGCTTCAGCGTATAACTTTCTATCTACAGTTACGCCGCCTCTGTTATTTGCCCTAATAGAGTTTTCAATAATATCTCTAATAACCGCTTGTCGATATAAAGGCTTAGCTCTTGGGCCTAATGAGGATAGTAACTGTTTTGTTTCAGTAGGGTGAGTCAGGGTAGATAAAGCTCTAAGCGCATCTGATTGAGCTAAAGCTAGTGGCTGCCACTGCATGTTGGTGATTGCGTGAATATCATTAGCGGCTTTATCTAGTCCGTCTACGTTATCCTGATATGTTTTCTTAGCCTTGGTAATTTTAGTGGTTAGGGCATCTCTGGCATCCACCAGCTCTTGATGCTCCTTAGTACCTCTGTCAGACTTGGCCAGCTTACCTTTTAAAGTCACCATCTTGCGCTCAAGTCTTTGCGCGGTACCAGCTCCGCCTACTAACCAGTCGTACATAGTCTTATCGCGTAGCTTCAAGTCACGTAGTGCTTTTACAGGGGCGTCGCCAGTCAGTAAGTTGTTCTGCACACCTTGTCGGATATTTGGAATCTTCCTAGGAGCATACTTAGCAATAATACTTATAACATCCTCGTGTAGCATACCTGGCTCTTGGAGCTTAGCTACAATTTGAGCAGGGGTGTCGGTCATTATCATATCGCGAACTTGCTCGTTGTCGAGTAGTCTGAATCGTTTTTTAGCCGTCTCTGATGCTAAGGTATGGGCTTTTAGAAATTTAGACTCGCCCTTTGCAAAGGGAACCAGCTTACCATCAACGACATGCCCAGGGTTATTTAAAGCGTCTGTCAGCGCACGAGATACTTTTATAATCTGTGAATTGTCGAATCCTTGTTGCCACGCATAATCACCGCGCATCTCATTTACTTCAGTACGTATTGTCTTTAATACGTCGTAGTCAAGCTGGATATCACCTAGGTTGTCGATTTTATTTAAGATACTACCTAAACGACCCTCAGGAGATGACGATACATTTATAGCTTGGCCCTCTTGAGTCATACCTGAGATACCTTTTCGTACGTCTTTAGCCACATCTTTCAGCCCAAGGGTATTAAATACAGGAAGCTCAGTCATTGCCGCTTCATCTACTTTATGGTAAACCTCTTGTACCTCTTTCTTGGATTTAAGTATAAAGTCTTTTTCGATAGCGCCCTTAATCTCGGTCGCGGTATCTCTTACATCTAAGCCAGATGTTGGCTCTGTTGTACCGTGTGCTTGGCGCTCCAGTATCATGTCTGTTTCTTCAATAACTGTTTTTCTAGCCTGCTCTGTTAATTCTTTTTGAACCTGTGCTGTAGGGTCAAGACCTTTAGTAATACTCAGTGCTGCGTCGTGCGCGAATGCTGATTGAGCTGCTTGCTTAGTCGGAATAATAGGACTCAATTGAGCTGCTTGCTCTGCTTGCTTAACTACCGCAGAACCTGCTTCGTCCACCATCTGGTGAGGCATAACACTAACTTTAGGGTTTAGTGCTCCGTCCAAGTTTTTCTCCACGTTTTTTAGCTTAAGCCTATTGACATCAGTCATATCCGCTCTTGGGTACGGTAAGTACCTAGCGCCAAAGTGCAGTATGCTGCCTAGTACTGTATCTATAAGACCAGTTTGAGCTGATTGCGTAGTAGCTTCGCCGAGAGTCTGGTCTTGTGTACCGCCTAGTTCTTGCCCACCTTGCCTAGCCATTTCTGATAAGAAAGTACTCGCAAAAATAGAGGTTAGCTGTATAGGAACACTAGCGCCGCTTGTAGCGATTGCTGTTGCGCCACCCACTAATGCAGTCGGTAAAGCACCTGAGACATCTCCGATGCTGAGACCCTGAGGATTAACAGGCTTCCACTTCTCCTTTAAATCGGCAGCATCCTCTCTGTACATTAGTCGAACACCCTCTCTTGTCTTGACTGGTGTTACTTCGCCATTAGGGTAATCCTGCTGAAACTTTAGTGAGATTTCTTTAGCGTTGTCTTGCATACCATAGCCAAAACGCTCCATCCACGATGGGTAGGTATCCATGTCTATGTTGTCTTCACCCCCTAACGCCCTGCCTAATTCAGATTTATGGAATGCTTTGTTTTTAAGGTGCTCTCTGTAGTTTGGACTGACGATAAGCTCGCCGTCTGGGCCTAAATCTTCTTCTGAAAATGTAAAAGAACCTGAAGGCTCTGAAATAGAACCTGACGTAGTCACCTCTTCCGCAGTTGGGGTAATATTAGTAGTTGGTACAGTCTCATCTACCTGAGCTTCCCTTAAATCTTCTTCTGTAAATGTAAAAGCCATTTATTTCCCCTTATTAGTAGCGTACCTATCCTTCATCGCCTGAGTTACTGCCACCTCATTACCCTTAGAGTCCACAACTATAGTTCCTACTGCAAGCCTCTTGAGCATGCTGGAGTTGGTTAGGATGACAGCGCCATTTTTATTTCTGTCCATCCCATCTAATAATGTCTGGTATGTTGACTGCTCTCTTGCTATCTGTTTGTAGATGTTGCGTAGCTGAGTCATTGTTTGCTCAGCACTTGTAGTTCTATCTAGCCCTGCAAATAAATCGTCAATCATTGTCTCAGTTGTCTTATTATAACGACCAATCCCTTCTAGGTATTTTATCATCATAGGGCGCAGCTGTTTAAACTGACCCCTGACGTCGGTAACCTCAGGTATGTTGCTGGCAAAACTAGTACCTGCTAAGTTATCTCCCTGCCCTACAACACCTCTAAGGACGCCTGTTAGCTCACCCACCCCACCTATCGCGGTAGGGTTTTCTTCGACAGCTGTCATTATATGGGCTATCTTCTCTTGTAGCAACTGACCCCGCTTGAGATTTAAAGTGACTTTACCACTTTGAGTGTTAGTCAATCCTAGTTCATCAGTGTTTCCAGATGCTTGTATAGTGTATATCTTAGCATTGGTAGGAACCTCTGTACCATCGGAGTATGTATAAACCCCGTTCTCAGGATTGTAAGAACCAGCCCTGCTCTCGCCTGTGTCTGGGTTATTAATCATTACCTTCTGCAGACCTTTAGTCTTCCCTTCTTTGTCTTTAGTGTCAGCAAGCGTCGCGTACTTAAGAGCTAGTTCTTTCTTAGCAGTTGCTGCGGTTTTATCGCCTTTCTTGATGTCTCGCCACATCTTAAGTGCGTCTTTTCCTGCAATACCAATACCTGTTAGTAGGTTGCCCGGAGTTGACATTAGGGTTAAGCCAAACTGCATCATAGCAGGACCCCAGTCTCTGTCCACGTTCTTCATATTCTCCAAGGCCATAGCCTCTTTAAAAATCTTAGCGGATACGCCTCGTAAGTCGGCTGAAGACTTTATACTACCATCCTCATTTAAAACAGACTCTGTTACTGCCTTCTTCGTATTGTTTACAGAGGCAACACCTGTTTCGTCCCCTGGTGGAGGAGGTGTCTGGACTGCCTTGGTAATACGAGAGGCAACTTCTTTATCTAGCTTACTAAACTGATGCTCAATAGCCTTCATTTGATTATCAGCTGTCTTGTCTTTCCAGCCTGCTCCTACGTTAGCACCTGGTGTAGTTTCTGTATCTGCTAAGTAGTCCTGCACGTTGTCAAAACCAGCATCCTGTGCCTGATACGCTAGTCTGTCGCCATCACCCTTGTCCGTATCAGGGAAAGTAGGCTCGTCCATAGCCGTGTCTACGATGTTCTGGTGTACAGCGTCTGCTGCCTGGTCTGCCTTCTCCCTAGGGGTGTCATGTGTACCCAGCCAAGCAGGAGTGACGTCAGTAGATGTTCTTGCGTTTGTTATTAACTCAGAGGTATTTTTTGCTTGTGCTGCTGCTTCCTCTTCTGCGTGTATAGTATCCAATATATGGGTGTTCATTTGGTTAGTAGCAACCTGTTGTTCCATAGCTCGGTACGGGTCATCACTGCCTTTTTGAGATTCATACACTCTGATTAGGTCTGCTTTGCGGTTTTGTAGAGACATATACTCAGCTGATTGTGGGTTTGTTTGCTGTAGTAGGCTATCAATTACTTTAATGGCACCTCTGAAATGCTCTTCAGACCAACCTTCGGTCTCTTTAGCTGCCTGAGCAGTATCGTCAATATCGTCTGTTTGGTCTATTACTGCCTGCTGTACAATCTCTTGCGATTTACCGGACGCATTATTTAAAGATTCACTTGAAATCGACGGAATACCTGCATTCTTGGCTTGTTGTGCTTTAGCATAATCAACCTCTTGTTGCATACGGTTCATTGAGTTTTCACCCGCTATTACGTTCTTCTGTGTCTGAGTTAGTTGTGGCTGCTGAGGCATCTCTGGGTGTCGTACAGGCTGTATCATTTGAGAAGGTATGTTCTGAATACCCTCAAACACTTGTGTTTGTTCAGGAGTCCAATTAGATGCTGTATTACTAAGCGCTATACCTGCTTGATTCATCGCCTCTGGTGACAAGTTCTGCTTAGACCAGTCCTGTACTGACTGCCCAGCTTGTTCCGCGGCAGACCCATATAAAGTGCCTAGACCCCCCATACCCATAGACATCTTATCGGCCATGTCCATTTGACTATAGTAATCCCTATCGGACTTATCTATCTCGTTTAAAGAGCTTGTGAACTCTAGTAACTTATCTGAAATACTCATGTGATTATCCTATTTAATTTGTATTGCCGCTGTTGCCCCACCATCCAAATGCTTTACCAGCTCCCGCCAGTGTTGCTAGTCCACCTAACAGCTGATTCGCTCTAGATGGGTCCTGTGTTTCTGTCGTAGACATCTGTTGTGTTCTATATGGAGTGCCTTTAATTAGACCGCTCATAAAGTTAAGCTGCTCATATGGGTACTTCTGTTTTCTACTCCACTCTGCTTGGTCTAGGTCTAAACCACGTTGTGCTTGTACTTGCTGTAAGTTACCAACATTCTGTAAACTATTAATATCATCACCAGTAAAGCCTCTAGACATTCTAGCCAAGTCTGCTTGTGTCTGACCAACCTGACCTAGTTGCGCGCCAATACCTGCTTGTGTTGCACCCATCTGACCATATCGACTACCTAATGCACCTAGCTGTTGCCCCATCGTACCGTACTGACCGCCTAGTTGACCTAACTGAGTTGCTACGTTTGACTGTAGTCCTGAGCTTGTCTGACCTAGTCCCTGTAATCCCTGAGCAGCGCCTGCTTGGCGAGCCATTTGATTCTGGAAGTTCTGAAGAGAGGCATTCTGAGCCTGTCCGTAGTTTTGCATATTAGACTGGTTGATGAACTCACCCTGCTGTTGTGCCATATTTCTACGATGCTCAGCTTCGGCTATACCGTGGCGCGCACCGCCGAATGCTCCACCTGCAACAGCGTTTGCACTAATCTGGTTGAGTCCCATCGTACCTTGACGACGCATCTCATCAAGACCCTGCTTAGTTACAGCATCTTGATATGGGTTCATAAACCCTGATACTGACTTAGGGTCGTAGGCTTTAGCGGTGTCTGCATACTGGGAGGCTAGTCCCGGCATCATGGCGTTGAATGTAGAAGGGGCTCCTCGAGCTGCCGCGGCGGCTTCGTTAGTCAGTCCAGCGCCTGTCCCCGTCATTGTAACACCTTGGCCGAATAAAGGAGTTCCTGCACCTGCTTGTGTAATACCTTGTCTTGCGTATTTGGCCTGCTCGCCTGCTAGTCCTGTAGAAGCGGCTAGTGCTGGTTGTCCTGAGCCTACATTAGATTGTACTAAGTTGGCCGCCTGTGTTTGAGGGGCTGTGAAACCGGCTAGTTGTGAGCCACTATACGACGAGTAAGGTGTTTCGGCAAGCGATTGCCCTGATGCCATTGTCTTCTTGGCGTAGTCTTCCATCCACTCGGGGATGCCTCCTATCGTTGTAGTTGATGATGTTGCCATGCTATCTTGCTCCCTCTAGTGAGTACATTAAATCGTATAGTTTCTTAGCGCCCATTCTTGGGTCGCCTTGTCCTGCGTTTCTTACTGCGTCGGCGGTCATTACAAACTCGCCTTTCGATGCCATGATAGGGACATCGTCAGCAGT
>Ga0257124_1002217_pt1 | contig 11900 bp, 8 predicted proteins | sample SI106_150metaG_FD_190154 | JGI IMG/M metagenome (GOLD analysis project Ga0257124, IMG submission 190154) | Marine microbial communities from Saanich Inlet, British Columbia, Canada - SI106_150 | ecosystem: Environmental > Aquatic > Marine > Inlet | place: Canada: British Columbia | collected...
CGGTGGAGTTGTTCGAGCAAAGGCTCTACTGCCTCTACTGCGCGCAGTTGCCCCAGCGCACGCCAGGCGTGAACCGGCGCCCACATCTCCGTGCTCTGCGAATCGGCACGATGGAGTTTCCAGTCCGTCGCCATCTGCACAAGCGCGGGGATGTGTTCCGCACGCAGCCCCTGCTGTTCGTAATCGAGCCATTCCTCCCGTAGCGTGACCTCACTTAGAGCGAGAAGTTTGTCCAGTAGAGGTTGGTAGTTGTGATCCATTTGGTGTCCCATCGATGGAATTGCCTCTTGACATTGTAATTCCGCCTCAAGGAAGCTTAAAGAATTTCCAATTCTGTAAAAAGAGAGTGCCCATGTGCGACTGTTATTGGCCGACGTGTGAGTGTTGCTCCACGTCGATACCTCTGCATATCGCGGATTTCTGTATGCCACGCGAGGACATCTCCGTGTTTTGCGCCGACCACTTGCCTCGCAAAAACGTGGTCGTATACGAAATCGTCGGCGAATCATTCCAACCGGGCTTTGGTTCGGGGAATGATTTCTATCATGAACCGCCCAAGGGCTGGCGCATGGGCGTGCGCTACAAGCGCCGACCCCCGGCCGGCTATGGTCTGCAAGCCGCTGAACCGAACGTCGGCACGGACTATCTGGCCGAGTACCGAACAAAAAACGGAGGACATTATTACTTCACTACGTAAGGCGACACTCGGTGCCGAACCGAACATGCTGCCATCCAAAACGCCCTCCGAAACATCGAGCAGCGTCGCGCTCGATGCGTAGATGGAAGGCCTTCGTATGATGACGGTTTCTTCCGCACCTTGCGGCGGAAAGCCCACCGATACAGCGTCACATCGCTCACCCGGGAAATGTGGATGAAGTCCTCTGCGCGCTGGCTATCGACGGCCATCTACCAGTATTTCCATCCTGACTGTCCGCACTGCTTCTTCGGCGCGCTCTATCACGCCGGACGCGACCTGCTGCGCGCCCATCTGATCGCCCACGGCGGCGATCTCGTCGAAGGATGGGAGATCGAAACCGCCATTGGAGAACGGTGGCCCGACCTGGCGGAAGCATTCGGACGGATTCGCTGGGCGCGCGCCCACTGGCAGAGCTATGCGTTCCCTCAGTTCGAAAACCGATTGCAGATAGAGGGCGCGCTGGGCGAGTTGCTGCTGTCCCTGGAGAGTATCGACCGATCCGTATATCGGAGTTATAGACTGCGCCTGCCTATATTCCAGACCTTCTTCGGTGAATTCATCCATCGGCGAGGGGCCCGACGCTTTTTCTCCATCGACATCCAACCCGATCAGGAAACTATATTCCTGGGCTACGAGAATGGCGCAGGAAAACTCAAACTGGCCAGACGGAAAATTCCGCGCAGGAGCAACAATGCTAGATCGAGAGAATAGATTGATTAATGTGACTCACAAAGGTATCTTTTGGAACAGGTCTGTGCTTGCTGTCAATAGGGGCGCCAGAGGTCATTCTGATAATGGTAGAGAAGTTTCTGGCAAGGTTGAGGAATGCCGGTTATACTGCGGGTCAAAGGGTATAGATTCTGGTTCTACGAAGCAGATCTTCAAGAACCACCCCATGTTCATGTGGGAAAAGAAGGCCGGGAAGCCAAATTCTGGGTGGATCCAATATCTCTGGCGCGAACGGGCCGATTTCGAGAGCATGAACTCACTGAGATCGAACGAATTCTGGTAGCATTCCAGAACGATATTTTAGATGCATGGCGAAAGGAACAGCAAAAGCATGGAGACCGTTAAGATCAAAGTAGCGGCGCGTGGCGATGAATATGCTCCTGTAGTTCCGGTCATCGTTCCGGATCTGAGTGAAGTCAGGGAATTTGCGGCCAGACTGCATGCTGAGGGAGTGGCCTGGGCAGGAGAAGCATTCGGCTGGCCTGCAGAGTACAACCCGGAACGACCAGAGCCCCCGCTGGATTCCAAGATGACCTTCACGCCTGCGGATTTCTGCATTGGTGAAAGTCGGATCTGGTTTTTTTCTCTCATGTGGGAAGGCGGCAAAGATGCAGAGCCGGCCGAATTTCTGGATGATAGCAACGTGATCGGGAAGCAGCAGGCAGAATAAATGCTGGAGGAAGCAGAATTTTTCTGACAAGCAAGAATTCAGGCGACTCTGGCCTAACAAACCTGACGCAAAGGTACCGATTGAACTGGATAACTACGCATATCAATGCGTTAAATTGGAGTATGTAAATTGTTTCGTGTTGTATATTGCTTTTGAGCCTTTTGGTTGCCTGCTTGACATGCAGGAGGTCACTAGTTCGAGTATAGTATCGCCCACCATTTTAAAAGCCTCTGATAGATATCTATCAGAGGCTTTTTTTGGGCTATCTCTGGAGATGTCTCCCCTCATCACTCGGAGGCCGTCACAGGTTTCCTTTCCAGACGCTCTCGGGTCTTACGGCTGCGACGTTCCTTGCCAAGGAGCTTCAGCAGAAAGGACAGGATACGCATAGACAACTTGGGGAAGCAAGGAGTGGATCGAGGGAAAAATGATTTTGGGCACCACATGGGCACCAAAGAAAAAAGGGTTACGTCACGAATGACGTAACTCCTTGTTTTTATTGGTCTAAATGGTCAGATTCGAACCGACGACCCCCTGCTCCCAAAAAAAGCCATGTAGTTTTGAGGGCTAAACTCCTAAGTCAAGAACCGACATTAATTTACGCGATAAATTCATATTGTATATGATTTTAAGGCAGATTGCCCAACCCATTCTGTCCTGATCTGTTGGGATCTGTTAGGGGTTTGCCCGGTTCCTTTTCGTCACAGTGACGTCACAAAACATATAGAGCGCCTGCCTTCAAGAAACCTCTCCCTATATCGCGCAGGATCGTCCGAATCTGGAGTTGAGTGTGGGAAGATTTTTTCCAGAGTGGCTTTGACGATATTTACGCCGATTCAGCGCTTTGCTCGATGGTGGACAACCTTGCCCATAGGCGTGCCGTTACATACATTCCGGTGCGGTCTAACTTGGCCATTGGCCACCAAACTTCCCATAACGTTAGTTCGTATACAAATGCAGCTATTCCGCATCTACGCCATCCGCTCTTTCTGGTTATTGGCCTATTTGTTCGTTGCTCAGGTCACCATAGGCAATGTGGTGCTGTGCTTTGATCCCAATGGGGATATCGCCGTAGAAGCCGTTGAATGTCCCTGTCGCGACCATCAGACGACTGCGGCGAATTTACTAGGTGCAACTGAAGCACATCTTGCCGATAGTTGCAGGGATCTTGTCATCGATACGGATTCGCTGTTTTTTCCTCAAGGTCACCAGTCTCTGCGCTACGGGTCCATTGAATCGGTGCATCCTCTGGATCAAGTGAAAAGGCTATTCGCACCTGTTGCAGTCTCCGCTTTTGTCCCAAACTACGACGCTCCCCTCATTCACCCCTCCGTGCATACGACGGTATTGTTGATCTGATCCTCGACAGTAGAAAGTGCCTTTTATCGGGATGGTAGCCCTTGAGTGGGCATCGCCGTGTCCGATAGTGCAAATTCCTTCTACTTGTTGAGGATTACGATGTCCAATCTACGCTATGGCGCGACTCAGCTATAGCGTAGAGGAAGCCACCTATCTGGATATGTAAAGGCACAGCAGGATCTGATCGAAGTCGGTATAGAGCGTGTAGAGACGCTGTTTGAGTATCGCGCGGCGCAACTGCTGCTGCTGCACGCCGTCGGAGAAGAGCCCGCCTTATCAGAAATGAAAAAACAAGAAAATTAACCGCTATAAACTCTATTGTGGAAAGCGAATTATGTGCTACGCAAAGCTGGTAAATGCGCTGTGCCGGAGAACGGTACCTACCACTGCTACACTTGCCCTGACCATGCTCGTTGCATCCTGTGCTCCGCAGGAAAGTGAGCACGTAGATAAGCATGCCGACCATGCAGCGGCGGTTGTAGTGCATGCACACGAGGTGGAGGGTGAGACCTGCTTTATCTGCGATTCTGCCAAACGCGACAAGGGGCGCCTGTGGTGCAAGGAACACGGGAGTTACGAAGACCGCTGCTGGATATGCCATCCGGAACTGGAAGACAAAGAGCGCCCGTACTGTAACGAACACTTTCTCTACGAAGATGAATGTTTTCTCTGTCATCCAGAGTTGAAAAATGAAGCGACGACGAGTATACCCGTACAGGATCAGGCCGCTGTCGAAAAGAGTAAAGTGCTGTGGTGCAACGAGCACGATGTGCTCGAGATGGAGTGCGGCATTTGCCAGCCGCAAAGGGCAACTGAGCTAACGCCTGGTCAGCGCCTGCTGGTGCGCATGCCTTCGGTGGATTCGGCGCGCAAGGCCGGCATCGAGGTATACTCGCCGCGTCGGAGCGAACGCGCCCCGGGATTGACGGCCCTGTGCGAAGTGCACTACAACGGCAATGCGCTTATGCGGGTGACGCCGCGTGCCGACGGCATTGTCTACCGCGTCGCGGCGGACGTCGGCGATTATGTCGCTGCCGGCGAGGTGCTGGTCGAATTGCACTCGGCCGAAGTGGCACAGGCCAAGAGTGCGTACCTGTCCGCGCTGATAATGCGCGATTTAAAAAAGGAAACCCTTGATAGGGAGCGGAAGCTAGCCGAAGAAACCATCAATGCCAGAAAGGACTACATAGTGGCCGAAGGGGATTTTCGCCTCGCGCGGTTGGCCGTCAACAACGCGCGGCAAAAGCTCCTGAATTTCGGTCTAATGACAGAGGCAGTAGCGCAGATTGAACGGTCAGAAAATACATCGGCTTTGCTCGAAATTCGTGCTCCCTTCAACGCTACGCTTATAGCGCGTAATGCCGTTGTCGGACAGGCTGTGACTGCAGGTGAGGCTTTGTTTACGCTGGCCGATTTGAAAACGCGCTGGCTCGTCCTGTCCATTCCCGCCGACCGCCTCAGCGATATACAGGTTGGTCAGGCCATAGAGGCGCGTTTCGACGAACTGCCCGACGAGGTTGTTAAGGGAACGCTTGTCTGGATTGATGCAGAAGTCGATAAGCGCACGCACCTGGTGCGTGCCAGAGCTGTCGTTGGCGACGGGGCGGAGCGCATCAAGACGGGTCTATTTGGCCAAGCCAAAGTCCTTACTCACGTCGCGCGATTCGGTCTGCTCGTTCCTCGCGACGCGGTGCAACGACACGAAGGGCAAACCTTTGTTTTCGTCCAGGAAGAAGAGGATCTGTATGCGTTGCAGCGCGTGCAGTTAGGAGTAGTTTCAGAGCGCAGCATTGAGGTCTTTTCGGGATTGCAACCAGGGGATGCGGTCGTCGCTTCGGGGGCGCTGGTAATGTCGGAATTTCTCAAGTCGCGACTCGGTGCCGGCTGCGTCGATCACTAGTTTATCGAGGCCATAGATGCTTGCAAAAATTGTCGCTTTCTCCGTTGAAAACCGGCTGTTGGTGCTGCTGCTCTTCGCAGGATTAGCAGTGCTGGGCACGTGGGCGCTGACCCGGCTGCCGGTAGATGCGTTTCCCGACACGACGCCGATTCAGGTGCAGATCAACACCGTAGCACCGGCACTCAGCCCGGAAGAGATCGAGCAGCAAATCACTCTGCCTGTCGAACTGTCCCTAGGCGGTCTACCCGGTCTGGTCAACGTGCGCTCTGTGTCCAAATTCGGTTTTTCGCAGGTCGTGGCGACCTTTGACGATGCCACCGAGATTACGCTGGCGCGGCAATATATTGCGGAGCGCCTGAGCGGCGTCGAACTGCCCGATGGCATAGAGCGGCCTCAGTTAGGTCCCATTTCCACGGGCCTGGGAGAGATATTCCACTATGTTGTGCGCTCCGACGATCCCCGGCGCACGCTGGAAGAGTTGCGTACGCTACACGACTGGGTGATAAAACCCGAATTGCGCAAAGTGCCAGGAGTGGCCGAAGTAAATTCCTGGGGAGGCGATGTGCGCCAGTACCATGTCGTGGTTTCTCCAGAGGCGCTGGTCAAATTCGATCTGACACTGGACGATATCTTTTCGGCGCTAAAGAAGAATAATCAGAACGTTGGGGGCGGCCTGATCACGTCTGGGGGATTTGCACAGATGGTGCACGGCATGGGCCGCGTCGATACGATCGAAGAAATAGAAAATATTGCGGTCTCCTCTCTGGACGGCAATCCCATCCACATTCACGACGTTGCCGAAAGCGTGCAGATTGATCGCGAGATTCGCCGTGGCGCGGTGACGGCTGATGGCCGCGGCGAAGTGGTGCTGGGGCTCGCCTTCATGTTGATGGGGGAAAACGGCAAAGAAGTCACCGAGCGGCTCAAAGCCCGATTGGAGCACGTTCGCAAATCGCTGCCGCAGGATGTGATCGCTGAAGTCGTATACGACCGCACCGAATTGACCCGCGCCGTCATACAGACGGTTGAGCACAATCTGCTGGCTGGCGCCGCGCTGGTCGTACTGGTTTTATTTCTCTTGTTGGGAAATATGCGCGCCGGATTGCTCGTGGCCCTGGTCATTCCGCTGGCCATGCTCTTTGCCGCGCTGGGTATGCACGAGTTTTCCATTGCCGCGAGTCTGCTGAGTCTCGGGGCCATCGACTTCGGCATTATCATCGATGGATCCGTAGTCATGACCGAGGCCAATATGCGCAACCTGACAGAGCGCACTCGGCAGCTGGGACGGGAGTTGACGGCGCGAGAAAGGGTTGAAGCTATCGTCGCATCGGGGGGCCAAATGAGCCGGCCCATCGCGTTTGGCATCGGCATCATTCTACTCGTCTTCTTTCCCATTCTCACGCTACAGGGCATTGAGGGCAAGATGTTTAGCCCAATGGCCTGGACGTTCATCTTTGCCCTCGTAGGAGCGCTGGTTATTGCTCTGACGCTATCGCCGGTGCTGAGTTACTACTTTCTACCGCGAAAATTGACCGAGCGCAGAGATCTACTGCAGCGGTGGCTTTTGCCTCTATACGGACTGGCGCTCAACTGGGCCATTAGAAGGAAGCGGTGGGTGCTGGCAGGTGTCGTCCTGCTGCTGGCGATGACGGGCTGGCAGGCCACGCGTTTGGGCGGCGTGTTTTTGCCGCGCCTGAGCGAGGGGGCCATTACGATCAATACGATTCGCCTGGCCGGTATCTCGATTGATGAATCCGCAGCCTATAACACGCGCATTGAACGCCTGTTGCAAGAGGCATTCCCCGATGAGGTGCGCCACGTGTGGAGCCGAATCGGCACGGCCGAAGTGGCCACCGATCCGATGGGCACTGAGCTGACGGATATTTTCGTATCGCTGAAGCCGCGCAGCGAGTGGACGCGCGCCCGGTCTCAGGCTGGATTGGTCGCCGCTATGCAGGGCGAACTCGCCGACCTGCCCGGGTTGAATATGGTCTTCACGCAACCGATTGAAATGCGGCTCAACGAGATGATCTCCGGCATTCGGTCCGATCTGGGGATAAAAATCTTTGGCGACGATTTCGATGAGTTGGTGCGCATCAGCGACGACATCCAGCGCGTGCTCTTGCAGGTTTCCGGACAATCCGATATCGCGGTCGATCAGTTGACGGGGCAGCCCCTGTTGCGCGTAGAGGTCAATCAGCAAGCGTTAGCTCGCTACGGCGTATCGGCACAGCACGTACTGGAGTTAGTAGAAGCAATTGGCGGCTACCACGTCGGCGAAATATACGAAGGCCAGCGCCGCTTTGATCTGGTTGTGCGCCTGCCAGACGGCTATCGGCGCGACGCGCAACTGCTAGGAGAAACGATCGTTTCTACAGAGCGCGGCCAGCGCATTCCCCTGCGCATGCTGACTACCATTCAATATGCAGAAGGAGCCGCGACGATCAACCGCGAATGGGGGCGGCGCGTTATTCGCGTGCAGTGCAATGTGGTGGGAAGAGACGTCATGTCTTTTATCGACGAAGCGCGGGAGCGCATCGAAGAAGAGGTACATCTGCCCGAAGGGTACGTCGTCGAATGGGGTGGGCAATTCGAAAATTTGCAACGGGCGCAAACACGATTGCTACTGGTCGTGCCAGCTACGTTGTTGCTGATTTTTGTGCTGCTATTTTTCAGCTTGAAAAACCTGCGCGACGTTCTGTTGATATATACCGGCATCCCCTTCGCACTCGTCGGCGGCGTGTTTGTGCTCTATGTGCGCGGACTGCCCTTCAGCGTGAGTGCGGCCGTCGGATTTATCGCACTTTCAGGTATTGCCGTGCTCAACGGCCAGATCATGATATCGGCTATTCGCAGCTTCATAGAGCAGGGAAATCCGCTGAGAGAAGCCATTGTCCATGCTGCCAACCAGCGGTTGCGGCCGGTCTTGGCCACAGCCATTACGGATGCCGCTGGTTTCATACCTATGGCCCTATCCGTAGGGGTGGGGGCTGAAGTGCAGAGACCTCTTGCTACAGTGGTCGTGGGCGGAGTGCTGACCTCAACACTATTGACGCTATTTGTGCTGCCTCTGCTCTGTCTGCTTTTGCTCAGAGAAAAGGTGGAATAGTAACCATGGGAATGAACAAGCACTCGGCGCCGTGGTTCGGTTGCTGTCTATCGTGCAGTTGCGATACTGATTGCCTTCTTCGCGTCACAGTGACGTCACAGAAATGGCAATGGGGGGCAGGTGCTGATATATAAGTTATTGATCTTATTTGTCATAATCATTGGTCCTTTAGTAAAGGCCACCTGCTAATGGAGCAGGGGATATAAGAAAAGAGAAGCCTTTTCGGGCTTCTCTTTGAATTTAAAAGCTGTTGTTTTTATTAAAAATGGTCGAGGTGGTCGGATTCGAACCGACGACCCCCTGCTCCCAAAGTTGCCCAAACGATTCCGGATTGTTTCGGTTTCTTCTGTAAGAATTTGTTTTGGATAGAAATAGGCCCAAATCCATTTTTTGATGAGTTCGGCCTATTTCGGGGTATTTCTGCCGCCTCTGTTAGATGTCTGTTAGATGGAATTCCCCGTTGCCGGATGGTTTTTTTAATCCCAATTTCTGATTGTTACCTACAGCAAAAACTACAAACTAACGGCAGCAAAGTATCGGACGTCGAGTAGGCCGATACCGCATCAGCCGTTCGACGCTGTTATAGGAAAGCTTCTCGTTTTTCAACAGGAAGATCTCTGGTTGCTTACCCTCTAATATCTTGGCAGCCTTTGTCTGACAATGTTGACGTTGCCCCTTTTTTGGGACATAATTAATGCGGTTGGTAACCTTCCAAAGGAAAATGCAATATGACAACCGCATCTCCATCTGCTGCCGGAGCAGGGAAGACCGTTCTGCTGGTCGAAGATCAGGAAGTCACTCGCGAAAAGATCAGCAGCCTGTTGCAAGAACTCGGCTGCGAAGTCATCGCCGCCACCGACGGAGTGGAGGGACTGACGCTGGCCAAACTGAGGGGGGACGAGATCGACATGGCGATCCTGGATATCCGGATGCCGCGGATGGATGGGATCACCGCACTCCGCCACCTGCGCAAAATACCTCCGCTGGACCGGCGCCCCATCGTCATGCTGACCACGCAGGTGGACACGGAGACGGTGCGCACGGCTCTGAAGTACAAGGCGAATGACTTTATCCGCAAAGATGCCACGCTTCCCAAGATAATGGAGCGCCTGCAAGCTGCCCTGCGATTGACCACGCAGGCAGAGAAAAAGCCCCGACAGATGGAGGAGAAACCCCGGCAGACGGACCCGAAGGCGGAACTGGCTCACCGGATCCTCCTCGGGTACAGGAAAAGGGATCCCCGGGCCGAAGGACCGTATGTCCTATGCTTCGAAACCCCGATAGACCGTCAGGCCCTGGAGCAGGGCAGAGACGGAGCACTGGTAGAGTTTTATCGATGCGTTCTGGAAGCGGTAGGAAGAGTCAACCAGACCTACCCAGGGCTGAATGCGGGGTACAGCATCGAGTCGGAGACAGGGGAGGTCGTCCGCCTGGTCAAGGGGGATGATGCGGTCAGGATGGTGGTGGTCTCAGGACGTCAGCAGGATGGTTTCTCGCTGGTGCGGATGATGACTCTCGTCGGGAAAGATTCCCTCCCGGTTTTCCTGGCCTACAACTCGAGGGATTTGAGCCTGAAGCAGCACGGCAGCGCACTCAACATGGGTGCCGAACTGCTGGAACGGGACGAGGTGACGGTGGAACTGCTGGAATCCCTGTTTGAGAAAAGTCTGCCCATCCGAACGGAAACGAGCGAAAGAGGGGTGAAGTATCTGGAGCTGACCGAAGGAACGGGGCAGCAGCCCGAGGTTGGACAGCTGGTGACTATTCACTTCACCGGAAGGCTGCAGGACGGTACGATTTTCAGCGATTCCCGCGAAACCGGAGAGCCGTTCCAGTTCACCTTGGGAGAGGGAGAGGTGATCGACGGCTGGGAGGAAGGGATTAGAGTGATGAAAGAGGGGAGCCGGGGGCTACTGGTCGTCCCCCCCGAACTGGGCTATGGAAGCGAGGGCGACGGTAAATTGGTGCCGCCCGGTGCCACGCTGTTTTTCAATCTCGAATTGGTGAAAGTGGCCACCCCCCCTCTGGAGGAACAGAGGGGGGAGTAGAGGGGGGAGTAGATCGATCTCCCGGCTGCGTTCTATTCTTCTTCTCCCAAAAAGGCGGCTATCGCCTCCCTGGCTTCTTCAAAAGCCGTTTCTACCTGAGCGATCAACTCCTCGGCGCCGTCGAAGATCCCGTCCCGCCCCATATCTTCCAATTGCTGGCATAGAGCTCCGACTCTGCTGGCCCCCAGATCGCGAGCGTTCCCCTTGAGGGCGTGGGCTTCGTTCCGCAGATCCTCGCTTCGGCGCTCTTGCAGCGCCCGATGAAGGGTGGGCAGGATGCGTTCGACCCCACGGCAGAACAAGTCAAACATCTTGTGCACTGAAATGGCGCCGCGCCTCTCCATTTCCTGTAGGTCGATCAGCGTGCCTTCGTCGATCAGCAGGTCGTCGCTGCTGTCGAATCCTTCGTCCAACCGCGCCAGCACGGCCGAATCGATCTCGTCGTCGTCGAGTCCTTCATCGTCGTCCAACTGCTCCAATCCCAGCCGCGCCAACACCGCATCCACATCTTCGTCCTCTACTCCATCACCGGGCGTTTCCTGCGGAACGGCCTCCACCATGGCAAGACCGGTATCTGCCGATTGGATCTGCAGGCGATCGATCGCCTGGCGCAGGGTTTCCCAGCGCACCGGTTTGGGCACGTGGTCGTCCATGCCGGCCTGGAGACAGGCTTCGCGATCTCCCTTCATGGCGTTGGCGGTCAGGCCGATGATGGGAATGCGACTCTCGCCCTGCGCTTCTCGCTGGCGGATGGCACTGGTCGCCTCGTACCCGTCCATCTCGGGCATCTGCACGTCCATGAGGATCAGGTCGAACGACGATTCCTCCCACTTTTCGAAGGCTTCGCGGCCGTTGTCGACGGCCACGACCTGATGGCCGGCTTCTTCGAGCATGGAGATGGCCACGTACTGGTTGGTCTCGTTGTCGTCGGCCAGCAAGACGCGCAGCGGCGCGTGCGCGGCGGTAGCGGTTTCTTCGATCTGCTGCGGTTCGGTCCCCTGCCCGGAACTCAGCATCGTTACGATACCGTCCAGCAGATCGGACTGGGTGATCGGTTTGCGCAGAATATGCCGCACCCCCTGTGCCCTCACCTGCTTGAGATAGTCGGGATCATCCAGCGACGTGAGCATCATCATCGGCTGGTCTGCCAGCTCGGGATCCTGGCTGATCTGCCGTGCCAGCTCCAGTCCATCCATCTCCGGCATCATCGCGTCCAGCAATACCAGATCGAACGGCTCTTCGCTCTCTCTGGTCTGGCGCAGCACCTCCAACGCCTGCTGGCCGCTGTCTACTGCGATCACCGATATCCCCCAGCTACCCAGCATGTCCTCCAGGATCATCCGATTGGTAGCATTGTCGTCCACCCCCAATACCCGCAGCTCGCCCAG